>RCUS01000383.1_pt1 | contig 30385 bp, 30 predicted proteins | sample 2166221 | NCBI WGS metagenome assembly RCUS01 (sample SAMN09932758, study PRJNA488358) | compost metagenome | isolation source: compost soil in cyclohexanecarboxylic | place: Germany: Experimental Botanical Garden
TTTCAGATACACCCAATCCAACTGTGGGAGCCAGCCTGCTGGCGATGGCGGCCTGGCAGCCGACCAAAATCTTGCAGATATCCCCACTCACTGTAGGAGCATGGCTTGCCAGCGATGGCGTCCTCACAGCCAACCAATCCCTTTCAGAACACCCAATCCAACTGTGGGAGCCAGCCTGCTGGCGATGGCGTCCTGGCAGCCGACCAAAATCTTGCAGATATCCCCGCTCACTGTGGGAGCTGGCTTGCCAGCGATGGCGTCCTCACAGCCGACCAATCCCTTTCAGATAGAACCAATCCAACTGTGGGAGCCAGCCTGCTGGCGATGGCGGCCTGGCAGCCGACCAAAATCTTGCAGATATCCCCACTCACTGTAGGAGCATGGCTTGCCAGCGATGGCGTCCTCACAGCCAACCAATCCCTTTCAGAACACCCAATCCAACTGTGGGAGCCAGCCTGCTGGCGATGGCGTCCTGGCAGCCGACCAAAATCTTGCAGATATCCCCGCTCACTGTGGGAGCTGGCTTGCCAGCGATGGCGTCCTCACAGCCGACCAATCCCTTTCAGATAGAACCAATCCAACTGTGGGAGCCAGCCTGCTGGCGATGGCGGCCTGGCAGCCGACCAAAATCTTGCAGATATCCCCGCTCACTGTAGGAGCATGGCTTGCCAGCGATGGCGTCCTCACAGCCGACCAATCCCTTTCAGATACACCTAATCCAACTGTGGGAGCCAGCCTACTGGCGATGGCGGCTTGGCAGCCGACCAAAATCTTGCAGATATCCCCGCTCACTGTAGGAGCATGGCTTGCCAGCGATGGCGTCCTCCAAACCACCGAATCTCTTCCAACTGTCCCTTCACCAACTCCTACACTGGTAAAACGGGCCATCAACCCAACCCCCGACGACCACCACAAAAGGAGTCAGCTCCATGTCCGATGACCGTAAATGCGACTGTCCGAAATGCAACTGCAAGCTCGGAGAGCATCCGATCGTGCGGCACGGCAAGCACTATTGCTGTGAAGCCTGCGCCAAGCATCACGAACACGGTGAAGAGTGCAGCCATCAAGGCTGCAAGTGCGCTCACTGAAAATCATCGCACAAAGGAATGTGGAGCCTGGTCGGACTCCACTTCCGGTTTCAAGCTTTTCCGCGTGTTCGCTGTCAGTTGGCCGGCCGCCATTTGACGTTTTCCACGCCGAATTTTTCTGCCATCGGCTTGCTGGTCTTTTGCACCTTTTCACGGCCGAAGCGCGGGATTCTTCCGATCCCTGCGTCGCAGCTCGCCCAATGCCAGGCCTCGGCGTTGTCCATTTTGTCCAGACGGATAATGAACGACTTGGGGGCGCCGTGAAGGGTGTATTCAATGACGAAAAGTTTTGCGTTGTTCATAAAGCCCTACTTCCTCCCTGTTGTACTTAGAAGGATCGCGGGCCACCGGGAAAATTCAGTCGGATTGTCAGGCGGTTGCCGTTGCTGGCGGCATCGGCGTCGCCTCGTTACCATGGCATGTCCCCCCAACCCCAATGATCATTGACCATGGCCCTTGCCGCCCCGCCCGATTTGAGTGATACCGATGTGCCGGTGCAACCGCTGGCGCGGACGTACCCGCGCGGGTTGTTCATCGAGCCGCATGAGCATGTCTGGGGGCAGTTGCTGTATGCGATGAGCGGGGTGATGTGGGTCGAGACGCCGCAAGAAGCGCTGGTGGTGCCGCCGCAACGCGCCGTGTGGTTGCCGCCGGGTGTGCCCCACGGGATTCGCGTGGTGTCGGACCTGCAAATGCGCAATATCTATCTGCGCCCATCCCTGGCCGCGACGCTGGATGACAGCGTGCAGGTGATTGAGGTGGGCGGGTTGTTGCGCGAGTTGATCGTTGGTCTGGTGGAGCAGAGCGACGACGGTGCTCCCGAGTATTACGAAGCATTGGTGGGCCTGGCGCTGCTGGAGCTCAAGCGGGCCAGGCGCTCGCTGCTGAAAATCCCGCTGCCGGACGATTCCGATCGGCGTTTGATGAATCTCTGTCAGGCGGTCATGGCCCAGCCATCGCTGGATATTCCCTTCGAACAACATGCCGAAAACGCCGGCGCCAGCGTGCGTACCCTCGCGCGGTTGTTCAAGGATGGCCTGGGCATGGGTTTCGCCGAGTGGCGGCGGCAGGTGCAACTGGCGATGGCGGCGGCGGAGTTGATCCAGGGTGTGCCGGTCAGTGCGATTGCCCGGGAACTGGGCTATTCGCCCAGCAGTTTCAGCGACATGTTCCGTCGGGCGCTGGGCGTCGCGCCTTCGCAGTATTCAGCGAGTCAACGCCAGGGCTGAGTCGAACCGGCGTTTGGCCGAAATTCAGAAGCACTTGGCCGGTGTTCGCGGCCCTCCCTCTCTAGACTCCAGGCATACCTCAATCGCCCACGGAGTCTGCCATGAGCTACTTCATTTCATTGGTTATCGGTCTGGGTGTCGGCCTGCTCTACGGCGCCCTGGATTTTCGTTCGCCCGCGCCACCGGCCATTGCGCTGATAGGTCTGCTGGGCATGCTCGCCGGTGAAAAACTCTGGCCGATGGGCCGGCAGTTGGTCGCTGGCTGGATCTCCTGAAACCTCTTCGCCTACTCGATGGATACATTCATGAAAGCATTACAGTTCGACAAAACCGGCGACCTCGCGGCCCTGCGCTACGTCGACGTGCCGACCCCTGTTGCCAGTGCTGATGAAGTACTGGTCGAAATCAAGGCGGCCGGCCTCAATCCCAGCGACGTGAAGAACGTTTTGGGACGCTTTCCATACACCACGCTGCCGAGAATTCCCGGCCGCGATTTTGCCGGGATCGTGGTGCAAGGCCCGCAAGCGCTGCTCGGGCAGGAGGTTTGGGGTACGGGTCGCGAATTAGGATTCTTCGCCGATGGCTCCCACGCGCAGTTCGTCAAACTGCCGGCCAATGGCGTAGCCCTCAAACCGACGCATTTGAGCTTCGCTCAAGCCGCCAGCCTTGGGGTGCCCTACACCACGGCGTGGGATGCGCTGGAACGCAGCCTGGTGAACGCCGAAACCCGCTTGCTGGTGATCGGTGGTGGGGCGGTGGGCAGTGCCGCGCTGGCACTGGCGAAGGTGCGGGGCGCCAAGCTGCTGGCGGCGGCGCGCCGGCCGGAGCAGGTCAAGGACTTGCAGGCCCAGGGTTATCAAACGCTGCAACTGGATAAACCCGAGGATCTGGGCGCGCAAGTGAACGCTGTGTTCACCGGTGGCGCTGACGTGATCTTCGACACTACCGGCTTCTGGCTGCCGGCCTCCGTTGCGGCTTTGGCCCCATTCGGGCGCATTGCAATCATCGCCGCGCCAGTCGATGGCATGGTGCAGTTGCCGGCGCTGGCGCTGTATCGCAAGGGCGGTTCGGTGGTGGGGATCAACTCGTTGCTGTATGGCGTGCAAGCCTGTGCGGCGATGCTCGACCAGTTCGGCAAGTTCTTCGATCAGGACTTGCTGCCGTTGCCTCAGGGGTTGTTCGAAACGCCTTTGGCTGAAGGGCTGGAGCGATATGCGGAAGTGAATCAGGGCAGTGGCGACAAGGTGATTCTGTTGCCGTAAGTCGATCCTTCAAAATCGCGTTGGTATAAACTCCTCGCATTATTTTGCGAGGAGTCCCTGATGAGCGAGCCGATCCGCCTGACCCAATACAGCCACGGCGCTGGCTGTGGCTGCAAGATTTCCCCCCAGGTGCTGGAAGTGATTCTGGCCGGCAGCGGCGCGCAGAATCTGGACCCGAAACTGTGGGTCGGCAATGCCTCGCGCGATGACGCGGCGGTGTACTCCATCGATGAAGAGCGTGGCGTGGTGTCGACCACCGACTTTTTCATGCCGATCGTCGACGATCCGTTCGATTTCGGGCGCATTGCCGCCACCAATGCCATCAGCGATATCTACGCCATGGGCGGCGATCCGTTGATGGCGATTGCGATCCTCGGCTGGCCGGTTAACGTACTGGCGCCGGAGATTGCCCGGGAAGTGATTCGCGGTGGTCGTTCGGTGTGTGACGAGGCGGGCATTCCACTGGCCGGCGGCCACTCCATCGACGCGCCGGAGCCGATCTTCGGCCTGGCCGTCACCGGCCTCGTGGAAAAGCGCCACATGAAGCGCAACGACACTGCCACCGCCGGTTGCCTGCTGTACCTGACCAAACCCCTGGGCATCGGCATCCTCACCACCGCCGAGAAGAAGGGCAAGTTGCGCAACGCCGACATCGGCCTGGCACGCGACTGGATGTGCACCCTGAACAAACCCGGCAGCCGCTTCGGCAAGCTTGAAGGCGTGACCGCGATGACCGACGTCACCGGTTTCGGCCTGCTCGGGCATCTGGTGGAAATGGCCGACGGCAGCCAGCTCACGGCGCGCATTGAATATGACCGAGTACCGCGTCTGCCGGGTGTCGAGTATTACCTCGAACAGGGTTGCGTACCGGGCGGTACGCTGCGCAATTTCGACAGCTACGCCAGCAAGCTCGGACGCCTTCAGGAGCTGCACAAACGTGTGCTTTGCGACCCGCAGACCAGCGGTGGCCTGCTGATTGCCGTGACGCCTCAAGGCAACGAGCAATTCCTCTCGGTGGCCGCCGAACTGGGCCTGAGCCTGGAACCGATCGGTGAACTGGTCGAGCGACAGAGCAACGCAGTCGAGGTGTTTTGATGTTCGTCGACTGCACTGATTACCGCGACATCTTCCTCAACGACCGGCCAATGATGGACGCCCGCGCGCCTGTCGAGTTCAACAAGGGCGCGTTTCCCGGTGTGATCAACCTGCCGTTGATGAATGACCATGAACGCCAGCGGGTCGGCACCTGCTACAAGCAGCACGGCCAGCAAGCGGCCATCGTGCTGGGGCATCAACTGGTGTCGGGCGCGGTCAAGGCCGAACGCATCCAGGCCTGGGCCGATTTTGCCCGGGCGCATCCGGATGGCCTGCTGTATTGCTTTCGCGGCGGCCTGCGCTCGCAGATTGTCCAGCAATGGCTCAAGGACGAGGCCGGCATCGACTATCCACGGGTGGGCGGTGGCTACAAGGCCATGCGCACCTTCCTGCTGGACACCCTCGATCAAGCCGTGACCCAGTGCGATTTCGTCCTGTTGGGCGGGATGACCGGCACCGGCAAAACCGAGGTGCTCACGCAACTGGGCAACGCCGTGGACCTTGAAGGTCATGCCAACCACCGCGGCTCCAGTTTCGGCAAGCGCGCCACGGGCCAACCCTCGAATATCGACTTCGAAAACCGCTTGGCCGTAGACGTACTGAAAAAACGCGCCCGGGGCATCGAGCAGTTCGTACTGGAAGACGAAAGCCGTGCGGTGGGCAGTTGTGCCTTGCCGTTGCCGCTTTACCAGGGCATGCAGCAGTTTCCGATGGTGTGGCTTGAAGACAGCCTGGAAGGGCGGGTCGAGCGGATCCTGCGCGATTACGTGGTGGATCTGTGCGCCGAATTCATCGACGTGCATGGCGAGGAGGGCTTTGCGCTGTTTTCCGAACGCTTGCTGGCAAGCCTGAACAATGTGCAGAAGCGCCTGGGTGGCGAACGTCATCGGCGCATGCTGGTTTTGATGGAGGATGCGTTGGCCGAGCAGGCCCGCAGTGGCGCGGTGGATCTGCACCGGGGCTGGATCGAAGGCCTGCTGTGCGAGTATTACGATCCGATGTATGCGTTTCAGCGGGAGAAGAAAGACGCGCGGATCGAGTTTGCCGGGGAGCGGGGGGCGGTTCTCGAGTATCTGCGTGAGCGAGTGAATCAACGAAAGTGATGTAGGTTTAACTGGCCCTATCGCGAGCAAGCTCGCTCCCACAGGGTTCAGTAGTGCTCATGCCTTCGTGATCACACTGCAAATCCAATGTGGGAGCGAGCTTGCTCGCGATGAGGCCGGATCAGGCATTACAGGTTTCAGGTCGGACAGGTTTCGGCACCATTATCCAGGCCTTGCTTGTACACATGGCTCTGCAAGCTGGCCTTGCCGTTGTGCCAGGTCAGGGTGAGTACATACAGCGAGTCGTAGTCGCTGGACTCCCAGTCATCCGTGATGGTCATTTTCTTGCCGGTGGCGTCGCCGGCCACCTTGTTGATCAGCTCCGGCAGGTAGCCGTGCGACCAGGCGGTGTAGATGACCGAGTTGTGATACTTGTCGTGAAGCAGTTCATTGGCCAGGTCGCTGGTGTCATTGGCGGAGAAATTGATGTTCACCGGCAGGCCCAGCTTGATGGCGCTGGGGCTGATGGTCATCAGGGGGCGGATGTAGCTGTAGGAATTGTCGAATTCGCCTTCCTCGACGTTACGGGTCGGGTTCGCCGCAAACACGTAGTCGGCCTTGCCGAACTTTTCCGGCAGCAACGTGGACAGGTCGATGGCGCGGTTCAGCCCCTGGCAATTGAGCTGGCCGAGGCCGCCGTCGGGTTTTTCTCCGTGGCGCAGGAAGACCAGCGTCTGGGTGCCATCCATCGGTTGGGCGCGACTCAGGCCGGACTCCAGCGTCAGGCACACCGCGCTAACCACCAATAAGGCGGGCAACAAAAGGTAAGCGCGATGTTTGAAGCGTTTGGCAAAATTAAACAGATTCATGTGTAAAGGGTCTTCAGCGCAATTCGGTTAAGGCTGACAAACCTCTACACCACGATTGTCCTGCGTCGGGTGTTTTCCATGTCATTGAAGCCGGTCCGTCATCAAAGAGGTGGTTCTCAGAGTCCCCTGAGCCCGTTTGGTTCGATTCCGGCCGAGTGGGCGGCAATGTACCGGTAACCTTCACGGGTTTGCAGCGAAGGTTATCGACAGGATGTTGCACAATTGTGGACACGCTACACCGGATGGCGTTGAAACCGTCGTGATTTCTTTTGATCTCGCCTATCAGCGAGATCGATGGCTTCAAGGGATCGCTGAGCCGATATCTACATTATGATCGTCACTCTCAATGTCTTCGTGGATCGTGCCCATGACCGATTTGTCCGCATTCCCCATCACCCGCAAATGGCCTGCCCAGTATCCGGAGTGGATTCAGCTGTACTCCTTGCCGACCCCCAACGGCGTCAAGGTCTCGATCATGCTCGAAGAGATCGGCCTGCCGTATGAACCTCACCGGGTAGGCTTCGACACCAACGACCAGATGTCCCCGGAATTTCTTTCCCTGAATCCCAACAACAAGATTCCGGCGATCCTCGACCCCCACGGTCCGGACGACCGGCCGCTGGCGCTGTTCGAGTCGGGCGCGATTCTGATCTACCTGGCCGACAAGAGCGGGCAACTGCTGGCCCAGGAATCGGCGCCGCGCTACGAAACGATTCAGTGGCTGATGTTCCAGATGGGCGGTATTGGTCCGATGTTCGGCCAGCTCGGGTTTTTCAACAAATTCGCCGGCAAGGACTACGAAGACAAGCGTCCCCGTGACCGCTACGTCGAGGAAAGCAGGCGCCTGCTCAAGGTGCTGGACGATCGTCTGCAGGGGCGCGACTGGATCATGGGCGAGCGCTACACCATCGCGGACATCGCCATTTTCCCGTGGGTGCGCAACCTGATCGGCTTCTATGAAGCCGGCGATCTGGTGGGCATCCAGAACTTCCCTAACGTCACGCGGGTGCTGGAACGCTTCCTGGCGCGACCGGCGGTGGTGCGCGGGTTGCAGATTCCAGGCCCCGTCTCCAGCTGATCCACCGCATTACCTGTGGGAGCGAGCTTGCTCGCGAAAAACGTAAGGGCAACGCGAACATTCAGACAATGCGCGTTATCGTTTACGACCATCGTCGGAACGCCGCCCGGAGCAGGCTCGCTCCTACATCTTGTCCTCTGAAATTCAGGAAAACCCATGTCCAGTCAGTTCCCCGAAGCACGCCCACGCCGTCTGCGCCGCAATGCGAGCCTGCGCAGCCTGTTCCAGGAGACCGAGTTCAGCCTGAACGACCTGGTACTACCGATTTTCGTCGAAGAAGAAATCGACGACTTCGTGCCGATCAACAGCATGCCCGGCGTGATGCGCATTCCCGAGTCGAAGCTGGCCGGCGAGATCGAGCGCTACGCCCGTGCCGGGATCAAGTCAGTGATGACCTTCGGCGTCTCCCACCACCTGGACAGCAGCGGCAGCGACACCTGGCGCGAGGACGGCCTGGTTTCGCGCATGTCGCGCATCGCCAAGGACGCGGTGCCGGAAATGATCGTAATGTCAGACACCTGCTTTTGCGAGTACACCGACCACGGCCATTGCGGCGTGCTGCACAACCATGAAGTCGACAACGACCAGACCCTGATCAACCTCGGCAAACAAGCGGTGGCGGCAGCCAGCGCCGGGGCTGATGTGATTGCACCTTCGGCGGCCATGGACGGGCAGGTCCAGGCGATTCGCCGGGCACTCGATCAGGCCGGGTTTACCCAGACGGCGATCATGGCCTACTCGACCAAATTCGCTTCGGCCCTTTATGGCCCGTTCCGCGAAGCTGGCGGCAGCGCACTCAAGGGTGATCGCAAAAGCTATCAGATGAACCCGATGAACCGCCGCGAGGCGGTGCGCGAATCGCTGCTGGACGAACAGGAAGGCGCCGATGCGCTGATGGTCAAACCGGCAGGTGCATACCTGGACATCATCCGCGACATCCGCGAAGCCTCGCGTTTGCCGCTGTCGGCTTATCAGGTCAGCGGCGAGTACGCGATGATCAAGTTCGCCGCGCAAGCTGGCGCCATCGATGAAGACCGTGTGGTGCGCGAGAGCCTCGGGGCAATCAAGCGGGCCGGGGCGGATTTGATTTTCACCTACTTTGCGATGGATCTGGCGTTGGCGGGGATCTGACTAACACTGCAAAACCCTGTGGGAGCGGGCTTGCCCGCGATAGCGGTATGTCAGACACATAGATGCTGGATGTGCCGCCGTCATCGCGGGCAAGCCCGCTCCCACAGGGGGCATGGTGTTTTCAGGGAACGCTGAAAAACGGCCGAATCCCCTGATGATTGAAATACCGCTCAATCACCTTCGGATCGGAACTCGTCTCGGCAATCGCCACGTAGGTGTCGGGCCGCAACAGGTAAAAGCCGTTGCGCCCCAGGCCTGCGGTTTCAAACGCCGGTCGCCAGTCGAACACATGCAGCGGCAAATGATGCTCATTGCACCAGGCGATCATTTCGTCGCTGGTGTCGCCATACACGTGCACCTGCCAGCCCGGACACTTCAACGATTCGAAATTGTCGCCCTCGCCATCGTGCGCCCAGGGCAGGCGGTCGCCGCCATGCACATGTCCGGCAGCTCCCATGCTCAACGGCATGCCCCGATAATTCAGGGTGATTTGCGACACGGTGCGGAAGAGGAATTCGCGGGAGGTTTCGAACGAAGCCATTTTCGGTATCAGGAACGGCGCCAGGCGCGTGCGCAGCAGGTCGGCGATGCGGCCTTCGGCGGTGGCGAACGTGAAGACCCGGTCGGTGGTGGCCACCAGTTTGCGGGCAAACGCGATGCGCTCGGTTTCGTAGGTGGCGAGCAATTTGGCCTCGGCACCGCCGCTCAATACGGCCGCGAGTTTCCAGGCCAGATTGATCGCATCGCCAATCCCGGTATTCATGCCCTGGCCGCCGGCGGGGCTGTGCACATGGGCGGCGTCGCCCAGTAGGAACGCGCGTCCGGTGCGGAAGTGATCCGCCACCCGATGATGCACGCGATAGGTTGAGAACCAGTTCACTTGCTCGATCTTCACCTTCATGTGCTCGATGGCCTGGCTGCTGACATCTTCGAATCGCAGGGTTTCGGCGTGATCGGCGCGTTCGTCGCGCACCGTGCCGATCAAGCGCGCACGGCCTTGGCCGTCCAACGGGAACACGGCGAGGAAATCCGCTTCATCGAGATCCAGGTGCAGTTCGCCATTGGCCGTCGGTCCGCTGGTCTGCACATCGGCAACATAGAAAATCTGCTGATAAGTCCCACCGGGAAACCCGGTGTCGAGGGTTTTGCGCACGATTGAACGAGCGCCGTCGCAACCGGCCAGATAACAGGTCTGACAGGTTTCCTGCTGGCCGTCGGGCAGGCGCAACGTGGCGGTGATGCCATCCCCGGTTTCCTCGAAACCGAGCAACTCGGTGTCGCGCTCGACGGTAATGCCGAACGTGGCGAGGCGTTCGATCAGCAGCCGCTCATGTTCATCCTGCGGGAAGATTTCGAGGAACGCGTAGGGCGTGAGGCCTTCGCCGACGCGGCTCAGCGGCAGGCGCACCACAGGTTTGCCCTTGACCCAGAAATTGGCCGCCGCCACGCGGTGGCCTTTTTCCACGATAGCGTCGGCAAGGCCGAGCTGGCGATACAACTCCAGCGTCCGCGCCTGCACGGCCAACGCCCGGGACGTGGTGCCGGGTGTCGAGGTTTTATCGAGAATCCGCACGCGGATTCCCAGTTTGCTCAGCCACAGTGCCAGTACCAGCCCGGTCGGCCCGGCGCCGATGATCAACACGTCGCTACGCTGCATGAGCCTGTCCTCCTTTCCGTGTGCAGCAAGTATGGTCCAGCCTTGCGGGGCGGCCAGGTTGGCCGCCAAACGGAAATGACCAACAGGCAATGCATGCAGCGATCAGAAGTCGATCGTGCCCGACAACTTCGCCGTCCGTGGTTCACCCTGGGTCAGGAAGCCGCCCTGGGCCGATTCCCAGTACTCCTTGTTGGCCACGTTCTCGACGTTGAAGCGCAGGGTCACGTCTTTTTCCTGAACTCTGAAGGCATACCGCGCGCCGGCATCGAAGCGGTTCCAGGTCGGCAGGCTGAGGTTGTTTGCCGCGTCGGCGTACTGGCCGCCGGTGCGCAACATCCGCCCGTTGAGCGCGACGCCTTGCAGGCCGGGGACATCCCAATCGACGCTGGCGTTGAACTGGAAGGTCGGTACGCCGATGGCGTGGTTGCCGTCGTTGAGACCGTCCTGGGTTTTCTTCAGTTCGGTGTCCATGACCGTCACGCCACTGAGCAGGCGCAGGCCTTCGAGCGGTTCGCCGAACACGTTGAGCTCCACACCTTTGTTTACCTGCTCACCGTCGTGAATGAACTCTGCCGTGGTGGCATCGATGGCTTGGGTGTAGCCATCCGCCGGTTGCTCGATGCGATACACACCGAGAGTGGCGCCATAGGTTCCCATGTCGACTTTCACGCCGGCTTCGATCTGTTTGGAACGGGCCGGTGAAAAGGCCTCGTTGCCGTTGACCACCACGCGCGAGCCGGCAGTGGTCGGCGCGATCGGACCTTCCGCCAGGCCTTCGATGCGGTTGGCATAGAACGACACGTGTTCCCATGGCTTGAACACGATGCCGTAGACCGGGGTGGTGATCGACTTGTCGTAGTTGGATGTGCGCGGCCCGGAACCATAGGCGTAGTTCTGCACCACCAATTGCTGGCGCCGCACACCGACGGTCACCAGCAACCGGTCATCCATGAAGCCCAGGGTGTCGGAGGCCGCGCCACTGCGGGCGAAGGTTTTGCCGGTGATGCCGGGATCGTGCAAGTCGCCGCCGGAGAATCCGGGCTGGGGCGCCGGCACTTCCACCGGGTGATAGATGTTGTTCGGGTATTGAGTCAGGTCAAAGTCGAAGGCGTTGCGCTGTTGGGTCCAGACGCCCGCCAGGCCAAGGTTGAGTTGGTGGGTGACCGGGCCGGTGGCGAATCTGCCACGCAGGCCACCCATGGCGCTAGAGTTGTCCTCGTCATGGGGAATGAACGAGCCGGAGGTGGTGGAGCTGCCATCGTTGCCGACCAGGGTGGTGCCGTCGTAGTTGCCGACCTCGCGGGTGTGCTTGGCGCCGGCAGCGACATAGGCCGTCCAGCTCTCGTTCAGGTCGTATTCGGCGCGCAGCATGCCGAAGGTGTCTTCGATCTGGCTGAAGCCCCACTTCTGCGCGTAGTTGGTGTCGGCCGATGGCGCATCCGGGATGTGCGTGGTGTTGCCCAGGTTCACCGAGCTGCGGCCAGCGTTGATGCGTTCCTTGGAATAGATGAAGTCGCCGGAAATGCGCAGGGCATCGCCGCGGTAGTCCAGGCCGATGGCGAACAGCTTGGAGCGCTGGTTTTCATCGTCGATGGCGGTGTCGCCTTCGCGCTGGGACAGGTTGATCCGCGCGCCGAAGCGGTTGTCTTCGCCAAAGCGCTGACCGACATCGATGTGCTCGCCGATGCGGCCGTCATCGCTGATGTCCATGGTGAAGCGTCGCAAGGGCGTGTCCTCGGCGCGCTTGGGTTGCACGTTGACGCCGCCGCCGATGCCGGAGCCGGACGGGGTCACGCCGTTGATGAAGGCGTTCGGGCCTTTGAACACTTCCACACGCTCCAGGGCATCGGTGGAAATGATCTGCCGCGGCAGGATGCCGTACAGGCCATTGAAGGAAATATCGTCGCCGTTGAGGGGCAGGCCGCGGATCATGAAGGTCTGCGCCTGGTTGGAAAACCCGGAGGCCTGACGCACCGACGAATCGTTGAGCAGCACATCACCGACGTTTTCGGCTTGCTGGTCGCGAATCAGTTCTTCGGTGTAGGCGGTGACGCTGAAGGGCACGTCCATGATGTCCTGGTTGCCCAGCACACCCAGTTGCCCGCCCCGTGCGACTTGCCCCCCGGCATACACCGGAGGCAGATCCGGTGGCACCGGGGCTTCGGCGTTGATGTTGACATCGCCCAGCACCAGCGGTTTTCCTTCGGTTGGTTCGGGCGTTGCCGCATAGGCCGTCATGGACATTGAGCAGAGCAGGGCGAGCAGGGTCGGGCGAAAAGGAACGCAGGGAAGGGCTGGAGAAGTCATGGTCCGGTCCTGGGCGGCGCGCCGCCGATAGGTAAGTTGGAACGGCGCGGGTACTCCTTGCGCAAATGCGACTCCAGATACAAATGGTAGTTGTTCCCAAATGTATTGCAAAAACCGTTTGTCATTACGGTGTGCAGGTAAAGATTTGGAGGCGAATGGGCTTCAGGTCTGTGTCAGTCTCAAGGAACAGCGACGCTGCACGAGGGTCATAGCCAGCACCATGCCATCGGCCTTATCGTCGACCCGGCGCATCGAATGACCAGGAGCCACATGCACGCCCATCGATTGATCATCAGCCTCGCCGCGTTGTTGGTGCTGGCAGGTTGCAGCAGTCAACGGACCCAGGAGCCACCGGCGCGCAAACCCGCCGAGGTCAAGGCGGAAATCGTACGCCTGCTACCGGCGAAAACCGTCGACCGCCAGGGCTGGGCCACGGATATCTATGCGGCGTTTGCCGCGCAGAACATCGCGCCGACCACGCAAAACCTCTGTGCGGTACTGGCCGTCACCGAGCAGGAGTCGACCTTTCAGGTTGATCCCACGGTGCCCGGCCTGGGCAAGATCGCCCGTGACGAAATCGACCGCCGGGCAGCCTCGGCACACATTCCCGGTCTATTGGTTAGCGGAGCTCTGCGGGTCAATTCGCCCAATGGAAAAACCTACAGCGATCGCTTGAATGCGGCGCGCAGCGAGAAGGAACTGAGCGCGATTTTCGATGATTTCATCGGCATGGTGCCCATGGGCAAGACGCTGTTCGCAGGCTTCAACCCGGTGCACACCGGCGGGCCGATGCAGGTCAGCATCGAGTTTGCCGAGCAACAGGCCAAGGATTATCCGTACCCGGTGGACGGTTCGATCCGGCGTGAAGTCTTTACCCGTCGTGGCGGCATGTACTTCGGCATCGCCCATTTGCTCGGCTATCCGGTGAATTACCCGCAGCCGTTGTATCGCTTCGCCGATTTCAACGCCGGTTGGTACGCCAGCCGCAATGCCGCGTTCCAGAATGCTGTGAGTCGGGCTTCGGGCATCCCTCTGGCGCTGGATGGCGACCTCGTTCGCTACGGTTCGATCATGCCCGGCACCACGGAACTGGCGGTGCGCACCCTCGGCAAGCAACTGGACATGCGCAATCCGACGATCAGGGATCAACTGGAGGAGGGCAACACGCTGGCGTTCGAGAACAGCAAGCTCTATCAGCGCGTCTTTGCATTGGCGGAAAAGGCTGAAGGGCGGCCACTGCCCCGCGCGGTACTGCCGGGGATCGTACTAAAAAGCCCGAAAATCACCCGCAAACTCACCACGGCGTGGTTTGCCAAACGGGTCGATGAGCGTTACCAGCGCTGTATGGCGCGCTGACACAGACCTGAAAAAAAAGCATGAAAAAACCCGGCTGATCAGGCCGGGCTTTTTGTTGGGTGTTGCGGTGAAGCGATTTGCTTAGGCGACGGCGTTGCCTTGCAGGCGATCAGAGCCATCGGCAGCGACTTCATTGCCTTTCAGGCGATCAGAACCATCGGCGGCAACGGTGTTGCCTTGCAGACGATCCGAGCCATCGGCGGCGACGGTGTTGCCTTGCAGGCGGTCGGAGCCATCGGCGGCAACGGTGTTGCCTTGCAAACGATCCGAACCATCAGCGGCGACGCGGTTTTCGATCAGGCGATCAGAGCCGCCTTCAGCCACACGATTCTGGATCAGACGATCCGAACCACCTTCAGCCACACGGCTTTCAATCAGTCGATCCGAGCCGCCTTCAGCGACGACAGGTTGAGCAGAAGTTGCGGCGAAAGCGTTAACTGCGAAGATCGAGAAAGCGATGCTGAGGATGGTTTGGCGTTTCATGATCGTGTGCTCCGGGGTGTAATGGGTTGGTATGGAGCTGATGTTACGCCGCGCAATTTTTAAGAGAACTTCATTGACGTGATTGTGAACATCGACGGCATTGATAGAGCGAGCGACATACCCGTCGTGCGGCTGATGATGCTGCTCAGAGCACTTTCACCGCGCGCCCGATGAATTGAATCGGCCCGGTTGGTTTACCGATCGGCGAGCCATTGGGGTTTTCCAGGGTCAGTTCGAACAACTGGTTCGGTTCCAGCGGCGGCAACTTGTCCAGCGGCACCGACAGTGTTTGGCCCGGTTTCACCAAACCGAGTGACACCGGCCCTTGCCAGCCTTCGCCTTTGGTCCAGAATTCCAGCGCCTTGTCTGCGGGCACCTCCACAACGCCCAGCGGGATCAACTGGATTTCTCTGGGGTTGCTGGCCTGGATCACCCAGCCCGGAGCCTTGTCCTGCGGGGCGACCAGCACTACGAGGTAGGTCGGTTTGACCGTGGTTTGCGTCAGCAACATCGTGCCGAGCAACAGCGTCGCGGCCAGCCCTGCACCGGCGAGCCCACGCCACAGTGGCAGGCGGTTCCACCAGGACGCCGCCGTTGGTTGGCGGTTCAAGGCATTCAGGCTGCGTTCGATGCGCCGCCACAAATGTGTCGATGGGGTGTACGGCTCGGCCAGTTCGGTCAGGCCCAGCAAGCGGCGTTCCCAGGTGTCTATCGCGGTGCGCAGCCCGATATCGCTGTGCAGGCGTCGCTGAACTTCCGTTCTCTGTTCGGCCGACAGCGTCCCCAGCACGTATTCACTGGCCAGTTCGTCGAGCGCTTCCGGGGTTTCGTCGGTGGGTCTGGTGATCATCCCATGCACTCCCGCAATGCCGTCAGGCTCCGCTTGATCCAGGCTTTGACGGTGCCCAGCGGGGTGCCAAGTTTGTGTGAAATCTGCGCGTGGGAATAACCGTCGACGTAGGCGTGCACAATGCAGCTGCGTCGCGCCGGTTCCAATTGTTCCAGGCACAGATGGATGCGTGCCGAGTCCTCCTGGATTTCGAAGGTCTCTACGTCGTCCGGTAGATCGACATCGCCCTGCACCTCGCGGCTGTGATCACGCAGGTGGTTGAGTGCCAGATGCCGGGTCACGCTGAACATCCAGCCTCTGGCCGAACCCCGCGCCGGGTCAAAACGCCCGGCGCCGCTCCAGATCTTCAGGAACGCATCGTGGACGATGTCCTCGGCCAGCGCCGTGTCGCGCACCAGACGCTTGGCCACTCCCAGCAACCGCGGGCTCTCCTGCACATACAAATCGCGCAGGGCCTGACGCTCACCGCGAGCGCAGCGAGCCAGGTGCTGTTCGTAATCAAAAAGCGGTTCGGGCAGGGACACTGTTCTCGGCCGGCAATGGGGTGAAATGTCGAATGCAATCTAGCAAACAAACGGCACTCCTGTAGGAGCAACACGGCTCCCCCAGGAGGTCCAGTCGGATTCCGGGCCTCAACTGGCCGCCCAGAAAATATAATCTGCCTGATACTTCACCACTTCCTGCTTGCCCTTGTTGGCCGTCGTGCACTCGGTGCCCGGCGCGACGCCACCCTTGAGGGCAACACGCTGGATGTAACTGACGCCGCTCATGGCGCCTTTGCCTTCGGCCGGGTTGGCCTTGACCAATTGGTACGGCAGGTTGCCCGGACTCGATGGCGCGACAGCCAATTGGGTGCCCGTGACTTTCGACCCGTCCTTGGCTTGCCAGGTGGCCGGTGGTCCGAAATAGGTGCCGACCTGCTTGCCGCTGCGATCATTGAGCACGGCTTTGGGGCCGACGAAGGTCCATTCGGTCTGGCCGGCTGCATTGGCCTTGTCCCGGCACTCGTAGGTAATCTCGCCGACCCCGGTGGTTTCCATGGCGACCTTGTGCCCGTCCGGCACCTTGATACTGTCGGGCAGGCCGGTCTGGGCATAGGCCGCAGGGATGGCGGTGAACAATCCGACAAGGCAAATCAGTTGTTTGGCGTTCATCAAAAGCTCTCCGAAAGTAAGTACTGCGCTCGATAGCAACAGGGGCTGCTACAGGTACTACCCTTGGCAAAGCGTTTTGGATGCAGTGCTCCTAAGAAATTTTTCAACGGGGTCAGAGTCAGCTGCTAGAGAGCAACCCAAGGAGGTGTGTATGTACCAGCTCTATGGTCATAAGAATTCGGGCGCGGCGGCGATCGAGGCCGCATTGGAGCTGTGTGAGATTCCTTATCGTTTCATCGATGTCGAGTCATCCCCGGAGGCCGCCCAGGCCCTGGAAAAGCTCAACCCGCTCAAGCAGATCCCCACGCTGCAACTACCCGATGGCGGCATCCTCACCGAGAGCGCGGCGATCCTGATTCATCTCGGGCTGTCGTTTCCCCGGTCGAAGCTATTGCCGTATGAAGCTGCCAAACGAGATCAGGTCATTCGCGGGATGGTGTACATCGTCAGCAATTGTTATGCGGCCATTGGCATTATCGATTACCCCGAACGCTGGCTGTTCACGGTGGATGAGGCGTCGCGAGAAAACCTCATGGCTGGCGCCCGGCAGCGTCTTCACTGGAGCTGGGAAGTGTTTGCCGACCAGTTTTCCGCTGTGCTGTATCTGGAGGACGAAAAACCTGGTGCACTGGATGTGCTGGCCGCGGTGATTACGCGATGGGCCGGGAGCCGGGAGCATTTGCGCAGGACCCGACCGGGGTTTTCCGCGTGGCTGGAACGCATTGATCGGCATCCGACACTGGCACCGGTCTTCGCCCGGCATTGGCCCGCGCCCTTGTAGGAGCAAGGCTTGCCCGCGATGAACGATGACTCGGCTGGCCTGAAAACCGAGGTGCCTCAATCGCGGGCAAGCCTGCTCCTACAGGACTCGCATTACTCGCCGCGAATGTACTGCTCCAACTGGCGAATCAATTCAGCCTGTTCGGCGATGGCTTCCTTGACCAGGTCACCGATCGAGAGCAGGCCGATCAACTTGCCGTTTTCCACCACCGGCAGGTGACGCAAGCGTCTGTCGGACATGATGCCCAGGCAGGTGTCGACGGTCTGGTGGGTGTCCACGGTGATCACCGGCGACACCATGATGTCGCGCACCGGCGTACCCACCGAAGAACGGCCATGCAGCACCAGTTTGCGCGCGTAGTCCCGTTCGCTGATGATGCCCAGCACTTGGTCGTTTTCCACCACCAGCAAGGCACCGACGTTCTTTTCGGCCATTTTCATCAGCGCTTCGAGCACCATGTGATCCGGCTTGATCTGGTGCACTTCCTGGTTTTTCTGATCTTTCAGCTTGAGCAGTTGCGCGACGGTTTTCATGGCGGTTTCCCGGGTGTTGTCGTTGTTATTGAAGAATCGTAGACGCAAGCGTTCAGGGCAAGGGCGAAAGCGGCAGATAACACTCAAAAAACGTCATTCGGCGGTTTTTCTTGCGTAATCCTCGAAAAGATCACGCGTAGAATCATCACCCTGAATCAAATCTGAGGTTTGCAGTGGTGGATTTACCGCAGGGCTTCGTCCTGACCCGGCATTGGCGCGATACCCCGGCCGGCACGGAAGTCGAGTTCTGGCTGGCGACCGACAGCGGTCCGCGACGCATCCGCCTGCCTCATCAGCCGTCGGTGGCGTTCATTCCGGCCGCGCAGCGTGAACAGGCCGAGGCGCTGTTGCACGACGAGAAAAACGTCGAGCTCAAAACCCTGGCCCTGCTGGATTTCGAACATCGCCCGGTACTCGGTCTGTATTGCCGGCAACACGGGCAGTTGATGCGCCTGGAAACCGCGCTGCGCCGGGCCGGCGTCGAGGTGTACGAAGCTGACGTGCGTCCGCCGGAACGTTACATGATGGAGCGTTTCATCACCGCGCCGGTACGTTTTGGCGGCACGCCGGGGGCCGATGGCCTGCTGCTCGATGCGCAGATGAAACCCGATCCCGATTACCGACCGAGCCTGAAACTGGTGTCGCTGGACATCGAAACCACCGCTCAGGGCGACTTGTATTCCATCGCCCTGGAAGGCTGCGGCGAGCGCCAGGTGTACATGCTCGGCCCGGCCAACGGCGACGACAGCGAGGTGGATTTCCAGCTCGAATACTGCGAATCGCGAACGCTGCTGCTGAAAAAGCTCAACGAATGGTTCGCCCAACATGACCCCGACGCGATCATTGGCTGGAACGTCGTGCAGTTCGACCTGCGGGTGCTGCACGAACACGCCCGGCGCCTGGCAGTACCGCTGAAACTGGGGCGTGGCGGCGATGAAATGCAGTGGCGCGAACACGGCAGCGGCAACCATTACTTTGCGTCCGCCGCTGGCCGGCTGATCATCGACGGCATCGAAGCCCTGCGTTCGGCGACCTGGAGCTTCCCGTCGTTCAGCCTGGAAAACGTCGCGCAAACCCTGCTGGGCGAAGGCAAGTCCATCGATACCCCGTATCAGCGCATGGACGAAATCAACCGCATGTTCGCCGAGGACAAACCAGCGCTGGCCAAGTACAACCTCAAGGACTGCGAATTGGTCACGCGGATCTTCGCCAAGACCGAGTTGCTGACGTTCCTGCTGGAACGGGCCAGCGTCACCGGTTTGCCGGTGGACCGCATGGGCGGTTCGGTGGCGGCGTTCACTCACCTCTACATGCCGTTGATGCATCGCCAGGGCTTCGTCGCGCCGAATCTGGGCAGTAAGCCAGCGCAAGCCAGCCCTGGCGGTTTTGTCATGGACTCGCAACCGGGCCTGTACGAATCGGTGCTGGTGTTCGACTACAAAAGCCTCTATCCGTCGATCATCCGCACCTTCCTCATCGACCCGGTGGGGCTGATCGAAGGGCTCAAGCACCCTGACGATGCCGACTCGGTGCCGGGTTTTCGCGGGGCGCGGTTTTCCCGCACGCGGCATTGTTTGCCGGCCATTGTCTCGCGGGTCGCCGAGGGCCGGGAAACCGCCAAGCGCGAACACAACGCGCCGCTGTCGCAGGCGCTGAAGATCATCATGAACGCCTTCTACGGCGTGCTCGGCTCCAGCGGTTGCCGCTTTTTCGATACGCGCCTGGCGTCATCCATTACCTTGCGCGGCCACGAGATCATGCTGCGCACCCGCCAGTTGATCGAAGCCCAGGGTCACACGGTGATTTACGGCGACACCGACTCGACCTTCGTCTGGCTGCGCCGCGCCCACGGCCAACAGGAAGCCGCGCAGATCGGCCAAGCGCTGGTGGATCACGTCAATCAGTGGTGGCGTGAGCATGTGCGGCAGGAATACGGCCTGGAAAGTGCGCTGGAATTGCAGTACGAAACCCACTACAAGCGCTTCCTGATGCCGACCATTCGCGGGGCGGAGGAGGGCAGCAAGAAGCGTTATGCCGGACTGGTCACCCGCGCCGATGGCACGGACGAGATGATCTACAAAGGCCTGGAAACTGTGCGCACCGACTGGTCGCTGCTGGCCCGTCAGTTCCAGCAAGAGCTGTACTCAATGATCTTCCACCGCAAACCATATCAGGACTACGTGCGCGACTACGTGCGCAAGACCCTGGCCGGTGAGTTCGACGATCGCCTGATCTACCGCAAGCGCCTGCGCCGCACCCTCGACGACTATCAGCGCAACGTGCCGCCGCATGTACGAGCGGCGCGCATCGCCGACGAATACAACGACCAGCAGGGCCGCCCAAGGCAGTACCAGAACGGTGGCTGGATCAGCTACGTGATCACCGTCGCCGGCCCCGAGCCGCTGGAGATCCGCAGCGCACCCATCGATTACGATCACTACATCAGCAGACAGCTGCAACCGGTGGCGGACGCGATCCTGCCGTTTGTCGATGACGATTTCTCAACCCTGATTGGTGGGCAACTGGGCTTGTTTTGAGTCCATCAGCGACAAGGTCCAGTCATCCAGGATGCCGTGGAAGTACTGGTTCAAGGCCTGGTGGAAGGGGCTGTCGTCGGCGGCGACCTGGGCGAACAGGGTCATCGATGAGTGAAATTTCAGGTCATCGGGATGGCCGAAAATCGCCGCCACCGAGCGCTGCTGAATGTTCAGCACTTCCTGGGTGCAAGTACGTAACCGGGCTCCCAGCAAGGGGTGTTCAAGGTAGGCCTGGGCTTCTTCCCGGGAGCGGATGGCGTAGCGTCGGGACATTTCGCTGCCGCCCAGCCCGGCAAACTGCGGAAAGACGAACCACATCCAGTGACTGCGTTTGTGGCCGGCATTCAATTCGGCCTGGACCCGGTCGAACACCGGGTCTTGCGCCTGGATAAAGCGTTGCAGGTTGAAGTCGTCCGGTTGATCGGTGCTTCTCATGTCGAAGCCCTCTGACAGCGTGATGGCTCAGACCATGGCCAGCCGCTGCTTGCGTTTGGGCGCGTGAAACGCTTGGTCCAGCGCCTCCAGATCCCCAGCCTCCAGTTGCAACTGCGCTGCTTGCGCATTGAGTCGCACATGTTCGGGGCGGACCGCCTTGGGGATGGCAATCACTCCGTCCTGCCGCAGCAGCCATGCCAGCGATACCTGGGCTGGCGTCACGCCGTGCCGGGCAGCTACTTGTTTGAGCGCAGCGTTGGCGAGCATCTTGCCGCCCTGACCGATCGGGCAGTAGGCCATGACCGGCATCTGGTGCTGCTGGCACCAAGGTAACAGATCAAATTCTATGCCACGTTCTTCCAGGTTGTAGAGCACCTGATTGGTGGCGCAGGCCGGGGCGTTCAGTTCCTGCAGATCATTGACGTCGAAATTGGACACGCCCCAGCGGCCGATCTTGCCCGCTTCGCGCAAGCGTTCGAAGGCTTCGACGGTTTCTTCCAATGGATATTGCCCGCGCCAGTGCAGCAGATACAGGTCGATGTGCTCGGTCTTGAGCCGGTGCAGGCTGCGCTCGCATGCCTCTGGGACGCCTTTGCGGCTGGCGTTGTGCGGATAGACCTTGCTGACGAGGAAGACGTTGTCGCGCTGGCCGGCGATGGCTTGCGCCACGACTTGCTCGGCGCCTCCTTCGGCATACATCTCGGCGGTGTCGATCAGGGTCATGCCCAGTTCGATGCCTTGGCGCAGGGCGGCGACTTCTTCTTTTTGGCGGGTGTGGTCTTCGCCCATCTGCCAGGTGCCTTGGCCGATGATGGGTACGTGGGTGCCGGCCAGTTGTAGCGTGCGCATGCCTGTTTCCTTTTTGCTCGTTACTTTGGTTGGCATCAGCATAGCCTTTGGGTTCATTTGATTGCTTCGGTTATACGCTCGGCTTGGTAGGAGCTGCCGAAGCCTGCGATCTTTTGATCTTGGTTTTGAAAACCAAATCAAAAGATCGCAGCCTCGTTGCACTCGACAGCTCCTACAGGGTTAGCAACCGGACTGCCGGTGATCGATTGCTCACCCCCACCACTGCACTTTTTCCAATTGACCGGCTCTATCCATAGCCGTTGCGGCGAATCCCGCCGCACAGGAATGTGTCAGTCCAATCCCTTATGGTTCGAGTGTTGCCCTTTAACCTTGTCCGCGTTCGCCTGTTGGCCGGTCTGTTGCTGCTCTGTGCCAGCGGCTGCAGTCATCAGCCAGGCAATGACCTTTTCACCCAGATCCGCGAAGGAAAACCCCAGGAATTCCTGCAAACCAGCGTAGACCGCATGGCCACGCTGACCATGCGTGACAACCTCGACAGCCTCTATCTGCTGATGAGCAAGTTGTACCTGCGCAATCCCGATGAATTGAAAAAATCCGGCTTCCTCGACGCCCGCACCGCCGGCAAGCAAGTGCGCATGGCCATCGAGCAGCAACAGCCGTTACCCACCCTGGGCGGTAAAAAAGACCTGGCGGCGTTGCGTTTCGCCATGAGTCCGGAGTTTCTCGGCGACCGGGTCGGGGCGTTCATTTATGCCATCGGCAGCATGCTGGTCACCGCCCACGGCAATCGCCTGGAGTTCTACATGACGGACGCGATCAACCCGACGTTCGTCAGCAACGCCGCGCGCAACATCGAAATCGCTACCTGGATCCTGAGCCAGCGACAGAACAAGGATGGCCAACCGATGCTGTTCTCCAACGAGATCTCGGAGGAGGGCAGTAACCTGAGTTTTGCCGTGGAGTTCGGCAAGATCGTTGCGAGGTTGGACTTGTTGACGCAGATGCTCGACGAGCGCTACCGGCGCATCGGTCTGAATTATGCACAGAGCCTGCTGTTTCTGAATTTCCTGCCGGTGCAATAACCCCCCACCGTAACCCCCTGTAGGAGCTGTCGAGTGCAACGAGGCTGCGATCTTTTAATCTTGAAAAATCAAAGTCAAAAGATCGCAGCCTGCGGCAGCTCCTACAGGGGTTGAGTAAGGCATAAAGATAGATCGTATCGATATAACTGGTTATAAGAAAAATCGCTATGCTGCGGGCCAGATTTTCCCTGCGGTCTATGTGGACGTATCAATGGATTTAGTGAACATCGGGTTGGTTGTAGCCGGACTCGTCGTCGGCTTCATCGTCGGCATGACGGGCGTGGGTGGCGGGTCGTTGATGACTCCGATCCTGCTGTGGTTCGGCATCAACCCGGCGACGGCGGTCGGCACCGATTTGCTGTACGCGGCCATCACCAAATCCAGTGGCGTGCTGGTTCACAGGAAGAACAACAACATCGACTGGAAGATCACCGGTTGGCTGACCCTCGGCAGTGTGCCGGCCGTGATGCTGACACTGTGGTTCCTCAGCACGTTGCATTCCAGCCCCGACGCGATGAACGCGATCATCAAGCAAGCCCTGGGCTTTGTTTTGTTCGCCACGGCGCTGGCAATTCTGTTCAAGAAGCGCCTGCTCGATTTCGCCCACAAACGCGCCGGCGGCAATTACAACCCAAGCGGCCCACGCCTCAATGCCATGACCGTCGTCACCGGTCTGGTCCTGGGCACCATGGTTGCGTTGACTTCCATCGGCGCTGGCGCCCTGGGCACTGTCGCGTTGTTCATCCTTTATCCGCTATTGCCGACCCGCCGCCTGGTCGGCACGGAAATCGCGCACGCCGTCCCGCTGACGCTGGTCGCCGGTCTGGGCCATGCGAGCATGGGCAACATGGACTGGCATGTTCTGGGTTACCTGCTGGTCGGTTCGCTGCCGGGGATTTACCTGGGCAGCCACCTGACCGGACGCATCTCCGATGAAGTGTTGCGTCCTTGCCTGGCGACGATGCTGGTGCTGATTGGTTACAAATTGGCGTTCTGATTCAACCTGGCGCCAGCCTGATTCGCGGGTGAATATTTCCAGCAGATGCCCGTCCGGGTCATCGAAATACACCCGCCGTCCTCCCGCGTAATCATTGATCTCCCTCAGTCGCTGCTTGCCCGGGTCGGCCCACCATGGCTGACCGTTGGCTTGCAGGCGTGCGAAGGCCGCATCGAAATCCTCATCGCCAATCAGGAATGCGTAGTGCTGAGACGCAATCGGCGGCTCGTTGTCGTAGAAATCCAGTGATACGCCGTTATCCAGTTTGACGATCAGCATGGGGCCGAAGGGCTCGGGGGCAGGCAGGCCAAGGAGGCCCGTCAGGAAATTCGCCGAAACCTGCTTGTCCCGGCACCAGACGATGGTGTGATTCAACTGAGTACTCATGGGCAAGTCCTCACAAGGGATCAGGCTGGTTGCCATGAGTCTTCAGATTAGCCCAGCCTGTTGCGCAATGACCGCCCTGACCTAAGCTTGGGGCAAGGCGAAAAATATTTGCGGTACGTCGATCGCCGCGATGCGCAATCATTAGAGCGTGGATATCAAAAGGAGATGCGCATGCTCATCAGGTCACTGACCCTGGCTACCCTGCTGGCTGTCGCCGGCCCCCTGTTCGCCGCCGATGGCGACTCACCGCTGGACATGGACAAGGGCAGGTCCCGGCCACTGATTGTCATCGCTCCAAGCACCGTTGACCCGACGTGGGTCGGCCTGAAAAAGTCGCTGGATGAGCCGGCCAATCGCAAGGGATTCACCGATCGCAACATGGTGCTGTACACCGTGCTCAACCTGATGGGCCAGCGTGAAGGCAAGGACCTGGGGCCGCAGGATACGGCGGCATTGATCCGCTCGCTGAAGCTGGGCGCCGGCGCCAAGACCAAAGTGATTCTGGTCGGCAAGGACGGCGAAAAGAAATTCGAACAATCGGATACCGTCAAGCTGGAAGAGATTTTCGCAGCCGTCGACCAGTTGCCGGCGGCGGAAAAAGAAACCCCGCCGCCAACAGTGGCGACGCCCGCCGCTGAACCTGAACCGGCGGCCAAAGGCGCTAAAAATGGTAAACCGGTGAAGCCGGCCAAACCTACCAAACCGCCTGAAATGCCGGATGACTGATCTTGTAGCAGCTGCCGAGCCTGCGAGGCTGCGTCCGGCTGCTACAGGATTGGGTTACCAGTTGTAGCGACTGCCCTCAATGCTGAAAGTGATTTTAGGGTTGAGCCAGGAAGTGGTGAATGACATTGGCCAGTACCGGGGCAAAAGGCTGAAGGGATTGGCCTGCAACCGGTGCTTTCAGGTCCTCCAGCAACAGGTCCAGAAGCTCTTCGTCTTCAAACTGCAAGTCTTCGGGAGCAGTGTTCAGGCTGTAAATGAGTGCTTCGACCAACTGTTTGCGCGCACCAATCAGGCCTCTATTGCTGTCCTCGGAATGACCCAGGTTCAATGTCTCGATGGAAACCCTGGCCCGCTCGGTTTTCCCCGTTACCAGCCCGGACAAATAAAACCTCAATTCGGTTTCGCATTCGACCATCAACGGCGTAAGTGGCAGGTGTCGTGTATTTCGGCCATGACCGCATTGATGGAGACGCTGGCAACTGGCGACGATGTTGGAAAAGTCCAGGGTTCGATTCGGCGCGAGATCCTGGGCCTCAAGATGTTCGTTATGGGCGCTATCAACCGTGATCGACTGACAGCAATACGCGCATAAGCCGAATTGTTCAGAGATGCACGAAGAGCGAATCGAACTTCTCTCTGCATGAGGCAAATCCCTGTAACGCGACGTCCTGTTTGAGCTTCTGAAACGAGTCAACGAAGTCGGCTCCGTGCCCTTGTCGATTTTACGCACGACGCAACTCCAGTTTACGGATCAACAATGCAGCCTTCGCCAGCTCCAGATGACCTTCGGGAAGCTCATTTGAAAGCGCGGCGAAGAGCCCTTTGGCGTTTTCCAGATCACCATCCTGCAAATGCTTGATCAACTGGTTCAGGCGTTTTTGCACTTCGCTGTTGCGCACATCGGTGTCCATGACTTCAAGCAGGACCTGATTGGCATCCAGTCCATACAAACCATTGTGTTCGCGCAGCTCGCCATCATCGAGCACGTAACACAACACACCTTTTGCGTCGCTGATGACCAGTGGTGAATGGGTGGTCAGGACAAACTGGCAATTGGGGAAAGTCTCACTCAATTGCCGAATCAGACTACGCTGCCATTTTGGGTGCAGGTGCAAATCGACCTCATCGATCAGGACGATGCCGTCTCCTTCCAACGGGTTGTCCAGAGACTGATTCATCATCGCCAACCGGCGCGCGATGTCGCCGACCAGCGCCATCATCGACTTCTCCCCCTGCGAGAGCTGGGAGGCGTTGAGCGTTACGCCATCCTTGTCGATTGCCATGTGCAGGCGGGGTTTGCGTTGTACGCGCAGGTTACTGAAGCCGGGCATGAAAGCGGCGATGGCGGAGCGGACTGCGGTTAACTGACGATCACGGGAAGAGGCCTTCAGTTGGGAAAGGGTTTTCCAGATGTCGCTATCTTTGCCGAACTTTGTGGATATTTCGGTCAGTGCGGTATCGGAAACGCCGGTTTCGTTTTCGCTGTCTTCGCGTTCGCGAAACCATTCGAAGAAGCGGCGGAAATCTACGCCACGGTTTAGCGCGTTGTCGTAGCCGTCGAGTTGATCGAAGGTGTGTTTGGTGCGGATTTTTAGGGGGATTTCCAGGACTGAACGTTCGACTGGGTAGTAGGCGATCAGGGGGAGTGAGGCTTTATCGTCGGCTGTCAGTTGGTTTCTATAGTGATCCGCCAAGCGACTTACATCTATTAATACGCTATGAACATTGGTCTTCCGCCCTTGCCGAGTGCGAGCGATGCCCCATCCGAATAGATCATCTTTAGGGTTGGCATCGGGAAAATGCGAATGGGTCTGTGAGTCGTCTTTTACGCCAACTGTGATTATTGCCGCTGAAGCACCGTTTCGAACATCTTCGTCTGAAAGATGATTGCCGTTGCCTTTTTCGGTACGAATTCTGGCAACCAACCAACTCAACGAGGTGGCAAGAGATTTTAATATTGTGGTTTTTCCAGCACCGTTGTTCCCCACTAAAACTGTCACGTTTGATGGGTTTTTGGGTGTAGGGGCCAGACGAATCGTCAAATCGGCGAACTGACCGACATCTGTGAGGTTGAAACTGAAAATTTCCATTACAACGCCCTTTGGCGGTCAGTCGGCTTGAATATTTGAGCGCGCATTATGTCAACCCCGATCACGGATTGATCCGGGGGCGTCAATAGATACAACGGTTTCCCTCGCATCACAACCGGCATGAGTAAAAAGGTATTTGTAACGAGATACTCATGGAAATGAGTGTAGGCAAGAGCTCTCATCTGCTTCGGAAGTTTCCTGCAAAGCGCGGCGGCGTTGGTGAACTGGTGCTCTGGGGAGTACGCCGATAACCTTTTCCTGCCGCTGCAAAATCAGCGGTCGGATGTGGAAGTCCGAGTTTCAACGAAGAGAACGCAGTGTCCATGAGCCGCATACTGGCATTTTTTATGTAAACATTGTCGGCCTATGGCGGCTGTGCGCGGGGCACTTTCAAGTGCGCCGGGTTTTTCTCTTTACCTGGCCTTCCACACCTGCGTACAGCTGCCACCCTCATGTGGAAGTGAGATGGGTAGCCCCAAAAATCTTAAAGAGAAGATTTACTCATGAAGAAAGTTAGTCCCGATTGTTCCGAAGCTTCATCCGACTCCGCACCTCTTTCCGACATTACCGAACCTGCGGTTAGCGCCCGCCTGCGCAACCCCAGACAATCCGACCCCGTCAGCCACATTTTCACCATCATCCCCGGCGTCGACACTCCAACCCTGCTGTGCCACGCCTGTGAAACCCTCGCCTCCCTCAACGTTCTGATCACCGATCTGGCCTGCGATCTGGAAAGTTCCAAGCGCAATGTGGCGTTGTCGATTCAGCAATTGGCAGTGGTGGGGGAGTTGTTGGTGAACAAGGCGCTGGACAATATCGATCCGCCATAAGTCGCATCGGGTGTTGAACTGATCCGAATGAAAATGGGCGACCTCTAGAGATCGCCCATTTTTGTCGCCGCAAAAAACCTGTAGCAGCCTCCACACCTGCTACAGCGAGGGCAGGGCGGTCAGTATTTGATGCGCAATCCTGACCCGCTCCGCATTCGGATAATTCTTGTTAGCCAGAATCACAATCCCCATGTCCTTCGACGGCACAAACGCAACGTACGCCCCAAACCCACCGGTCGAACCGGTCTTGTTGATCAGCAAGTCTTGCGCTGGCGACTGCGGCGGATTCAGCCACTGAACTTTGTGCGGCTCCATCGCCATCGGCGTCGAGTTGCCCGCCAGCAACCGATCCAGGGAAATCGGGTAGCGATACAACTCCCAACCGAGACCCTGGGTCAAGTCGTCGACCGTGTAGTAACCGGTATGAGTCAGCGCAATTGCCTGCTGCAACGGTTTTTCCAGGCGCGACGGTTTCAGGTTCGCGTCAACAAACGCCAACAGGTCCGCAGCGCTGGTTTTTACGCCATATGCCTCGGAATCCAGCGCCCCCGGCCCGACCCGAACCGGTTTTCCGTCCTTGTTGTAGCCTTGGGCATAAAGCCCCATCTGGTCCTGCGGCACTTTCAGGAAGGTGTGTTTCAGGCCGAGTTGCGGCAGCAGGGTGTTTGCCATCACCTCATCGAACGGCTGACCCAGGCTGTGCGCGGCAAGGTAGCCGAACAAACCGATGCTGGGGTTCGAATACAGTCGCTGGCTACCGGGGGCGTACGCCGGTTTCCACTGTTGGTAGTAGCCGAGCATTTTGTCGGGCGAATCGAATTCAGCCGGGAATTGCAGGGGCAAGCCGCCGGCGCTGTAGGTGCCCAGTTGCAAGGCGCTGATGTTGTCGAAGGCGCTGCCGCTCAGGGCTGGCAGAATGTGACTGGCCTTGTCGTTCAGGGACAGTTTGCCGTTGGCCACGGCATAGGCGGCGAGGGTGGCGGTGTAGGTCTTGCTGACCGAGCCGATCTCGAACAGGGTGTTTTCGGTGACCGGTTTGGCGGGTTCTTTCGATGCCACGCCGTAGTTGAAGAAGTGCTGTTTGCCGTTGACGGTGACGGCCACGGCCATTCCGGCAATGCCTTCTTTCTGCATGACCGGTTTAACAGCGGCATTCACCACCGACTCGATTGGGTCCTGTGCGACGCACTGGCCTGCGGTCAGCAGTCCCAGGCAAGCCGCGAGCGTTTTCAGGCGATCCATGTTGATGTTGTCCGTTGTTGATTCAGATGCGCGTCATTCTAGAGGTTAAAACCTCGATCTTTAAACCCGAGCCGTTGATTGGCGGCTCGGGTTTATGACTTTGGGCGCGCTAACGCTGAATCAACGTACCAGGCACGGCCGCTTGTTATCGAACTTCCATCCCGGAAGCAAAAACTGCATGGCCACGCTGTCATCCCGCGCGCCAAGGCCCATGCCTTTGTACAGTTCGTGGGCCTTGGCCACCTGGTCCATGTCCAGTTCTACGCCCAGTCCAGGTTTCTGCGGTACCTGCACGCAACCGTCAACGATTTGCAGCGGGGCTTTGGTCAGGCGCTGGCCGTCCTGCCAGATCCAGTGGGTGTCGATGGCCGTGATCTCACCTGGCGCAGCCGCCGCGACGTGGGTGAACATTGCCAGGGAAATGTCGAAGTGGTTGTTGGAATGCGAGCCCCAGGTCAGGCCCCATTCGTGGCACATCTGCGCCACGCGAACCGAACCTTGCATGGTCCAGAAGTGCGGGTCGGCGAGCGGAATGTCGACCGATTGCAACTGGATCGCGTGGCCCATTTCCCGCCAGTCGGTGGCGATCATGTTGGTGGCGGTTTTCAGGCCCGTGGCGCGGCGGAACTCGGCCATGACTTCGCGGCCCGAGTAACCGTTCTCCGCGCCGCATGGGTCTTCAGCGTAAGCCAGAACGTTGTGCTGATCGCGGCACAGGCGGATCGCTTCCTTCAGGGACCAGGCGCCATTCGGATCGAGGGTGATGCGTGCATCGGGGAAGCGTTCGGCGAGGGCGGTGACCGCTTCGATTTCGGCATCGCCGCTGAGCACGCCGCCCTTGAGCTTGAAGTCCTTGAAGCCATATTTCGCATGAGCGGCGACCGCCAGTTGCACGACGGCATCGGCAGTCATGGCTTTCTCGTGACGTACGCGGAACCAGTCGTTGTCGGCCTCCGGTTCGCTGCGATAGGCGAGATCGGTTTCGTTGCGGTCACCGACGTAAAACAGGTACCCGAGCATCTTCACTTCGTCGCGTTGCTGGCCTTCACCAAGCAGGGCCGCGACCGGCACGTCCAGATGCTGGCCGAGCAAGTCGAGCAGCGCGGCTTCAAGTCCAGTCACCGCGTGAATGGTGATGCGCAGGTCGAAGGTCTGCAAGCCACGACCGCCGGCATCGCGGTCGGCGAAGGTCTGGCGCACCTGATTAAGGATCTTCTGGTAAGTGCCGATCGGGCTGCCGACCACCAGGCTGCGGGCGTCTTCGAGGGTTTGACGAATGCGCTCGCCACCCGGTACTTCGCCGACGCCGGTGTGGCCGGCGTTGTCCTTGAGG
>RCUS01000385.1_pt1 | contig 30295 bp, 28 predicted proteins | sample 2166221 | NCBI WGS metagenome assembly RCUS01 (sample SAMN09932758, study PRJNA488358) | compost metagenome | isolation source: compost soil in cyclohexanecarboxylic | place: Germany: Experimental Botanical Garden
TCGCCTACAAGGGCGAGGCGGGCGCCAAGGAAGCGGGCAAGATGCGCGCCGAGGGCAAGGAATACGTGGTCAAGGATGGTGACGTGCTGAACTTCCTGTTCAACGTCTAAGCTGTTACAGCGATTTCCGGCGATTTCAGGACGTTGTTGATTCGCCTGAAAATGCCACATATGCCCTCTGTTATGAGGGCATTTTCATTTCTGAATGTTGCAAAAAATTGCAAGGCCTTACAACGGAAAAGTGGATATGCAGGTGTATATGATTTTGGACAGGTGAAAAAAAAGTGTATATGATGAGTTCTCCCTAACTTTTCCCTACAAGCACACTCGATATGCTGACTGATGCGCACTGCCGCGCGGCAAAGCCAAAAGACAAGCTGTACCGCATCAATGACCGTCGCGGCTTGTATCTCGAAATCAAGCCGAACGGCATCAAGGCGTGGCGTTACAGGTTCAAATTAGGCGACAAGGCATCTTGGTTCGCTTTGGGGGACTACCCAAGCGTCAGTCTCTCAGATGCACGTGAAAACTGCGATGAAGCGCGGAAGTTGGTCAAACTGGGCATTAGCCCGGTTCAAAATCGCCAGATCGAGCGTATCAAGCGAGAGCAGGACTCAGAGAATACATTCGAAGTTATCGCAAAAGAGTGGCTCGCACTGAAGAGCTGGGAACCGGTAACAAAAGTGCGCCGCCTCGACATGCTTGAGCGCGTTGTGTTTCCCTCCATTGGCAAGCTTCCTGTTCGCCAAATTACGTCAGCGCATGTTCTAAATATCCTCACCAAGACCGTGAAGCGTGGGGCGCCAACTGTTGCGGCAGAGGCGAAGAGGACAATGTCGGCGGTGTTCGAGTTAGCAGTAGCGACATTGCGTGCCGATACGGACCCGGTATGGGCCGTACGTAAATCACTGCCTCCGAACAAGACACAGCATAAGAGAGCATTATCGATCGAGGAGGTTGGCAAACTGCTTGTCGACTTTGACTCACATGGAGGTAATTTCCAGACTCTTTATGCCTTCCGACTGATGTGGCTTACGCTTACCCGTCCAAACGAGACTGTGCAGGCACGTTGGCCCGAATTTGATCTTGAGCGGAAGGTATGGACAATCCCTAAAGAACGAATGAAGGCACGTCGTGAGCATGTCTTGCCATTGCCGAATCAAGCCATCAAGCTGCTTGAGGCCTTGAAGCCAATTACAGGCCATAGGAGCCATGTTTTTCCCAATCGCGATGATGGCGCTAGACCAATGGCTGACGCAGCACTTCGTCAAGCACTGAAGAAGCTGGGCTGGGCGACCAAGTACAGTCCACATGGCACGCGTACAACAGGAAGTACTCGCCTCAACGAGCTGGGATATCGTACGGACGCCATCGAAGCGCAGCTCGCGCATGCGGAGCCAAACTCAGTAAGGCGCGCTTACAACCATGCGACCTACATGGATGAACGCCGGGAAATGATGCAGGCTTGGGCGGATAAATTGGACCAGTGGAAAACGGAGGCTTCAAATGTTTCTAATTGTTAATGGTTGGGATCGGATGATATTCCGTGAATTCCTTATTAAATCGATCTTAGCCAGTGGTCCCGTGCGAGGGCTTGGTAACGACGAGCGGATGCGATTTCTTGATCAGCTTTCGCAAAGTTGGAAAGTCGCTCCGAGTGAATTCGATTCTGACTCTACTCGCATTCGTGGCTTCAAGTAGGTGGCCTCTGATTCTCGCCGTCTTAGGCAGGCCCTGGCGAGGTTGATCAATGTGGCGCGACGTTGTTGGATGACAGGTTACGGGACTCGGTGACCGTAAAGCGCCTGCCGGCAAGCACCAGATTGGCAAAGGCGAACAACGTGAACAGCTGCGCTGTGTACTTTGCCAATCCGGGCTTTGTGATGATGGAACAGATTCTTAATGAAACCATCTGTGACGCTGAGGATGGTTGGCAACGAGGCCGGCATGACGCAAAGCCGTTATTGATCCCTGTGCCTTACTTCCGTTTCTTCCGCAGTTTCAAGTTCCACTGGGCGAGTAACGATCCTCGACCTTTCGATTTAAAACGGTGCCTGCAGATAGTCGTCGGTGTTTTGCCAATTCATGACTCACTTGATCTCAAGAATTTTATTGTGAGGGACCGAGTATTTACGTGCGCCAAGAATTTCCCAGCATTCTTTCCTCTTCGCCCATTCGGAAATCATCCGCCCCCCGGCCGACTCATGAAGCAGTTGATTAACCTCTGTTGACCAAGTGAGAATCTGTTGGCCAAGCCCATTAGAAATGCCTTGATTTTGCCAGATCATGCTTAAGTCGAGACGGTCACCCAGCTCCTTTGATAGAACGGCGACGAGATAGGCTGTCACATTCGCCTGAAAAGCAGGAAATTTCGGACGGATCAATTTGTGTGCTGCCTTGAACAAGATCACTTGAGCGATCATCGACTTGTATTCCAGTACATCAGGCAAGATCGGCATTTCATTGTTATCCGATTGGATCATATCCATGAAAGCACCAAAGTTCTTTTGACCGCCCAAGCTGACCAGATCCGGGCGTTGTTTCCACGCGCACAAGAACTTGGCCAGATCGGTTTTGGTGATCTTGCGTCCCGGGGGCATTGATTCCTGAAGGCGCTTGATGCCGACGGGTGTCTTCCCTTCTCGAGCCAGCATGACTTTGTAACTGCCTGCCGCACGCTCATAGAACCAGCGGCCGGCGCCATCCGGACAGAATGTTGTCATCGCAAGCTTTTCGAGCGCTACATGGAATGGCTTGTTCGAAGAAAGGTCAGATTGCTTCACTGCATTCTGACTGTTGGCATAACGCGAAATATCGCTGATCAGGGCCTCTTCCTGCGCAGCATCCGTAGTTCGCAGCACGATGACTTTTGCCGGTACCCGAACTGACTCCAAGTCAATCGCAGGGTATTTCTTCTTCGTGAAAAACAGTGACGCCATGGTCTGCCCGCCATTCACTACCTGCATGCCTTTCAGCCAGCTGATGCCGGGGCCGCCATCGGCGGTTCGTCCCAGATGCGCCTCATCCGCAACCATCACGATTCCATTGTTGTACGCCATGAAGCGTTCGGGCTGATCACGCAAAGTGCTGCTGATGCCTTTGTTGACCTTGCCTGTCTGGCTAAGGAAAGAACGAACGTTGGCCTCCAAGATACGGGAGCCGTATTTATCATACAAAAAACGTAAGGTCTCACCTGGCACGACAGTCATCGCGTAGTCGTACTCGCCTGTATCACTGGGAACCCATACACAAGGCAATGGACCTCCTGAGACTTCCTCGAAGTTCACCACCAACTCGTCGCGCGGCTTGCCCTCCTGCCAGTGATTGAACAGACGCTCGATGTCCATCACTTCTAGCTTAATGGTCTTGCCATTGATCTCGCGTGACTGGAAGTTCTTGGTTTTTGCCTTTCTGTCGGTCAGGACATAGATGCGGATTTGTTCGAGATCCGCATAGGCTTTTTCGATGGTGAGCACGAACGGATAGGCATCGTTCGATTCATCCATTTTTGACGCCAGTTTGCCGTCAATACAAAGGGTAAGGAATTTGGCGCATTGCTCGGCAGCCTTGGTGGTCTCCGCATCCGGAATGGGGGTTATTTCGTCGACGCCATCATATAGACTGACATATAGGTCAAGCTGGTCTTGTTCATCCGAAATCGCATATCCGCTGAGGAGAAAAATGGAGTTGCCAACCTTAGCCGGGTAATTGCAGACATTCGGCTCAAAGGTCATGCCGATTTCCGCCATGTGCCTTGTCACCACCTCGGTAAAGATCATTTTCTCGAATGGAAGCGCCTCCCCAGGAGTTGCAGTACGACTGGCCATTTCTTCACGCACTTCCATTTGCGTCTGCTGCAAGAACTCGCTTAATTCCATTTCAAACCACTCCAATCATTTCAATGACTTCACCAACAGAAAACTGCTTGTTTTTTACTGCGTCCAGATCGATTTCATATCGAGCCCGGCGAACACCAGCCGGCACGTTGCCAGGTATTAAACGCGGGAAATCCTGATCGACCAGCACGAAGCGGACGTCGGACGTCAGAAATCGTCGCGTGTAACGCTCCGAGTGCGCATCCGAATACCTTGCATGTAATAGCGCGTTGTCGAACGAGGATAGTGCGGACGCATCGAAAGAAAATTTTTCGCGCATTGCAGCAACCCGTTCGGACAGAGTCAACCCGTCAGAGGCTAAAGTGAAATGGCAGCCGCAAACGAACAGCGGCTGTCGGATCGCATCATCGAGCTGTTCCAGTGACATGATAGTGGCAGGAAATCCTTGGAGCGCCATCGTGCTTTTTACCTCGATGGCGCCATTTCCAAGCTCAAAATCCTGAAGGCCATCCATTGGTCCCATCCAGCTATCTAGGACAAGCTGTACCGGTAGATCAACATCAAGCAACTTGTCCATGCACGCCAGTTCGCCAACCAATCCCAACTCAGCCTCAGGTTCAAGCCCTTCGCTGCCGTTTTTCATAAATTCCTGCCAAGCACGAATGCGCCCCAGGAAGAGTTGAAAAATGCGGGGTTCGTCATTCAAATCATTGGCCATCACAAGCGTTGCCACAATGTCCGCGACCATCCGGGAGAACAGGTCCAGACTGCCAGCCGGTTGTCTTACCAATGCAAGCCATTTTCCTGAATCGCTTGGAGACGTCCTTTCGACCCTGAATCCACTTCCCTGTGGCAGTTGCGCAGATTGCGGCAACATAATGGATGCGAAGCAGACCAGCAATGCCTCCTCATTGCTGGGGAAACGGCGAGCCGCCAGTAGCCGGTTGCCACTTAGGCCAGATATGGCGATGCTACGCCATCCTTCCTGCGCTCCTCCGTCAGCTAATGCACGCCAGGCAGCGGAAATTTCCTCTCTAGTCGGCAGCGCCATATTGCTGTTCCCATAACACGTTATTGACCTTGTACTCGACCTTGGTGCCGGAATCGCTGCCGGGGAAGCTGATGCCGAACGCTACTATGGGAGCTGCCTCGTGTGCAATTTCGGCAGCTGCCGGATCAAGCAAGTAGATCAGCAGAACCCCGCGTTCCGGATGAGGTGCGACGTTCTCTGCACCAAAGCCGCGCACCCTGCGCAAAGCGGGACCGTTTGGCACTTCTGGCTCGGTCTTGTTCTTCAGACGTCCTGGATCGTCACGCCAGACTCTTCTGGTTTCGGCGAGTGCGGCCCCCCACGCTTCACCATCAAGATCAATGCCCTCGTCTTTCGGTGACAACAGTCGCCCGATCGTGTAACGATCGGTGATCCCTTGTTTTCTGGAGCGTACCGAGCGCTGGACCGAATACCCGCCCTCGAATTTCCATGGATTTTCTTCAACGCTTCCGCCGATGACGGCAACGGACCAACGAGTAAGCTCACCATCCCTTGCCATAGACTCGATGAACTCTTTTAATAACATGCTATTGGCTTTAAGGGCCTCGGGATGTGTTCGGTAACTTCCCAGAAATTCAGCAATGTGTGGGAACTGTATGCCATCCCAGAAAACCCCATTCCATTTGTCGACTGAACCGTCACGCTGCCGTTCCGGGATTCTTTGAGGCGCACCCATCGCAGTTACCAAGTTTTCGAATGCCTTGGTGTTCGTGCGAAGAATTTGCGGATCTTGGTGCATCGACACCGTTTCGATGACGTGACCACTGAATGACAAAAAAAGACTACGCGCCGAGCGCATCTTGAGGCGCGAAGTGACCATCAACACGGGATGGGATACGACCTTGAGACCGTAGTCCCGAGGTGTACCTCCGCTGTCAACCATCATGTCGAATTCCTCGCGCAATTCTTCAGAGGCATCAGCGATGTGTTCGAACCACTCGACAAGATCAGTGGTCGTATAAAGACGACACAGGTCAAGATACCCAGGTCGATACCCGAACCAACGGCCCATCTGCATCAAAGTGTCATACATACGCGAGGCACGCAGGAAGTAGCTGACACATAGCCCCTCAAGCGTGAGTCCCCGCGCCAATTTGTCGCCGCCGATAGCAATTACTTTGAGTCCATCGGCACTGTCTGCATAATCCAGCGCATCCTTGGCCGTGCCGTTGATCATCCGTACGCTAATTTCGCTTACGACAGACGACAGAATGCCTGCAATCTGATCCCATTCAAGATCGAAGTCACGCACGATCTCGGGCACCGCTTCACGCATCCGATTGGTGGTTTGCTGAAAATCGTGCAACCACAGGTCTTCAAGACGGGCGAGAACTTCCTCATGTCCGATCCCACGCGACAGTCGTTGATCGACATATCTGACATATTTTTCAACTTGCTCGTGCACGTCCTTTTGAACGGAGTTGAAGCGTGTCACATGAATCAGCATAGAGCTATGCTTATGCTTCTGGCCGCGTAACTGGCGGGCCGCGCAGGCGAGGATGAAAGCATCAACGGCTTCAACCAAGGACGAAGGCATTCCATGCAATGAAACATGCACCGGCTTGTGTGTCGACTTGTGTTTGGTCGGCATCCAGCCTGTCGTGCTGTCTGCAGCGCAGTGATCTTCGATTTCGCGCACTAAAGGCAGGCTACCTTCTCGTCGTTCCCCGGTATTCAAACCGAACACGCGGGCAGGTCCAATGTAATTGGACGGTGCGCCTAGGTTGTGGATGAAGGCCGCAGGAAAGAGATCCGGTCCCTGATTTGGGGTTTCACCGCGCTCATGGATAAAAATGTTGGCAAACGGTGTCGCCGTATAACCCACATAAGCCTTGCGTTGAAAGGCATGAAGAATCTGGCGGATCAGGCTGTTGATTGCAGTCGGTTGGTGTTCATCGTCCGGCTTGCCATCTTCGGTGAAAAGTTGCTCTCCTGTGTCGACTGAAGCATTGTCAGCTTCGTCATCAATGATTAGCAACGGTAGGTGAGCTACTATCTTGCGTCCTGTTGCCACATCTGTGGTATTCGCCACGTGGTTTAGTATCCAAGTGAACAGACGCTGCAGCACCGTTTTGTTTTTCTTAACCACGAACAACCACGGACGTTGCTCTGGCGATATTCCAAGGTTCTTGGCAACCTTGGTACTGAAGTCGCCTTTTTCAGAACGGTTGGTCGCATAGTTGGGACGAATTGCGGGGTCACCGTCGATTTCACCGACGCCGATGATGCGAATATCATCTGGAAGCGGGTTTGTTTCATAACCCAGAAAGCCTTCGTCTAGCCGCATCTGTGTCTGTGAGCGCAAATTGTTGTGCATGCCCGCGAGGACGATAATGATTTTGTAACCTGCATCGGCGGCCTTGCAGATCAGGCCCGTGTAGTTTCCGGTTTTTCCTGACTGTACGTGGCCCACCACCAGTCCGCGCCGGTCCCATGGGCCCACGCGGAGCGGATCTTCGAGCATACCTAGAATCTTGTCCGATGACCTATCGAGGCCATCCACAGCGATCCATGGCAGACTGGCCTCTTGCCACTCTCGGTAACGCTGCCAATAACGCCAATCTGATTTGCGCTCTGGCGTCAGCCAAGCCACATGGCCTTCGATGTTGACAAGCGAGGTATCCTGACCCAGCCAAACGCTGAAGCGCCGGATCAATTCATCCGTCACTGCATCTCGGTCAAGTTCTTCCGCCCAGCGAGAATTCATCATAAGAACAAGCGTGATTTTTTCAGCGATGAGGGATGGGGTGATGCCTGCCTTATCTGGCTCTCCCTGCAGGAGCTCTTGGACAATCTTGACCACGCTGATCTTATTGGCTTCACTGACTGATATCATTTTTTATCCTGTGTCAAAGGTTTGTCTGGCAAGGCTGCTACAAGTCCCGGGTAATTCTGAAACGGCTCGCTGTGAAGAAGACGATCGCGGGCCATTGCTGGCGACATACCCTTGAGCACGACCATATTTCGATACATCACATGCAGCACATCCGTCACTGCGGCCGGAGCGTCACCTGCAAAGCCTGTTCTGGGAGTATCACGATTTTCAGCAGTGTCCAGCCAGATGCGCTGTACAGGCACCGTTTCCTCGATCACTCTGAGCATTGCTTTCAGCTGGGGTAATAAATTGCCCGCATCGTCGAGTACTGCGCGTATGGCGGGATGTTCGGTATCAACGCGATAGCGCATTCCTCCTGAAAACTGCTCCGATCTCCAAGCTTGTGTAACAGGTGCCCCGTTAGGTGCCCGTGGTGCTTGGCCACGGTGAGCAAATGCCTTGCGCGCCCTTGTGCGCGTGTCTTCGGCCAGTCGGTTCAGCCAGCTGCGCAGAGCAACCGGCGGCCGGGCGGTCGACTTGCGGATGTCGATGTTCCAATCAGCATCCGTCGAATTGGGAATGTCGAGCCGGATTCGTGCCAACCTGTGTGCCTCATCCTTGGTCCAAGAACGGCCGTGTCCGAGTCCTAGCCAGCTTCCGGCAACAAGCAACCTCTCATTGCGGTAGACATAAAAACCTTGCTGGGCGGTCCATCCATCCGGACCCTGTGCCGATTCGTACTCCTTTACCGACAACATGTCCTTGTGCGGAAGCACGTGGCATTCAACGGTCACGCCGGGGGAGGGAGGAAAACTGGCTGCCGGAGAGTGCCATGGTTTCGAAGGATGACCGGACAGGAACGGATCCCAGGGTGTAACGGACTTTCCGTTGATCTGCAGCCTCATCCGAGGCCTTGTACCCTCCAAATACCGGTGAAATACCATCGCAAGATGCCGCTCCACACGGTCGATCAGATCGAGCAGATCCTGTTCGCCAAAGCCGTGAGTCACGATTCGGTCAAGTATTTCCCACAGGACCAAGGTGCCGTGACCGGCGGAATTTAACGGTGCTAACAACTCAACCGAGCCATGATCGGGGCCTTCGAGCAGATGCCAGCCATCATCCTTGCTTGATGCGAGCACATCGAGGTCCCATCGCAGGCACTGCAGTCCGTCAACTCCGATTGATGCGACGGTCAGCCGGCGACACTGTGAAAACGAGGCGGTTTTCAGACCGAGTCCGAACCGCCCAAGGTCATTCGCATGGCGCGCATCCAGCGGGCTCTTCTCACCCAGGCGCATGGCCTTGTCGATTTCGATGGCGCTCATGCCACGCCCGTCGTCCTGGATCTCGACGCGACTGTTTTCGCCTCGCCATTCGAAGCGGAGATCCACAACCCGCGCACCTGCTGCGATACTGTTATCGATGATGTCGGCTAGTGCCGTGGCGACGCTATAACCTAGACCGCGCAGGGCCTCGATCATTGCGCTTGCTCGCGGAGGAGCGTAGCGGGAGTTCACAATATTCATTCAGAGTCCGGTGACATTGGCTAACAACGTAGTCATGTAGTCTTTACGACCATTACAACAGAGGATAATTCAGTTGGTCGCCAGAAAAAATTTAAGGCGATCGAAGCGACTTGGTTGCCGGAGCTTGCTCATGGCCTTGGCTTCGATCTGCCGGATGCGTTCACGCGTCACGTCAAACTGCTTGCCGACCTCTTCCAGAGTATGCTCATTCGACATCTCAATACCGAAACGCATGCGCAGAACTTTCGCTTCGCGAGGCGTGAGTGTATCGAGCACTTCCTTGGCGACGTTGTACATCGATGTATGCAGAGCAACATCGAACGGACTTGGAGTCGCGTGGTCCTCGATGAGGTCGCCTGGTTGCGAGTCCTCATCGTCGCCAGCCATGAGTTCCAGCGAAATCGGCTCCGTGACGACCTTCATGACCTGGCGCACCTTGTCTTCAGATATCTCCATCCTCAACGCAATAGTCGCCTGATCAGGTTCTCGCCCCGTTTCCTGTTCGATCTCACGCGCAATGCGATTCACCTTGTTGATTGTCTCGATCATGTGCACAGGAACACGGATGGTGCGCGCTAAGTCGGCAATCGAGCGTGTGATCGCTTGGCGTATCCACCAAGTTGCGTAGGTCGAGAATTTGTAGCCGCGGCGATATTCGAACTTGTCCACAGCCTTCAACAGCCCGATGTTGCCTTCCTGGATCAGATCGAGGAATTCCATGCTACTGTGGAGATACTTCTTGGCGATCGAAATCACCAGACGAAAATTCGCCGTCGCCATTTCGTGCTTGGCTTGGCGCGCACTTCGCTCGGCGGCCACCATCTGTTTGTAGATGTTGCGTAAATCGCTCAACGGCAACGCGGCGCGAGCCTGCAGGCCGATCATCCTGCTTTGCAGTTCTTTCACTGCCGGAACGATGCGATCGAGAACGCCACTGTACGAATACTTCGAATCGACTTCGCGGTCCACCCATTCTAGGTCGCATTCATTGTCAAGACGAACTTTGATGAAGTGAGCGCGCGGCATGCCGCATTTGTTCACACATAGTTCAAGCATTGCCCTTTCGATTTGGCGCACTTCCTCCATTTGGCCGCGCAATGTATCACACAGTTTTTCGATCATTTTTGCGTTGAAACGGATGTCCATCAGTTCTTTGGAAATTGCTTCCTGCGCTTCGATGTAAACCTTTGAATTGTAGCCGTCCGGGGCCTCGCGCATCTTCTTGAAATGACTGGAAATCGTCGCGAATTTTTCTAGCACGTCATGCTTGAGTTGCTCTCGTTGTTCACTGGAAAATCCGGTATCGCCACCGTTGGTATCGCCATTTTCGTTTTCGTCTTCCGTTTGCTCAGCGTCGTCTAAACCATCAACAACAACGCCGTTGGTCTCACTCAAGTCGACTACGTTATCGATGATTTCATCGACCTTGATTTCGTCTTTCGCAATCTTGTGCGAAAGGGCGATGATCTCGGCTATCGTGGTCGGGGAAGTGGAGATGGCCTGGATCATGTCCTTCAAAGCGCCTTCGATCCGTTTGGCGATCTCGATTTCAGCTTCCCGCTTGAGCAACGGGACTGATCCCATTTCACGCATATAATTGCGCATCGGATCAGATCGATGAAAAATGTCCTCCTTCAGCCGGAGTAACGCCTCGTCTATCAATTCGTCTTGGCACATACCTGGCACAACCGAAGTATCTACCAACGCCATGGTGTGGTCATCGATGACAATGCCAAGGTCGTACAGCGTTCGCAAAAGGTGAGGTAGCATGGAATCTGCATCAACATCAGCATCCACTCCGCAATCTTCAGTGACTGCTGAGTAGATTTGCTCATAACTCAAGGTGCCGCTGGCCAACCCTTCACTCAACAATTGTTTTGTTGCGGGAAACTCGTCTCCTGTCCTTGAGGCAAGTCTGCTGCTGATCTCAGGCAGTTCCATTTCAATATCGGACCAGTCGGCGTCGGTATCAATCGGACGATGACGCGCCAGGGTGCGTTGCGTTGCCTCAGCAGCAACTAGGCATAAAACATCATGCTCTGGTATCCGCATTTCCACTTCAGCCTGCCATCCGTGGAAAATTTCTCTATCACCGGCGACCAGCGTCGCTGCCTGCATCGACTGCAGCATCGTGTTCGATTGAAACAATGATCCGGAATCCCTCGCTTCAGGCTGATATAGGGTCTCTGCGGCAGGGTACACCCATGACAATTTTCCATCTTGAAGCATTTTTTGATCCAATGGCGGTAAAGCCATTTCCACCGGTGCAGGGGCTGCCTCGAAAAGCGGAATCTGCACTTTTTCGAAAGGCATGCATTTATCATCTATTGGTAAATTATCAGATGGGACAAGGGTTTCCTGCCCACACAAGTCATTTCCCACATCGATGTCAGTACCTGCATCTTCATGGGTTCCCAGTCTAGCAATGGACGTGTTTTCCGGTTGATCCCTGATGTTGAAATCGCTGGCGCACATGCTTTCTGCAAGCCGTGCGGCGGTATTTCCATCTGCATCCATCAGTGTCGCATCGGCTCCAGCTGCCAACAGAAGGCTATATATGTCATGGTGGCCATGAGTTGCTGCGATCATCAGGGGAGTCATTCCTGTCACATCCTTGGCATTGAGCCCTTCCCCGCGACGGACATACACCTCGACAGCAGCAATGGCTCCAGTCTTGATTGCCAAGCGTAACAAAGGATTGAGCGTATTCAATTTAGGCATGGCGATCACTTAGTACCTTCCGCGGGAGCCACAATCCCAAGAGCCAGTGCTGTACCAGCTCCCTCGTAAAGTGATAGCGAATTTCCCAGCCGGAGGAAAAGATCAGGTCTCGACAAACATTCGGTGTGAAGGAGTCGATACTCAAGCGCCTGAGCACATCTCCTGCGACAGCTGTTCGCATCGTGAATTTCAGCATCGCTTCGATTATAGGGAAATCTTTTCCACAATTCTTGGGTGCTGGCAGAACGGCTGCGGGACGAGTTCCAGCGCGACGATGCGGGGCCAATGGATGCCTGCAATGGGCTTGAGCATGGTTTTCCGGATTGGATGCTAAAACTTCCGGTCCGGACATCGGAGTCAGTGCAAAATTCCTTAAATCAACGTTCGCTCTGCCGTAAGCACGACGATGCCACCGGAAGCCGATGTCAACCAGCGCAAACGGCACGATTTCCTTGTTCGCACCTACGATTGACTTTGAAAGACAGGTCATCGCAAGCCTCCTCGACACTGATTGCACGGGTAACAGAGGCCAGCACAAGGATATCCGCACGATTGATTGAGGGTAAGAGGTCGCACGGTAAAAATGACGCGTCACCACCGGCATCGATCTTGTCGATACGGCCAATGGATAGGAATTCTAGTATCCAATCCAAAAGATGAGCGAATAACGGAGCGAAATTTTCCGTAGGTTAATATTGCTTTATCGTGACAATAAGCATCATATTTTATGAAGCCAACTTGCGAAAGAAAAAAATCTCGAGTGGGCGCAGCTGGACTAATCCCGAGACACTCGCAGATGTGGACGCGACTCACCATGCCAAGAAAAAAGAGACGAAAATTGATGAACGCCAGGCGTACACTCTGATTCTGTCCAAGCAGTCTTAAAGGTAATATATCGTGACGAGCATTACAAAACGGATTCATTTGCACTTAAAATGACACATTGACATGCTCAAAAGACATATATCATATAATATTTTTGATGACGTAAAGAAAGTATTTGATTCGAAATGATAGCTTGCACATGAGCTGCTGGTGGCAATAGCCAAATCCGTTGCGCCAAGCACTCGTTGTCAACGACTGTGTGAATGGTCTATAGTCTCTCTGGGATGAAAGTGACAGATACGCCACCAAAATTGTGGCATGATAAATTAGTCAGTTTCTGAGATTGTCGGCGGCCACTCAGACAGAGAAATTTCCTTGTTCATGATCAGTCGAGGGAGCGAACTCAAGTCGGCTCTTTGCTGCGTAGTTCGAAGCCCACACTCCCATATCACCATTACCCTCCATCCTCTTTCACGAAGCTGAAATATGTTGCGTTTGTCTCTTTCGATGTTCTGAGCGAACTTGCGTTGCCATTTTTCGTTATTCTGGTCTGGAGTGGTCGTATAGCGGCAACCCGCGTGACGATGCCAGAAACAGCCATGCACGAAAATTGCCAACTCATATTTAGGCAACACCAGATCTGGGCTACCTGGTAAGCTACGTACGTGCAATTGATACCGGAATCCATTCCTGTGAAGAAACTTTCTGACAATTATTTCTGGCAGAGTATTCTGACCATGAATCGCTGCCATCATCCGCGATCTGACAGCTCTGTTGACAATATCAACCATATGCTTGCACTGCCCGTTTGATTAATAAAATTATACCATTTGATTGTTGATTCACTTCATGACCATTAAGATTGTCGATTTGTTTGCAGGCCCAGGAGGACTTGGAGAAGGCTTCTCAGCATTGTCAGATGGTGATGCTTTCAAGATATTGATTTCTGCAGAAATGGAGTCATCTGCTCACAAGACGCTGCGGCTTCGTAGCTTCTTTCGACTGATTCGCAACGATACGCGTGCCCTCGCGCGTTACTATCAATTTTGTAACGGCGAAGTCGATAAGGCGTACGACGAAGGGTCAAAACTGGCATGGGAAGAGTCCGGTAGGGAAGCACGGCAACTGGAGCTGGGCAAATCTGAAGACAACAAGAGTTTGGATGACACGCTTGATGACAAGCTCCGTGACCTTGATCAATGGGTACTGATCGGCGGACCTCCGTGCCAGGCTTACTCATTGGTTGGGCGTAACAGAAATATCGGGACATCAACCTATCGAGCGGAAGATGACCACCGTTTTTTTCTTTACAAAGAATATTTTAGGATTGTGAAAAATCGTCGTCCGCCTGTGTTCGTAATGGAAAATGTGGAGGGCATACTTTCTGCACGTGTTGGCGGGAAAAAGATATTTCCTGAAATTTTGCGAGAACTTTCGGCGCCTGATGGTGCGTTTGGCGAACCGGGGTACGGTCCCGGTTACAACATTCACTCGCTCGTGACGAATACCGTTTACAAAAGCGGAATGGATACCGCAACAATGGATCTGCGCGATTTCATCGTCAGGTCAGAAAAATTTGGCATTCCGCAGGCGCGGCATCGGGTCATTTTGCTGGGCGTTCGCGCCGATCTTGCTGCAAACTTTACTCGTTTGAAACATCAAAAAGAGGTTCATGTACGCGATGTCATCAGTGACCTTCCTCCTTTGCGTAGTCAATTGAGCAGAGGCTGCGACTCACAAGATAAATGGGAAGCTGCGGTTAAAAAGCACCTGATCGAACTGGCTGAAGACGCAAAGAAGAAGAACTTGATAAGGCTGTCGTCATGGCTAAAACGGGCCTCTGACGATGTACGCTTGAACTTGTCGTCAGGCTCGAATCGTTACCCCAAGAACATGACTTCGGGGAAAATTCCATATGCTGCAGATTGGTATCTCGATCCAAATTTACGAGTATGCCTGAATCATGACGCTCGCAGTCACATGACCAGCGATCTCCGGCGCTATGGATATGCAGCAACCTACACCGAGCTTTTCAAACGTTCGCCCAAAGGCCACGCTGAATTTTCACTGGCGGGCCTATCGCCGGATCATGCAAACTGGAAAAGCGGAAAATTTGCAGATCGCTTTCGCGTTCAGTGTTACGACGCACCCGCCAATACTATTGTCAGCCACATTGCCAAGGATGGCCACTATTTCATTCATCCGGATCCAACTCAATGTCGCAGCCTTACGGTGCGCGAAGCTGCCCGGTTGCAGACGTTTCCTGATAATTACTTTTTTGAGGGAAATCGCACAGAACAGTACCACCAAGTTGGCAATGCGGTTCCGCCAAGATTGGGCAAAATGATTGCAGAGATAGTCCAAGAAATTCTTGCTAATGCAAGGCCAGAATCGACCTGAATGGTAAGCGTCTTGCCTGAGCCATCTTGAGCTGCTCGTCGTATTGTTGGATGATGGCATCACACCGCTGGGAAGCGGCGCGTCTTTTAGGCAGGCGTGATCTGCGTGGCGCAATGCCAAGGTAGGAAATCGTCGACCCGGTTGACCGTGTGGTCGGCGATGTGCTCTAGCACATGGCGCAGCCAACCTCGGGATCGACGCCATTGAGCTTGACTGTCCCTATTAGCGAGTAGATCGCGGCGGCGCGCTCGCCGCCACTGTCGGCCCCGGCGAACAGGTAGTTGCGGCGGCCGATGGCCACTCCGCGCAGGGCGCGTTCGGCCGCCGAGTTGTCGATCTCGATGGCGCCGTCCTCGCAGTAGCGCAGCAGTGCCGGCCAGAGTTTGAGCGCGTACAGTATCGCTGCCGCCGTGTTGGACTTGCGCGACAGCGTGCTGAGAGTGGAGCGCAGACAGCGTTCTAGGTCGGCGCGCAAGGGACGCGAGCGCGTCCGTTGAAACTGCATTCGCTCATCCGGTGGCTTGGCCCAGATCGCGGCCTCGATCACATACAGTGCTGCAATCCAGCGCAACGCCACGGTGGTTAGTGTTGTCGGCCGCGCCGTGCGCAGGTCGTGGAACTTGCACCGCGCGTACACCCAATAGGCGGCCTCGTGGATCGCTCCGTCCTCGAACAAAGCGTTGAAGCCGGAGTACGCGTCGGCCCGCAACACGCCTTTGAGCTTGGCCAAGTGGTTCTACGGATGGATGTCCTTGCGGTCGAGCGAGTAGGCGAACCATACGGGTGGCGGCACGGTATCGCCGGCGAGCCGGTCATCGCACACATAAGTCCACAGGCGCGCTGTTCTGGTCTTGCCTTTGCCGGGCGAGAGCGCCGGAATCGGCGTGTCGTCGGCGTGCAGCTTCGAGACCGCCAGCACATGGCGCCGGATCGCATCGACCAGTGAGTGGCCGCAGCAGCGCGCAGGCGGCGCCGGCCCAGCTCGCCAGCGGGGCGCGGTCAAGGTCGATGCCTTCGCGCGTGTAGATGACCGACTGGCGCCAGTCGGGCCGCTCTCACGGCGCATTTCTGTTGGTTGGAAATCCACCTAGACTGTGGTTCAGTTCACCATAGGGCATATCAGTATGCGCCATTGACTTAATTCTCCTGGTGAACGTGGCAATAATGGTTGCCTTGAGGCACCTGTGATGTTAGCGTGTAGACATTATTTCCTTGGGGAACCTGATTTATGAGCAGTCGCGGTATCGCAGTGGCCAGTACCTCGCTGGCTGAATTGTTTGATGGGAAGTCCATATTCGCCAGCGATCAGTGGCGTGTGCGCGGACGGCTGCATATCCCGGAATATCAGCGTCCCTATCGATGGGGTGTTGAGCAGCTGCAGCGCCTCATCAGCGATCTGAACAAGTTCTTTGGCGCACCGGTGCAGACGAGGTGTAACTTCTACCTCGGCACAATCGTGTTGCATCAGAAAGCGGGCAAGCTGAACATCATCGACGGCCAACAGCGTTTGACGAGCTTGCTACTGTTCGCCCATTGTATGGACAAGGGTGACTTCGCCGGCTGCCTGAAATTTTCTGCGCCGGAAAGCCAGGAGCAGATTCAGGCCAATTTGCGCTGGCTACGACAGCAAGCCTGTCCCGTCATCGACTTTGCTCGCGTTAACATTACGTTGGTGGTGACCCGCTCCGAAGATGATGCCTACCGTTTCTTTGAAACGATGAATACGGGTGGAGTCAGGCTTAATGGGCCGCAGATTATCAAAGCCCACCACCTACGCGCTATCGTTTCACAGGAGCAAGACCGTTACGCAAGAGAATGGGAGGCCATGGACGATTTGGACGGCTTGGTCGACATAGTGATGACGGTGCGCTATTGGGAAAAACTACGTTGGCGCGAATTGAGCAGTTATCGCAATAAGTCGCGGGTGAGGGATGAAATTGTGCTTGAGCTGGCGGAGCTGGCGTGCACAGAGGACGGCGATCTGGCTTATGTGCATGCGGCGGTCGCCCGCGCGGAAGGTATTCCCCATTCGCGGCTGGCAAAGGCTGGTTACGCGATGCGGCAACCGCTCGATGCGGGGATCAACTCGATCCATTACCTGCAATATCTGCATGGGCTACGTGCACAGCTGAAGGCGGGGCCGGGATTGCAGGCCTTTCAGAAGGCCTACACGGCCTTGGTGGTGGAGGCGTGTGGCAGCGACTACCTGAAAAAACTGTACGACAGTACGCTGCTTTTCTATGTCAGCCGGTTCGGTACGGAAAACATATATGAGGCCAGCCTGTGGCTGTTCCGCAGCGTTTATTCGCCCCGGCTCACCAACGAAAAGATGGTACGTGAAAGCACGGTGCAGAGTTTTGCCTGTAATACCCCGATCCTCGACTGGATAGGCGCCAGTTTTAACCATCGGCAACTGATGCAGTTCCTCCAAAGCCATCGCTACGACGTGGATGAGCACAATCTCGCTGCCAATACAGTGAAAGGTAAGTTTGTTATGAGCGTGAGGGATTGGTTTAAACTCGATCTTCCCGCGGATAATGTGTCGCTGGCAAAAGCGTACGATGCCGCGCTTCGGGATGCGATCAAGCAGGCGGTGCTGAAAGGGGGGGGGCGATGAACGGCCGAGTTGATTCTCGCCTACAAACGCTGGCGGACCTTGAGAAGAAAAAGATAGCATTGCGCATTCCTAGTTACCAGCGGCCATATGTCTGGTCGGCTGATGACGTGCTGAAATTGCTGAACGATATCGTGGCAGCATTTGACGCCCGGGAGCCGCACTATTACATCGGAACTGTGCTGTCATCCGAACAATGCAAGACTTACGAGCTGATCGATGGCCAGCAGCGCATGACGACGCTGATGCTAATGGTTTCGGCATTTGGCAAGGTCTACCCCGAGGGCAAGCTAAACAAACTGGCGGTGCTGAAAGGTCAGCCGCGCCTGACGTTTGCCGTCCGCGAGCAGGTACAGGCTCTGCTCGCCCACTGGGCCGGTGTGGCAGACGAACCGGCGTTGAGTGGGGAGGCAATACAGGGAAATCAGTATTTGCGGCCACTGTACAGCGCGTACAAGGCTTTGACGAACCGGTTCGCTGCCCTGCGAGATGCCTCACCAGAGCGGTTGAACGGTTTGTCCGAGTTCATTCATCGGCACGTCAAATGGGTCAACAACGTCGTGCCTCAGGGACTGGATTTGAACCGTTTGTTTACAACCATGAATACGGGGGGCGTGCAGCTTGAGCAGAGCGATATCCTCAAGTCGGCATTGCTGAAAAAAATGACACAGGACAGCTACCGCTACGATGCGATATGGCAGGCCTGCGAAAACATGGGTAATTATTTTGAACGCAATTTGCGCAGGCTATTTCCCGAGGCCAAGTGGAAGAATTTGCGATACGACGATCTAGCCGAGTATAGCCGGGAGAAGTTCCCGTTAGAGAGGCCGGATCGTGGCGCTGGCGAGGGTAAGAGTATCGCTGAGCTGGCCGCAGCCCATGATCGTCAGACGGGCGGCAAAGACACTAAGAAGAAGGTGGCCCCGGATGATACTGATGTCTACTGTCGTTCAACGGTGGGCTTTCCGCTGCTGCTGGTACACGCATTCCGCATTTTCCGGAACCGAGAGGCGCGGGGGGATATCGATACGCGAGTTATTGACACCCAGTTGAACCGCTGCTTTGGCAGCTTTGTGGCGACGGCAACGGAGCGCGAGGTGAAAGCGTTTCTGCGCTGTCTGTGGGAAGTGCGTTACCAGTTTGATCGATGGGTTGTGAAGTGGGTACGCGCAGATGTCGAGAGTGACGAGCATCTTTGTTTGGCTTCCGTTCACTACGACCGGAGCAAGGGGCGGTTGAGCCGACGGGTACAGGAGATATCCGATCTGATCCAACTCCAAAGCGTGCGGAACTTCAGCGGCGAGCGTAGCGCGCAATACTGGCTGACACCATTTCTCGGGCGACTGATAGCGCAGAGGCAGACAAGGCTCAACGCCGTTGAGGGTTTGTTGGAAGATATAGACAATCAGTTATCGCTGACGAAGTGCACACAAAAGAAAGCTAGCTTTATTCTGATTGACGACGACTGCCACCCGCAGCGTCACATCGACGAGGTTTGCAACGACCTGGCGAAGTCGAAGGGCACCGCGTTCGAACATTATTGGTTCCAGAAGTTGGAGTACGTGCTGTGGCGTCGCCGCGCTGATTTACAATGCTTCGCCGTCGACAAGCTCAGCGGGTATCGGATTACGTCCAAGAATTCGGTTGAGCATGTGCATCCGCAAAACGAGAAATACGACTCAAGGTTGGACGATGCGGACCTGCATGCCTTTGGCAACCTAGTTTTGCTAAGCCCTGGCGAAAATTCCTCATATAGCAACAAGCCGGTGCCAGTCAAGCGGGCGGAGTTCCACGTTAAGCCGCGCTACGATGCACTGAAGCTAGCGCATATATTCGACAAGCAGAAGCGTGGTGAGTGGGATGCAAGCGCAATTACACGCCATCAGAAGGAAATGCTGCTTCTCCTCAGAAGTCATTACGTTGAGGAATGAAAAAAATCCCACTGACGAAAGTTTTCGGGCCTCTATCAAAGCGGGTAACCCCACCCTTTGGCAAGGCCTTACTATCAGATTAAATCGGAACTACTACATGTTACTGCCTGACCAACATCCTGCACCCTGAATCGTCATGACCAGTGTCATGGATGCCATTACAACAGATGCCCGCGGCCCGATCAAAGAATGGACATAGGTGAGTCGGGTCTCGTAAGGGGACGTAGCGAAAACGACGACTGGCCCGGCGTCGCAGTCGCCATTGAGCATTTTGAATAGATTACAAATATAGATGAGTCTCTACAATTTAGTGACCTAGTTGCCGGGAGCGCTATATCTAGCTTGTCCTACTTCGGGATTAAATGGTGCGCTCTAGTCAGGTTCGCTTGAGCACTGTCTAGGGGCGCTCAATCCGTGCTTCGCTTCCAGTTCCGCAAGGCGAGCTTCACGTACCTCAAGCTCCTGAATCAGGGTTTGGGCCTCATGCAATGTTTTCTGTGCGAATGAACGCAATTGGTGGTCTCGCTCTCCTGTCCCCCGTGTGATTTCTTGCGCCCGTTGTAAAATCGCGGCCTGTGCTGGCAGGGCAAAGCGTTCCCGAACCCATTGAGCCCTACTCAAACGTCGGCGGCCAGGACCCAAGCGCGCTAGGCCCGAAGGACCCGCCACGTGCTCCCAGAATCGATCTTGAAATGCGCGCATCGCTGTGTTGTAGGTAAATTGTTGCTCCTTAGGCGTTTGTGCGCCCTTTGCTGAACGAAAGCCGGGGTGAATATCCTTCACATTGCCGCCGACGGGATTTACGACGTAGAAATGCAAATGTGGGTGAGCCTCATCGGTGTGCTCGACTACGGTACGAAGACCAGCCCCGAATTCGAGTTGTAGCCATGCGATGGAGGCTTTCTTCCAGTAGTCGTATTCAGTACCGTCGCGTGGATAGGAGGCAACACCGGCCAGCATCACTGAAGCATCCTTACGCATGCGCCGACCAGCGGCGTCGGTGCTCCGGGCATGAATAGCACTTACTTCGGATTCAAGTTCCACAAGGCTGGGGCCATGTAATAAAAGTGGTGGTCGTGCCGACGGCACATGCAAGCATGCCTGAGGTTCACGATTGGCTTCAGCAATGATGTCGCGTACAGCCCATTTTTCACCGGCACCACGGGTAGTTTTCTTTGGTGGCTGCAGTGAGTAAATGGAGATGTGAACAAATTGGATGCCTCCTGTCGTCATGGCATACCCTGTTCGCAAATATAGTGACCGACTATATTTGTCGCGGCATGCGCCGCAACAAATGTCGGCCAAGGGATTTTCCCTTGGACCCCATTGAAAAAGGTGCCATCAATATGGTATGACTGTGTGAACAGTATGTCGAGATTGTGTCTACTTGTCACCGCATGCGTGGCGAATACTGTGTTGATCATGTGATCGTATGGTGCTAACTTCATGGCGTGCATGGTGTCATCAGTGTAAGAGCCGGCCACGGCACCTCCAATATGAGTCATGCAGGCGGGTAAGTAATTTTTCTTTGGACAAGCCATCCAGTAAAGCGGCTGTTGCTAGATAAACCTTTGGTGAGGGTATTGACTCCAATCTGCAAAGTACTGTACTGAATGGGATGTGCGCCACATATTCGTGCAATACGTGTCCAGTGTCAGTGTATGTAATTAACGTCGCATGATTGATTGCGCTAATAAGCAGTTTTATCTCACTGCAACTAGGGGTTTCTGGTAATTGACAGCATTTAATTTCGATGCTGCCCTCTTGTAAAATGACTTGTTGCGCCCACCCCCAGCCAGCATACTTTCCTTCTTCGATAATGTCGTTCCAAGTGAAGCGCACTTTGATATTGTGGTCAGTCATTTTTTTTCCTTATGAGGTCGGTAGTACGCTCACCTGGCCCAACCATTTTACGAATCTCAACTAAGTGCTTCTGTGCGAGTGCAGACTTGGTGGGGGCATTTTTAGCAGTGACTTCTTGGTTGTTTTTAGTAGCCACAGACCGTTCGCGTTGTTGACGAAGTATCTCGGGGAGTTCTTTGCGGATATTGGTGCCCGCTGACAGGCGAAACGCTCCCATAGCTGCCGTTCGAAAGAGTGATGAAATGAATTGATGTGGGGACTTCCGAATGCTGCCTTGGCGCTTGCATGCGTAAGCCTCTGCCAGAACGTCGATAGCTATCGACTGCTTTAGTTTTAGCTTATGGCATTCCTGCTGAATTTTTTCAGGATCTACTGCAAGCTTATGGCACAACCACGACCAAGTCTCTTCGCTGTCGACTTCATTCGCGCTTGAAAGGCCTCCCGACGTGTCTGGGGTTGTCGTTGTTATTGAATCTTTCTGTATTTCTACAAAACCAGTATTTGTAGATGCTTGTTCTTCCATAGCTGGCTGTACCATGGCTTGTTCACCAACATTTGATTTTCCGAGATGTGGAGCCCAGTCCATAATTGGCTGGTCGGTTACTAACCAATACCCACGGACGAATCTGCCAGAGGCACCTCGTTTGCGAATTACCTTTAGGTAGCCCGCGCTTTCAAGCTGCTTCATGGCGCTACGCACGGAAGCCTCTCCGTCAAGTTTTTGTTCGCATAGCCGCTGCAAGCTGATATACCATTTCTTTGGTGGCAGTGACAGCAAATAAACCAGTAGCCCAAGAGCTTTCCAATTAATAGCCGGATTTCGAATTATTTCATTTGAAATTTGAGTAAAGTTTCCCAAAAGATCGTGTTTAATTAATATGAGTTCTGATGCGGAGGCGGGAACCATATCTTCTTACCCCTGTTTTTTGGAAATGCGGGCGGCGGACTGTTTTGCAATCCAATTATCGATTTCTTCGGTTAAAAATCCTACGGCGGCCGTTCTTCCATTTCCTAAGCGAATTGGCTGTGGAAAAGTAGGATCATTTTTTGTTCTACGCCAGATCGTGATTCGGTTCATGCCAAGATGTAGTTCCAAGTCAGCGTAGCGTAAGATGCGTGCGGTCATTTTTTATCCAATCATTTCAAGAGGTAATGGGCCAATTCTTCCTGTTTCAGACCGAACTGTCGATAGTGATCGTAATGTGGTAATTTTTAAAATATATGCAAATTTACGAAATTCGATAGAAATGTCAGAAAATCACAATGACAAAATTCTAAATTCATCACTAGAGCTGCCAATTTCCTTGCCAATCGGCTTTGGAACTTGAGTGACTTACGTTTTCTGTATGCATTTCAATCCATGATTGTTTTGGCTTACTGCGCTAAATTTCATCACTATTCACTCCGTCAATAGCGATATTGGTTGGTGCTAACATGGGAAATATGGAATTTTGATCTGATTGTAAAAAATAGTGCATTGATAAATTTTTTCTTGGAAAAATCCAATATTTACAATGACTTAGGCGTGATATGGGCCATATCCCGGAGACGCTCAATATAGTTAAAGTATTTTTTGCGATGTTGCTAATCTGAGACACAACGGATTGCGCCAACCCTGTGCCGCGCCCACCATCATTAGCGTTACAGATGTGTATTAGAGGTTCGCTGCATAAACGCTATCAATATGGGCTAGCGAGAAAAACGGGCAGTGGTACGCGCCAGGGGTAGTGCTTCATGATGCGGATGGCGCGGCCCGCCACGTCCTGAAGGTGGGCCATTTTGTATTTCGCGGTGGGGCCAAGAACAGCAGCAGATGCCAATGTGGGCAACCGTCATGTTGCGGTTCAGCGATGCAAAAGCCGTACAGGCCAATACCCGGGCGCGCCAGCGCGGAACGGCACAGCGAAGTCATCTTGCCCAGGTAAGCATTGGCTTCGCGCGGCGTCGAGTTGTCGTATTTTGGGTTTGGCTCGCCGCTGTGCTGCACGGCGTGGAAGCGCGATGGGCACGTCCAAGTGATAAAAATGCCTTAGTCGCCGCACTCGCGGCGCGGGCGATCTGCTCAAAGCCGTTAATGCGCAACATTAGTCGCCGCGCTGGATGGCCTTGTTGGCTGTCGTTTTCTCGGCCAGCTCGGCGATGCTGAATTGCTGGCTATGCTCGTTCTGCACCAAGGTGGTGGCCAGCGCTGCCGCGTTGCGGCGGTTCTGCTCCAAGCGCGACGGCACGGCGTCATTGCTGGCGTAGGGTTCGAGGCGATAGTTCACATAGCCCAAGCGGATATCCTCGACTGCTTCGAATGCTGGAAGAACGGCCACTGGTACGAGCCGCCCGTCAACCTTGCTGGCCTGGCCAAGTCCTTCAATGCGGGCGTGCGCCACAGTAGCGCGATCCACTTCAAGGCCAATGTGCTGGCGTCCACTTTGATTTCCAGCAAATACCTGTTGCGCGACGCTTTCAAGCGCATGGCGCTGGATTTCCTGACTTTCGGCAATGCATATATGGAAGACCGGCCCAGCCGCAGCGGCAAGGCGCTGGCGTACCAGCATGCCCTCGCCAAATACATGCGGCGCGGCGTCGATCTGGATAAATGCCCGCATACAAAGGGCACGTTGCGGTCTTGTATCAGCGTTTGGCTGGAAAAATTGCACTTTATGCATCTTTATCGTGACTCTGCTGATACATTATTCCCCCCCGAGTATGGCAGGGAAGATAGTCCACGAAATCGACGTTAGTCTAAGTTGCCGGGGTTTACTTTACTTGTAATTAATCCAATTTTCTAGAAGCCATTTACTTACCTCTTGGTAACTATGCAAACTTGCTGGAAGTTCTCGATGGATGAGCCGTTCAGCCTTTACGGCGACAGCCTTTTCTTGATCTCCATGATCATTTGCAAATTTATTGCAGAAATACATCATTTCGTACCATTTTTCCCTAGCCAGTATTTGGTGGTTTGGTTCCGCTCGCATTTGAGGCTTAGTTCCTGCCGCAGTGTCTGGTGAGTAGACAAAATGAATGGACATATCTTGTTGAGTAAGAGGACCGCATCGGTGATCAATGGCCATATTCAGTATTCCATTTTTTGAACAAGTAAAATTTATTGTTGGTATAGTCTAAAAACCGCTCGATCATTTTTCTTGGTCCGAAGCACCTTGCGATTTCCCCTCCTTATTGGGTTTAGCTAGTTTTCCCGCCGTACTAGCAGCGGCTCCTGACTCTGCAGGAGGATTATCTTAACGATTTTCCTTACCTTTCTGCTCAAGCTTCTCAAGCTGCTCAACGCGGCTCTCCAGTTTCCCGATCGCCACTTTACTAGCTCCGCTGTCTACCATTACAGAATATGCTATTGGCAAAAAAATTGACAGGAAGGTGGCAGCCAAACCAAGCCACGCGAAAAATCGTGCAATCTTTCCAAGTTTGAAGATTTCTTTTGCTACTTCTTCCACCAATGAATTCATGTTGAGGAACGAGTCTGCGAAATTTAGCGACTTAATCATAATTTCTTTTACATATCGTTCTCGTGGACACGCCGGCGGCGGAATCATAATAACAGCAGCTGAATGCTTGTTGAAGACGAGGCGCATAAACCCCTCGCCGATTTTTACTTCGAATTCTTCAGTGCTGAAATTAACAAGTGCAGTAGCGACTGGCCCCTTCCAGCCAGGGTCAACTACTCCAACGTTCAAAGCAAAAACGCCTTTGTGTGCCCATGTAGTTCTTACCGTGGCAAGTGCAGTAATGTCCGGGGGCAAGTGGAACTCTTCTTTGGACACTACCCAAACCACTCCGCGCGGCTTCAGGATGTATGAGCTGCCTACGTCCTTACCTTTCTTGATGATAGTGCCCACAGTAGCGTCATATGTAGAGTGACGGGCACCGTTAACGTGCGGGTACTGTACAATATTTTTTTCAGAAATTTCACTTTTCTCTAACAAGCTACCTCCCTCAAGTGTCTAAAAATAACTTCATCAGCCAAACAGAAGCCGACCATTTTTTCATGGCGGAAGCATTTCATGAACGCTTGCTTACCGATGATCCTAAAGGAAAGATTGTACTTCAGTCAGCTGTTGGTGCATTAATAACACATTCTATGGAAGAGTTGGCTCGGTCTGCCAACGTACTACCTCCTCTATTGAAGGAAAAGTTGCTGGAGACTGGTGAGCCGGTTAGTGATGAGGATAGATATCACGTGATTGAACATGCGGAGCGATCTGTAATATTTAAGGCGTTAATTTCGAAAAAAAATCTGGAGGGAGCTACGATCTACTGTACAAGATTCCCTTGTAGCGATTGTGCACGGGCTATCGTCTTCGTTGGCATCAAGCGTGCGGTTTTTGCAGGTGGGTTTGCTGGAGAGTTGCGGTGGCTTTCCTCTCAGCGCGCTGCGCTTAAGATCTTGCGAGATGGTGGAGTAAAGATTCGCTATCTGCCGCGTCCGCTTGGTATTTGAAGTAATTCTTGTATCGAACTCGTCAAAGCAGCAAGTTTTTGCTCCACAGACACAAAATACACCGCATGTATGGCCGTTTGGGCGGCTGTTATAATTTCACCTTTGCGGAGCAGAAACGGGCCGCAAACCGCATGGTTGTTGAGTTCCTTGTCGAGCTTCCCAATCCTCTACTTGCGCTCCAATTCGTCTGTACGCTTTCAATAATTTCGTTAATTTTTTCGCATGATGAACTTGATTGCAATCAGATGACGATAGGAGAGACGCCATGCGATCCCCCGTCTCGTCGTCCGGTGACATCGGACGACGAATAGACGTGGATGGATCAAGAAAATGCCGCCTGTCATTTCCGAAGCGAGCGGCTCAGACTGCCAATTAATTGGTTGACCGCTGCTCTAACGACTGCTCATGCAGGCGTAGACGTTGATAAATGACCACCTTCTGGCCGGACAACGGAGCACGTTCCGCATCCTCATGCCAGTCGATCATAAAAACTTCTGACGAAGTCACGTCGTTTTCCCAAAGCAAATCAGCTAATTGAATGGCGTCAGCATGCGATAAGCGAAGACCGTCTTCGCGCTCCGCGACTAGTATGTCGTTAGCAAGATAAATTGTAGTTCTCATAAAAGTCCTTTTAGTCGAGCGCACCTTGCGCGGTGCTGGCATTGGCCGCCGCAATTCCCTGTTCGCCGGCGATGGTTGAAAAAAAACAGGCAACCGTGGAAGAGTTGAGAGCTATGGTTTAACACCAGCTTGCAGTTCATCCGTCGGGCTTTCCTTGCAATGTGCTGATCAGGAGATAATGAACACGTTCTTAGTCCTTCATGTGGCTCTGACCACAGCCATAGCAGAAGAAGGTCCGCTGCCAACGCCTTTTAGCGGCGCCGTACTCCTTGGCTTCGGCGATCCAGGATTTCAGCAGCAACCAGGCCACGCCGATCACCGCGAGTCCACCTAGGAACCATTTCCAGTTTATGTGTGGAAAGTGCTCTATGGCCCCCCAATAAATCACCAGTCCCCCGAAGCCAAGAGCGACCATGAATGGTAACGGCGAGGGCGGTGCAGGGGCCGCGCAGTTCTGCGCCAGTGCAGTGTATTGCGTACCGTAACTGCTGCCTTGCATCAGCCTTCCATCGATAGAGCCCATGTGACGGACGTGGATGTGTTTCGTGCCGTCAGCGCATACCACCGAATGCAGTTGAACCTGGGTGCTGCCACAGAATGGACAATGCATACTCAGTCCTCCATGGATTTGGTATCGACCGTGCAGGTTAGGCACAGGGCGGATCGAATCGAAGTCCGGCTCATCTACAACTCCTTTTGGTGACACGGTCAGTGAATGTGGCTTGATGATTATATTCTACATTGTTGAATATATTCCGTGGATTATGAGTCTCATCAGGGCCAAGCTTGGTACCGATGAGACGAGATTACGAGCAGGTGCGTCAATCCTTGGCGCGCAATATCAAAGAGCTTCGAGGCCAACACGGCTTGTCGCAGGAGGCGCTCGCCCTTAGCGCGGACGTGGATCGTACCTATGTGAGCCAGATTGAGCGTGGCGTAGGTAACCCGTCTCTGTTAGTGCTGTGTAAGCTGGCTGCAATATTGGAGAAAGATGTACTTGCGTTACTTGGAGCCGGGAAAAATGATGGTCTTTGAGCCGGGTGCTACACTTCATTAATCCACTGTGCCTAACTGAATGCATTGCATAGCGTCGTTTTGAGGGCATGAACAAAAAAAATGTATATGGAAGTGACTACGAAATGTAGGTAAGGCATTCACTTTCCAGTAAAAATGGCCTTTGTAAGGCAATACTTCCTGTTCAACGTCTAACTCCGACCCGCTCCACTACGGAGCCGCCACGAACCCTGCAAGTCATTGATTTGCAGGGTTTTTTATTGCCTGCATGGCCAAGCGGGCATGCAGGACGGTTGCGGCTGTCCTGTTTTTCGCTATATAATGAGAATAATTCTCATTTATATGTATGTGCCGCTTCTTGCCGGCCGTCGACGACAGGAAGGGTATCGTGAGCACCGCCGAGTTAGCGCTTCAGCAGCAAGTCAGCAGTCTGTATACCGACCACCATGGCTGGCTGCGCAGTTTATTGCGCCGCAAGCTGGGCAATGCCTTTGATGCGGCCGACCTGGCGCACGACGTGTATCTGCACCTGATGAAGACGGGCAGGGTGCCGCCGGCCGGGGAATCGCGCCGCCACCTGACGCAGATCGCCAACGGCATGGTGATCGACCTGTACCGCCGCCGCCAGATCGAAGCGGCTTACCTGGAAGTGCTGGCCCTGGTGCCGGAAGCGCTGGCGCCGTCCGAGGAGGAGCGCGCGCTGGTGATCGAAGCGCTGGCGGAAATCGACGCCGTGCTGCACAAGCTGCCCGCCAAGGCGCGCAAGGCCTTGCTGCTGTGCAAACTCGACGGCCTGAGCTACCGCGACATCGCCGCGGAGCTTCAGGTTTCCCTCTCATCCGTCGAAAAATACATCGCCGCCGGCTTGCTGGCCTGCTACCAGGCCTTGCATGGACAGGACGCCTGAACCATGGATGTGATCATCGCACCAGCCATCGTGCAGCGGGCGGCCGAGTGGATGGCGCGCCTGTGGTCCGATGATGCCAGCGAGGAAGACCATGCCGCCTGCGCCCGCTGGCGCGCCGAACATCCGCACCACGATCTCGCCTGGCAGCGCCTGCATGCGTTCGAAGGCAAGCTGCACAGTGTGCCGCGCGACGCGGCGCGCCACGTGCTGCGCGAACCGGCGCCCGCCGCCTACCTGAACCGCCGCCGCGCCCTGAAGTTGCTGGCCGTGCTGCTGCCCGTGGGCGGCATGTTGTACACGCTGCGCGGCTCGGACGCCTGGCAGGTGGCCACGGCCGGCCACAGCACGGCCACGGGCGAGATCCGCGAGATGCGCTTGCCGGATGGCACGCGCGTGGTGCTCGCTTCCGCTTCTGCCATCGACGTACGCTTCAGTGCCGCCGAGCGCTTGCTGGTCTTGCGCGCCGGCGAAATCCTCGTCACCACGGCTCACGATCCCGACCCGGCCCAGCGGCCATTGCGCGTGCAAAGCCGCCACGGCACGGTGCAGGCCCTGGGCACGCGTTTTACTGTGCGGCAAGACGAACACAGCTCGCGCGTGGCCGTGTTCGAAGGCGCCGTCGAGATACGCCTGGCGCATGTGCCCGGCAATGCCGTCGGCATCGCCACGGGCCAGAGCGCCGTTTTCTCGGCGGACATCGTGCAGTCGGCCGCGCCCGTGCCGACCAGCGCGGCGGCCTGGACGAAAGGCGTGCTGGTGGCCGACAACATGCGCCTCGACGCGTTGATCGCGGAACTGGCCCGCTACCGCCCGGGCCTGCTGCGCTGCGACCCGGCCGTGGCCGGCCTGAAGGTCAATGGCGTGTTTTCCTTGCGCGATACGGACCGCGCGCTGCACAACCTGGCGCTGGCCTTGCCCGTGCAAATCCTGGCGCGCACGCGCTACTGGGTGACCGTTCAGGCCGCCAACTAAGGCGCATCCGGAAACTTTTCGCAGGCAGGATTGAGGGATTTGCATTTTCGTTCGGGATATAGGGTGAGAGCCACCCTTATCCATCGACACCATGCACGTTTTTTTCCGTTTTTCCCATGAGTAGCCCAGGCAGACAAGCTGGCCCGATCAGCCGGATTTTGCAGCCCATCCGCGCGCGTCTGATCCTTGCCGCCGTGCTGGCAGGCACGGGTTCCATGCTGACCCTGGTGCCGCTGGCTGGCATCGCGCATATCGCCGGCATCGCGCTGGACCCTGCGATCGCGAAGGCGCAGCCTGGCATCTGGACCACCATCCTCGCCAGCGTGGCCTGCCTGTTTGCCGGCATGGCGCTGATTTCGCTGGGCGAGCTGGCCGCGCATCTGGCCGACAACCGCATCACCCATCAATTGCGCCTGCAAACCATGCAGCGCCTGGGGCAAGTACCGCTGGGCTGGTTTACCAGCCGCGCCTCGGGCGAGGTCAAGCAGGCGATGCAGGACGACATCAATACCTTGCACAGCCTCACCGCCCACTTTTACACGACAACGGCGCGCGCCGTCGGCGCCATCGCCATTTCGGTTCTCTATCTGTTCGCCATGGACTGGCGCCTTGCCCTCATCGCCATCCTGCCCTTTCCCGGCTTCTTCCTGTTCTTCGGCCGCGCCATGAAAGCCAGCGGCGGCAACATGGAACAATTTGTCGCCGGCATGGGGCGCATCAACAATGCCGTGGTGGAATTCGTCAACG
>RCUS01000388.1_pt1 | contig 30101 bp, 39 predicted proteins | sample 2166221 | NCBI WGS metagenome assembly RCUS01 (sample SAMN09932758, study PRJNA488358) | compost metagenome | isolation source: compost soil in cyclohexanecarboxylic | place: Germany: Experimental Botanical Garden
CCGAGCAGTTGCCGGTGGCCATGGGCGAGCGCTGCGTTGACCGCCTGCGCGAGGGAAACCTGATCGTCGTCCCGTTCGACTGGGAATCGCATCGCGGCAAGGAGGGCACTTGATGACCCCTGCACAAGAAATCACAGTCGCCCAGCTCAAGAGCCAGGGCTTCGCGCAGGTCGTGTTAGGCCGGGAAATCGTCCGCATGACCAAGGGCGCCGACCGCCGCGTCGTGATGGCCGATGGCAGCCAGAAGCGTGGCACCCACGTTGAATTCAAGCGCGCCGGGCAGCCGGCCGGGGAGGGGGTGTGATGGCTACCAAAGAGCAAATCGACAAGCTGGTTAGCGCCTGCGACTCATTCTGCCGTCTCTACGGGCGCCTCTGGGATCTCGTTGAGCCGGATGGTGCAGGCTTCCTGTCGCCAGAGTCGGTCAAGGACTACGACGCCATTCACAGCTGCATGCGCGCGGCGCTCGACGAAATTCGCGGGGAGAAGCACTGATGGACACCAACAAGATGCGCGACATCAGCCGCGAGCAGTTCGAGAAGTTTGCACTCAGCCAGGATGGCGGCCTGTTCCCTGGTCATCTGGTCAAGGGTGAGGATGGCGAATACCTGAACTATGCGGCGCAGTGCTACTGGCTGTTCTGGAAGGCCTCCCGCGAGGCCGTTGTGATCGATCTAGCGCCGGCAATGATTCCTGGGGGTGGCTATCTGGAAGATCAGGATGCCATTGCAGCTATCGAGGCCTGGGGCCTGAAGGTGTCGCCATGAACCTGAGCAGAGAAAGGATAGAGTCGATCCGGCAGAAGGCTCAGCATGAGGCCTTGCTAGCTCCCGACGAGGTAGTCGACCTGATCGGGCACAACGACCACTTGACGCAGTTGTGCGAGGCGCGTGCCCGACTGCTACTTGCAGCCGAGTCAGAAACCCAAGGTCTGCGCGAGCACAAGCAGTTGCTGGTCGACCTACGCGAGACGCACGGTTTCGACAGCTGGGCTGCCGCTCTGGTGGAAATTGATCGGCTCAGGAGTGAGAGCGAGGCACTGCGCAAGGATGCCGAACGGTATCGGTGGCTCAAGGTGGAAACCATGTGGGGCGACGAGGCCATTGATAGGGTCATGGCCAAGGAGGCGAGCCATGGCTGAAAAAATCTCTGTCAACAGCCAGGCCAAGCTCTCCGAAGCCGTGACCATGCTCACCCGTATGTTCCGCGACAAGAAGTACGTCGTGGTCAGCATGCGCCCTGGCAAGGACCGGACCCTGGACCAGAACGCCCTGTGGTTTGCCATGTACGAGCGCATCGCCAAGAGCACCGAGATGGGTGACATCGAGGACGTGCGCCGCTACTGCAAGCTGCACCTCGGTGTGCCAATCATGCGCGCCGGCTGCGCCGAGTTCCGCACCGGTTGGGCCGAGTCGTTCATCCACCTGGATTACGAGGTGAAGCTACGCCTGATGGGGCCGTGCGCCATGTTCGGGCCGGATGGCTTCCCGGTTACCCGGCTGTTCGACCGGGCCCAGGGCTGCGACTACACCGACCGCATCGTGGCGGAGTTCAAGCCGCAGGGCGTGGTCTTCAGCGACCTGCTGAGCGAGGAGGCGGCATGAATCACCAATTCAAGCCTGGCGACCTGGCTCTGATCGTGGGGGCGCACCGCTTCACAGAGAACATCGGCAAAACGTGCGAGCTCGTTGAGTTCTTGGTGCCAGGCCAAGTCAGCGCTTGGCGAGATCCTGCAGACGGTCGCCCTGTAAGCAATGCGTCGGGCCGCGAATGCTGGCTCGCCGTCGGCGAAGGGCTGGTGTCGAGCATTCAGGATACCTCTGGCGCATGCCTTGCGATGCCGGCGCACCTGATGCCCCTGCGCGGCGACTTCGAACCCGAGCAGAAGAAAGCCAAGGAGGCCGAGCCATGCGCGTAGTCATGCCTCTCCAATGCGAATGCCACCGCTGTATCGACGAGCACCGCCTGGGCACGGAAGGCCCGCTTGGCTGGCTGCCGCTGTCGTCCACAAAAATGATCCTGTGCCCAGTTTGCGGCTGCAAACGCTGCCCTCATGCGAGCGACCATGATCTGGCTTGTACGGGAAGCAATGAAGTTGGCCAGCCTGGGAGCATTTACCAATGACTGCGCTGAAGCCAATCAAGCCGAAGAAGTGCAAAGCCCCAGGCTGCGGCAAGCCCTTCAAACCGGCCATGACCACGCAGAAGGTGTGCAGCATCGCCTGCGCTAAGGCCATGGCCAAGGACCCCAAGCTGCAGAAGATCGCGGCCAAGGCCATCACGAAGCAGGCCCGCCAGGACCTGCAGGAGCGCCGGGAGAAGCTGAAGACCCGCCGCGAGCACATGGCCGAGGCGCAGACCGCGTTCAACGCCTATATCCGCGAACGCGACGCCGGCCTGCCGTGCGTCAGCTGCGACTCGCTGCCGAACGACCACGACCTGTTCACCGGCAGTCGCTGGGACGCCGGCCATTACCGTTCGGTTGGCGCCTGCCCGGAGCTGCGCTTCGATCCGCTGAACGTCCACCGCCAGTGCGTGAAGTGCAACCGGAACCTGTCGGGTAATGCGGTCGAGTACCGCATCCGCCTGGTGAAGCGCATCGGCGCCGACCTGGTTGATTGGCTCGAAGGGCCTCATAAGCCCCGGCGCCTGACCATCGAAGACCTGCAGGCCATCAAGGCCATGTACAGGCAGAAGCTCAAAGACTTGAGGAGGGCAGCGGCATGACGCCAGCGTGGGGTTTTTTGATTTTGGCCGCCCTCATGGTGGTGGCCGGCGTGGCGCTGTCCTGGGCCGGCGCAGTGCGCCGCAAGCGCAGCTACGAAGAATTCATCTTGAGTAAGGCCAAGCAGGCAGGGGGCAAGCAATGAAGTATCAGAGCGTTTTGGCAGCGGTAGTGCGTGCCCTCGCGGCAGAAACCATGAGCGGGGTGGGCGGCGGCGACTTCGAGCCGAAGGTCCAGTCCTCGAAGTTGAAGGGGGAGATCACCGGGAAGGATGCGGCGATGCTGGTGGACTGCTGGGTGCACGCCCGCCTGCACAGCAAGCTTATCCCGAGGCACTGGAATGCACTGACGGCCAGGTTCTCGACCCACAAGGCTAAGAAGGTGGATGCGATCGGCAAGCTGGTACCGCTGATTGCGACCCAGGCGCCGAACCTATTCCGGTACAAGGCGGTCACCGCCTGGGCCATCCCGCCGGTGAAGGGCGTGCAGGCGCAGTCGGGGCATGAGGTGGCCAGCCGGGCAGCGCGCGAGCGTGCAGAGTTCGATTCGCTGTACGCTGGCGTGGTCCAGCGCCTGGCGGGTGGCGAGATGCCGGAGGATGCCGGTCAGGCGCGCCGCCAGCAGTACGTGAAGCGCTCCACCGACATGATCGTGCTGCCGGCCGAGTTCTACGACATCAACACCTGGGACGGCCAAGGGCTGAACAGGACCACCTACTGGCGCTGGAAGAAGGCCATCGAGAAGGTGCTGGACGAGATGGTGGTCGAGGCGCTTGAAGCGTCTAGCAAGATACTTCAGGAGGAAGGCGTTTTGATGGCAGATGCCGCTTGACAACTCTGCAACGGTGCAACAAAATTCTTGCATCCTGTCATTCCTGCGCGTGTTGAGGAGTGACCAAAAAGAACCCGGCCACTGAGCCGGGTTTTTTATTGCCCGAAGAGGGCCTCAAGAGTCCCGGCCACGCGCCGGGATTTTCGTTTCCAGCAGGCGAAAGACTGGTAGGCCAACCTGCTTTACCAGGAGGACCATCATGCCCAATCGAATGCGCTGCAAAATGATCTGCCACGAAGTAACCCCGAACGAACACAGCCAGGGCCAGCTCTGCACTGTCCAGTTCGGCGCCGTCTACTCCAGCGACCCCGCCACCGAAGACTCGATCTACGGGAAGTACACGCCTTACGGCCACTTCCGCGCAGGGATCGTTACCGAGGTGGCCGAGAAGCTTGAGGTCGGCAAAGCCTACTACGTGGACATCTCCCCAGCTTCCTGACGCAACTGCAGCCAGGGCAGGCCCTATCGGGACAGCCTGGACACTGCTAGCCGGTAGTGTGGTGTACGGAAAAACACCGGCAGCCCGCGCCCCTGACCTCACATGCTTTCAGGGTGGCGCGTGACCGGATCGGCGAGACTGGTGCAATGGGGTGCCAGCGCTGCAATGGTCTTCGGTGGGCGGCGTGGGAAGACACGCAAATTGCCGTCATAGCTCAGTTGGCAGAGCGGCTGATTTGTAATCAGCGGGTCGTGGGTTCGAAGCCTGCTGACGGCACCAATTCGTTATGTGCTCCGCACCTTTGCCCGGTCCCTCAATAGGGCCTCCCCTCCGGGCCTTTTCTTCTAGGAACCACTCATGGCCGAACCAGCAAGCACGACTGCCGGCGTCCTGCTGGTGAAGTACGGCGTGATCATTGGCGGCTTCGCAGGAGCGATCCTCTCGCTGACCTTCCTGCGCGGCCTTACCCGGGGCCAGGCGGTCGCCGCCTTCTTCACCGGTTTCGCTTCGGCAGTCTTCTGTACCCCGCTCGCCATCAGCTATTTCAGCCTCGGCACAAGCGGAGAAACCCAATACGGCGTGGCCTTTCTGATAGGCCTTCTGGCAATGAACATCATCCCGGTGCTGAAGTCGCTCGTGGGTCAGTTCGGAGCCAAGGGAGCTACCTGATGAGCTCGACCCTGATTTCAGTTCTGATCGGCACCAATGCCTTCCTGAGTGTGCTGGTGGTGATCGCCGCGTGCGACTACCTGCGCCGAATCAGGCCAATGGATGCGCCACTGCTGGCCGTCGCGTTCTACCTGGTGGCCATCGGCGCATTCGGCGCGTTCGTCCTGGCCATGAACGGCCATGTGCCCACCCTGTACGGCGTGATCCTCAAGCTGGGGATCGTCCTGTATGCGGTCGCCCGGCGCGGCCACGTGTTCCAGCCGGGGTAGGTCGCAGATGAAAACAGTGATGCATGGCAGTCCATGGATATAATTCCGCGTAACGAAAACTCAGCCGGGAGCACCTAATGGGCGGCGACGACTACGTGATTGACGAGGCGAGGGGCAAAGCCTGGGGTAGCCAGAGTGAAGCCATCGCCTGGTATCAAGCTGAGCTGGCCAGGCTTGAGGCGAAGCTGGGCGATGCCTGGGACGCTGGCTACTGCTACCGAGACATGCATGGGAGCAGCAGCGAGGACTACAAGGCCGGCGAAGAATTCGTAGCGTCTGTCCTCGCTGATCGCAAGTAATCCGCCCGAGATTGCCGGCAGGTGGTCCGCACCACAAAACTGATGTGCGCCGTTTCGTGGCGCGGAGAACTGAATGACCACCATCGCCTACAAGGATGGCGTGATCGCTTACGACTCTCGCCAGACCCGCAGTGGCTCTATCGTTTCCGATGACTGCCAAAAGCTCACCGTCGTGGATGGGGTGAGCTTCTTCCTGTCCGGTGCCGTATGCGACGAGAAGGCGCTGATTGCAGCCTACTTCGGCACGCCGTCGCCGGTACCTGTCGAGTGCTCGGGCTACGTGGTGGATGGCGGCAGGCTGCAGATGGTGGGCCATGACGACAAGACCGGCGTATGGCGGCAGGATCTCGACCCGGCCAACCCCGACGCGATCGGCAGTGGGTCGGCCTATGCCCTGGCAGCAATGGACATGGGCGCAAGTGCCGAAGAGGCTGTGCGCGCCGCGATGAAGCGGGACATCTACACCGGCGGCAAGATTCGCACGGTTCGAATAGCCCGCGATCAGTAAGGATTCGACATGAGTATCAAGCAACCCGACTGGGAGGCGATAGAACGAGCCTTCCGGGCCGGGTCGCTTTCGGTTCGAGCAATAGCCGAGAACAACGGTGTCACTGAAGGCGCGGTACGCAAGCGAGCCAAGAAGGAAGGCTGGGCGCGGGACCTTGCCAGTCAAGTCAAGACAGCGGCCCGTGACAAGCTGGTACGCAGCACGGTACGCACGCCAAGTACGCAGCCGCGTACCGATGCGGAAATCATCGAGGAGGCGTCTGACCAGGCTGCCTCTGTGGTGCTGGCTCATCGAACCGGGCTGGCCAACTGGCGTTCGATCGCCGACAAGCTGTCTGTTGCGCTGGCTGAGATGGACGTCAATGAAGATAACCTTGGCGACTTCTCCCGAGCGCTGAACGCTGGCGTCGATGCACAGCTCAAGGTCATCAAGGGCGAGCGTCAGGCGTACGGCCTGGATAGCGAGGAAGGCAACAAGACCGTCGATGATCTGGCCGCCCTGATGGATGAACTATCGAAGGATGCCTGACCATGAAGCCCGAGCACCTGAAACTGCTCCGGGACCGGTTCTGGCGGCTGAACAACCTGTACTTCATCACGGACAAGCAGGGCAAGAAGGTCCGCTTCCGCATGACGCAGGAGCAGGTCGATTACTTCCAGGGGATGCACACCCGCAACATCATCCTCAAGGCCCGGCAGTTGGGCTTCACCACGCTGGTGTGCATCGTCCAGCTGGATGCCGCGCTTTTCGAAGCGGCGAAGTGCGCCCTGATCGCCCACACCCTGAGCGACGCCAAGCGCCTGTTCCGGGAGAAGGTGAAGTACGCCTACGATCACCTGCCCAAGGAGATCAAGGCGGCCAACCCGGCGCGCAACGACGCTGCGGGCGAGCTTGTATTCAGCAAGGGCGGGTCGCTGTATGTGTCCACCTCCTTCCGGGGCGGCACGCTGCGCTACCTGCACGTTTCCGAGTTCGGGAAGATCTGCGCCAAGTTCCCGCATAAGGCGCGGGAGATCGTCACCGGTGCGTTCGAGGCTGTGGCCGCTGAGTGCTTCGTCACCATCGAATCGACGGCAGAAGGCCGGGCCGGGTACTTCTTCGACTACAGCCAGTCTGCCGAGAAGCAGCAGCTGGCCGGCGTGCCCCTGGGCCTGCTGGACTGGAAGTTCTTCTTCTTCAGCTGGTGGCGGAACCCGCTGTACTGGCTGGACCCGACCGATGTAGTCATCCCGGACCGTCTGGCCAAGTACTTCGACGACCTGGCAGCAAAGCACGGCATCGTCACCAACCCAGGCCAGCGCGCCTGGTACGCCGCAAAGGAAAAGACCCTCGGCGACGACATGAAGCGGGAATACCCGTCGATACCTGCCGAGGCATTCCAGCAGACGATCGAGGGCGCCTATTACGCCAAGCAGTTCACCAAGCTCTACGCCGCCCAGCGCATCGGCAAGCTGCCCGATAACAGCCACCTGCCGGTGCACACCTTCTGGGACATCGGCGTGGGCGACTCCACGGCCATCTGGTTCGTCCGGATCGTTGGCGAGGAGTACCACATCGTCGACTTCTACCAGAACAGCGGCGAGGGCCTGCGGCACTACATGAAGGTGCTCAAGGACCGAGGCTACGAGTACGGGGAGCACTGGGGCCCGCACGACATCGACAACCGTGAATTTGGTAGCGATGGCAAGACTCGACGCGAACTCGCACGAGAGGGCTACGAGATCGACGGCCAGCGCTATTCGCTGACCTTCCAGGTGGTGCCGAAGCTCGGCGTGGACGAAGGCATCGAGCAGGCACGGGAAATCCTCCCGAATTGCGCCTTCGACGAAGCCAAATGCGAGGAGGGCATCACCGCTCTGGAGAGCTACCGCAAGGAGTGGGACGACAAGCGCGGCTGCTGGAAAGATAGGCCGCTGCACGACTGGTCATCCCACCCGGCCGACGCCTTCCGCTACTTCGCCGTGGCCAAGACCAAGCGCTCCGTGGTCAAGCACGTACCCATCACGTTCACTTTCTGAGGCCACCCATGCCGAACTTCATTCCCCGGGCAGAGTACTCGGAGGCCTTGCCCGGCTGGCAGCTGGTCAAGCGCTGCGTGGCTGGCGCCCGAGAGGTGCGCAAGCACGACGAATACCTGCCGATGCCGGACCCGGAGAACAAATCACCGGAGAACCTGGCGCGGTACAAGCAGTACAAGAAGCGGGCGATGTTCCTGAACATCACCGGGCGCACCCGTACCGGCCTGCTTGGCGCGGTGTTCCGCAAGACAGCCGAACTGCAGCTGCCCGCCGGCGTGGAGTACCTGAAGGAGAACGCCAGCGGCGACGGAACGAGCCTGGAGCAGCTTTCCAAGCGCTCCGTGGGTGAGTGCCTGGACACTGGGCGTGGTGGCTTCCTGGTGGACTTCCCGCCAGTTGAAGGCGTGTCCTCCATGGCCGACATGCAGGGCCGGCGTGCGCTGATCCACCACTATGGCGCGACCTCGATCATCGACTGGGAAGAGCAGGTCATTGATGGCGTGCTGCGCCTGGTCTACGTCTGTCTGCTGGAATGCGTGTCCGAGTTCAGCCAGGAGAACCTCGATCGCATCAAGGAAGAGCAGTACCGAGTCCTGCTGCTGGTAGATGGAAAGTACGTCCAGCGTCTCTACAGCAAGGACGGCAAGACCTACACCGAGACCCAGCCGCTCGACAAGAATGGCCAGCCGTTCGATCACATCCTGTTCAGCTTCTACGGAGCCGAGGACAACGATGCCAGCATCGACAAGTCGCCGCTGGAAGACCTGGCTGATGTGAACATCCTGCACTACGGCAACAGCGCCACGGCGGAAGAGAGCGGGTTCATCAGCAGCCAGCCAACTCTGTTCATCACCACCGACATCAGCGCGGACGATTTCGCCAAGCTGAACCCCAACGGCATCCACATCGGCTCTACCCGCGGGTTCAACCTCGGCAAGTCCGGTGACGCAAAGCTTGTCCAGGCGACCGAGAGCCAACTGGCCCGCACGCTGCTTAAGGACAAGGAAGAGCAGATGCTGATGATCGGCGCCCGCATCGTCCAGAAGGCGGGCGGAGCCGAGACGGCCGAGGCCGTGCGCATCCGCTACAGCTCGGACAACAGCGTGCTGGGCACCATCGCAGGCAACGTGTCCGAGGCCCTGAAACGGGCCATCCTCGACGCCGAGCGCTTCATGATGGGTGAGCCCGATGAGGCCGGTACGGTCTTCTGGCTCAACCAATCGTTCTTTGACGAGACGATGACTGCCCAGGACATCCTGGCCCAGGTCCAGCTGTGGCAGCAGGGCATCATCGCGAAGTCCGACCTGCGCACCAACCTTCGCCAGGGTGGTGTGCTAGAGGCAGACCGCACCGATGAGTTGATCGACGATGAACTGGCCGAGCAGCCCCCGGTGACCGGCAACGACACCGGAGGCGGTGAGGATGAGCAGTGACGGTTACATGTCGGACGCAGCGACTCGCCACCAGGTGCACGTGCAGCGCTACGCCGGTGGCAGCCTAAAGCGCCTGGCCAAGTTCATCACGAAGGCCATCAGCACCGCCAAATCGCGCGTATCAGGGGGATTGAGCCGCTACGGCACCCAACGGTACGAAAAGCAGATCCAAGAGCTGCAGGGCGAGCTGGCGGGCGTATACGGCGAGATGAAGCAGCAGGCCGTGCTCGACCTGACGGAATTCGCCGGGTATGAGGCCGAGTTCAACATGACCCTGCTGGGCAAGGTCGTGAAAACGGTGGTCCAGCTGAACAAGCCCAGCATCGAGCAGGTGGCCGCCGCAGCGCTGGCCGATCCGCTTGATCTGGAGGTCGGCAAGGGGCGACAGCGCATCAGCATCAACGGCGCGCTCGACCAGTACGGCACCAAGAAAAGCGCCGAGATCATCAGCGAGATTCGCATGGGGTCGGCGCTGGGCGAAACGACTGGCCAGATTACCCGCCGGCTCACATCGCTCGGCGTGCAGCAGCGCGACCAGGCTGGCGCACTGGTGCGGACCATGACCAACCATATCGCCAGTTCGGCGAGGTCGCAGGTCATGGCCGACAACGACGACATCCTGAAGGGAAAGCGCCGGGTTGCCACGCTGGATGGCAGAACCACGCCACTCTGCCGCGCTCTGGACGGCACGGTGGTGCCGATGTCCGCGCCGTCGCCGCCATTCCACTGGAGCTGCCGGACCACGGAGATACCGGTGCTCAAGGACGAGTTTGCCCGGGATATCCCCGGATCGACTCGCCCAGCGGTAGGCCCGGACGGTGCCGAGCAGGTCAGCAGCAAGACCACCTACGGCGAATGGCTTGCACGCCAGCCGGCAGCGTTCCAAGAGGATGTGCTCGGCCCGGCTCGCTACAAGCTGTTCAGCAAGGGCCAGCTCACCATCGACCGGTTTGTCGACGATGACGGCCGCACCCTGACCCTCAAGCAGCTGCGCGAGCGTGAGCCGATGGCCTTTGAGCGGGCCGGTCTGAACTGATCCGCGCCACAAAACACGGCGCCTCGATTTCGTGGCGCGCAATTTCCAAGCCCTGGCTGAGCTGGGGCTTTTTTGTACCCGCAGGCAGGGCCTGCTCAACGTCTCTGGGAGACAGCAATGACCTTGAAATTCCAACTGGACAGCCTCGAAGGCGTCGATGAAGCCATCCAATCCCTGTATGTCGAGAAAGACGGCAAGTTCGTCCTTGGCATCGATGGTCTGCCGCAGCAGGAGGATGTCACCGGCCTGAAGGCCAAGGTGGAGGAGCTCCTGGGCGAGAAGAAGGCCGCCGAGAAAGCCCGCCGCGAGGCCGAAGAAAAGGCGCGCGCCGAGGCCGAGGAGGCCGCCCGCAAGTCTGGCAACGTCGAGGAGCTCGAAAAGTCCTGGTCCGAGAAATACAACCGCCGCGAAGCTGAGCTGACCGGCACCCTCGAAAGCGAGCGCGCCACCCTGCAAGGCCAGATCCGGGATCTGACCGTGGGCCGTACCGCCACCGAGATCGCGACTGCTCTGGCCGTGCCAGGCAGCGCCAAGGCATTGCTTCCCCACATCGAACGCCGGCTGAGCGTCGAGCAGCGCGACGGTAAACCAACCGTTGTCGTGCTAGACGCTGCCGGCAAGCTCTCGGCGGCAACGCTGGATGAGCTGAAAGCAGAATTCACCAACGATCCGGCCTTCGGCCCGCTGATCGCTGGTAGCAAGGCATCTGGCGGCGGGGCCGGGGGTGCTGGAAAGGGCGGCGGGGCCGCAAAAGGCAATTTCGGCGGTAACAAAGCGGAACGCACGGCGGCAATCGCCAGCCGGTTCCCTGACCTCCCTCAATCGTAAGGAAAAACACCTATGTCCCTGTCGCAAATGCAGGTTTTCAACGAGTACATCATGCCGGCGACCATCGAGACGCTGGATCAGATTCTCGTTGCGTTCAACGCCGCCAGTCGCGGCGCCATCGTGCTGTCCCCGGACGGCTTCACCGGCGACTTCCTCCAAGAGTCGTTCTTCCAGACCCTGGCCGCCGCCCAGCGTCGCGTGGATCGCTACGCAGCCAACGGCGCCGCTCCGATCACCGACCTGACCGAGCTGAAAAACACCTCGGTGAAGGTGGCCGGCGGCTTCGGCCCGGTTCGCTACGAGCCGTCGCAGATGACCTGGCTGGAGCGCCCAACCGCCCAAGGCGTCGAGGTAGCATCCCGGGCGTTCGCTGAGATCCTGCTGAAGGACCAGCTGAACACCGCAATCGCCGCGTTGGTTGCAGCGATCACTGCCCAGGCCGCCGCTGTCAACGATGTCTCGGCAACCGCCGGCATCACTCAGGTCGGTCTGAACAACGCCCACGCCAAGTTCGGTGACGCCAGCCAGAACCTGGTAACCCAGGTGATGCAAGGCACCACCTACCACAAGCTGATCGGCCAGGCCCTGACCAACTCCGAGCAGTTGTTCCAGGCTGGCAACGTCCGCGTTGTCGACATCCTCGGCAAGGTCTCGGTGGTAACCGATGCTCCGGCGCTGATGCAGGCCGGCACTCCGAACAAGGAAATCATCCTTTCCCTGGTTCAGGGTGCCGCGCTGGTGCACGACGGCCGCAACATGGTCAGCAACGTGTCGACCACCAACGGCAAGGAGCGCATCGAGACCACCCTGCAGGTGGACTACGACTTCGGCCTGGGCCTCAAGGGCTACACCTGGGATCAAACCAACGGCGGCAAATCCCCGACCGATGCCGAGATCGCCACCGGTACCAACTGGGACAAGACCGCCACCAGCATCAAGCACACCGCCGGTGTTGCTCTGATCGGTGACGCTTCCAAGTAAACCCTGATGGCGGGCTGGGCCTATGGCCTGGCCTGCTGAGGATATGCGCATGAGCAGAAGCAACATCTGGTATCTGGCTGGGCCGTTCCACCAGTACCAGGAGAACGTCAAGGAGCTCGCCCGAGAACATGGGCTGGTCATTGTCGACGCCAACGTGGCGGAAGGTCGCAAAGGCGCTGCCAAGGACGTTCCCGAGGTAACCATTCGCCCCGAGCTGCAGGCCCTGGCGGTGGTCGTCGAGCCCGGAAATTTGGCCAAGGACGTTGTCGATCGCTTGACTGCTGAGCTGGCTTCCATCGGGGTGATCGTCGAATCGCTCGCCGTTCAGAGCCTGGAGCGCCCGGCGGGTGACCTGGGCGAAACCGCATCACGCCTGTTCGAAGTGCTGGAAGCAGTGAATGCCGGCATTTCCAGCCTGCAGCGTGAGCGCGACGGCGAAGTGCAGAAGGTCGTAGGCCTGGAGCAGGAGAAGGCAGACCTGCTGAAGCAGAATGCCGAACTGCTCAAGCAAATCGAATCCCTCAAGCCAGCAAACGCTGACCCAGAGGTCGAAGCCCTCAAGGCCAAGCTCGACGCCGCGAACGTCTCCTACCGCTCCAACGCCTCGAAAGAGTCGCTGCAGAAGCAGGTCGCCGAGCTCAACCAGCAGTAACACCGGGGCTGCGGCCCCAATCATTCAAACGGAGGCCGGATGGCTACCTACATCACTGTGGCCGACGTAGATGCCATTCTTGGGCCTGAGTGGGCAGCTCCAGAGCTGAAGGACGAGGCGGTCTTCGAGGCGAATGCCTACCTGACTGCGCTCAACCTGGTCGGCATCGACATGGACAACATTCCTGACGATGTGAAGCAGGCAGGCGCGCGGCTGGCCAAGTGCGCCTCCCAAGGAAAGCTTTACCAGCAGCAGACCGAGGGCTCGCTCGAGGCGAAGACGGTCAAGGCCGGCTCGGTAACGACCAGCAAGACCTTCGGCTCGATCGACAAAACCAGCGCAGCAGCTCAGCCGGCCTGCGTGCAACTGGCTCTGGCTCTGCTCACTCCCTGGCGCAGCAACCCGTTCGCGTTCGCTGTGAAAAGGGGGTAGGGATGGGTCTTCGCGACGAAATCCAGGCGGACCTGGCCGAAGCTTTCGATGACGATCTGGCTGACGCGGTATCGACATTCACCGGCACCTACATGGGGCCGGGCGTGTGGGACCCCGTGAGCGAAACAACCACGGCTCAGCCTGTCACCTATGCCGGGCGCGGCGTGCTCGACAGCTACGACAGCCGGCGCATCGACGGCCTGAACATCCTGGTGGGCGACGTGCTGCTGATCTGTCTGGCCAACGAGGTCACCGACAAGCCCGCAGTTGGCCACCAGATCACGGCTACAGACCTGATCACCGGCCTGCCAGTGACGTACCGCATTGTCAGCCCGGGCATCGACCCGGCCAGGGCACATTACGAGATCCAGCTGAGGAAGTGACCATGGCCAAAGGCAAGGGCAGGGGGTGGAGCACGCCGCCGACGATGTTCCGCGAGGAGATCGACGAAGCAGTCGCTACCCGAACCCGCGTCATTGCCATGGCCATGCTGCAGGAGGTCGTGCTGCGCTCTCCTGTGGGCAACCCCAGCCTCTGGAAGGTAAATCAGGAGCTCAAGGACCGGAACGTCGCCATGGCCGATGCCTACGACGCCAAGGCGGCGCAGTTGGGAAACAAGAAGCTGACGAAGCACGAGCGGGAGCAGAACTTCTTCGTTGGTCAGGTCGCCTCGGGCCAAGGCTATGTGGGCGGCAGGTTCCGAGCCAACAACATCGTCACTGTAGGCACGCCCAGCTACGCGCAGCTCGACACCGTGGACCCATCCGGCGCGACCACCATCAGCAACGGTGGGGCTGTGCTCCAGTCGGTCGAGCCGTACGCTGTCGTCTACATCCAGAACAACCTGCCGTATGCGGAGCCGCTGGAAGATGGTCATTCGACCCAGGCCCCGGGCGGCGTCTACGCCGTTTCGTTCCACGGCGTCTCCCAGGCCTACAGCAAATGACCTTCGAACAGATCCGCGCAATCATCACCGGGCGCATGACTCAGTGGGCGGGTATTCCCGCCGATGCGGTCGATTATCCGAATCCACCCAAGCCATTCGATCCGACCGGGCGAAGCATTTGGGCGCGACTGGCTGATTCGCCGGGCCTATCCAGCACCCCAGAGGTCGGAATAGGGCCATGCGTGCGTCAGACCGGGATCGTCACCATTCAGCTGTTCGTCCCGAGCTACAGCGGCACATTGGCCATCACCCGGGCGGTCGACACACTGGTCGCTCATTTCCAGTTCTACAGCGCCCCGGAAGGCCCCTTTGACTTCTTCGAAGCCTCCCCGCAGGTCGTCGGCGACGACGGCAACAGCTGGTACCAGGTCAACGTCCGGGTGCCATACCGGGCCTACTGAGCCCGCCACCTCCACCGCCACATGGCGGTTTTTTTACGCCTATCCATAGGAGAAACACCCCATGTCCAGTGGTGCCAAGGTCCAGCTTGCCTGGATCAAAGAGGTGACCCCAGGCGTTACCCCTCCGGGCGATTGGAACGTTCTGACCCGCATCAGCAACGGCCTGACCCCGACCTACAACTCGGAAGAGAACAACGAGATCGGCTTCGACCGTATGTCCCAGGGCACCGCCCAGACCACCGTGGACGTCGGCGGCGACATCGAGACGAAGTGGCGCTATGGCGCGCTGGACGAGTTCATGGCGTCCTGCTTCGGCAAGAATTGGGCAGGCAACGTCCTGACCATGGGCGATGATCGAATCACCTTCTCGGTCGCTTCCTACGCCACCGACATCGGCCTGTCGGCAATCGCCCGCGGCGTTCAAGTCGCCACCATGAACTTCGATTTTCCGGGCGACAACGAGGTCACGGTCACTATGACCATGGCCGCCCGGTCCTGGGACGACAAGGGCGACAACACGTCGTACATTGTCAACGCCCAATCCGAGGTCAGCCAGCGCCGGTTTGGCTTCAAGAACATCAGCGGGCTGAAGATCAACGGCGTGCAGGTTGGCGAGGACAACGCCTGCGTCAGCAGCTTCAACCTGCAGTTCGACAACGCGGTGCAAACCCAGCGCTGCATCGGTAACGGCAATCCGTTCCCGGGCAACATCATCGCCACCACCTTCACGCCATCCGGCTCGTTCACTATCAGCTGGTCGAAGATGGCATATCAGCTGTGGAAGAAGCAGCAGACGGGCGATGCAGTCAGTCTGGAGTTCACCATCGGCACCGTTGACGGTGGCTACAACGTCCTGATCCCCGAGGTTGAGGTGAGCGGCGACTGGCCGGACGGTGGCGCCACCGACATCATCGAGCTGGAGCTCGACTACACCGCCCGCCGCATTCCCCCGGTCATCACCCGCCTGCCTGCCCCGATCGCCATTGCCTCCGTCGAGGTCACTCCGGCGACCCTGGGTCTGGAGGTCGGCGACACCGGTGATCTGGAAGTTCTGGTGAGCCCGTCCGGTGCCAGTCAGCAGGTTGCCTGGACCAGTTCCGCCCCGGCAATTGCCAGCGTCAGCGACACCGGCCTGGTCACCGCCTTGGCTGTCGGCACTGCAACCATCACCGCGACCAGCGTGGCAGACGGCACCAAGACCGACACCTGCGCTGTCACCGTCACCGCTTAACCCTTTGCCCGGCGCGCCCTGCGGTGTGCGTCGGGCCTTTTACCGCAGAGGAATCCCATGGGTATCACCATTGCAAGTAAGCCTGAACTGGACATCAACGGCGAGCGCTGGGTCCATTTCAGGATCGTCGAGGGCGGCCTGGCCATCAAATGCGAGCCGGGCGAGGATACTGCCGCGATTCTGGTCGCTTCCATCGCCAACCCCGTCTACAAGTCGAACCAGGCACTGATCAACCGACACCTGGCTTCGATCAACCAGCAGACCCGCGTAGGCACTGCAGGTTTCAGCTTAGGCGCCATCCCGGACGTAGCGTTTGAAACGGATGACGACCTGTTCACCCAGCTGGCCGCTCATCACCTGATCAAGGACTGGAAGGGCGTGGACCTCGAGGAGAGCCCTGGGGTGCCCGCGCCGTACAGCCCTGACCTGTGCGTCAAGCTCATCAAGCAGATCAGCAGCATCTACTTCTTGGCCGTTGATGTTGCCAAGGACATCGCGATCCGCGCCGAGGAGAAGGCCCAAGACACTGCGGAAAAGCAGTAGCGGCATACCTGTGGTCGCGGGAGTGGACTGGGCCGGGGAGTGAGGCTAAGCGCCTGAAGCACGAGCGCCTAGTCGGTAAAGTGCCCGACATGCCGGAAATTGATGGGGTCGTGACTGAGATCCTTGAGGCATACGGCCACATCAGCCGATCCAGGCAATTCGTCGGTATGGTCGGGGCGCCGGCCCCGATCTCCCCTTCAGCCATCACCGAATACCTCTCCCGTTTTCCCTCAGCGATATGCCGCGACGAGATAGAGACCGCGATCTTCGCCCTTGATGACGAGTTCCGCCGCCAGTGGGATGAGCAGCAGGAAAGGGCGCGGGTGAAAGCGGAAACCAAGCACAAGCCCAAGAGGCGCTGACGCCGGAGGGCGCAATGACGCAAGAATCCCGCCTTGCCATCACGATTGACTCGCGGCCCGCGAAGAAGAACGCAGATGACCTCAGTGACTCGCTGAATAAGGTCGAGCAGAGCGGGGATGGCGCTGCGATATCGGCCGAGAACCTCAGCCAGGTTACGGTTAGGCTCGGCTCCAATATGGGCAAGATGGCCACCGCGGCTGTCGGCGCGCTGGACCGGATCGAGAAGTCCACCGCCTCAGCCGACCGGCAGATGTCGGTTCTGGTGTCGAAGTCGGATGCCCTAGAGAGCGCCATGCAGGCCGTTGGCGCGGGGGTTTCCCGGCTCGACGCCAGCCTGGCTCAGTCCAACACGCATCTGGCGCAGATGTCCTCCCAGATCGGCCAGCTGTCCGGCGGGTTCAGCGTTCTGTCCAGTACGCAGAGCCAGGTCAATGCCCAGCTGATCCGCGTTGCCGCAGCCCTCGAGCAGGTGGCCAGCGGTGCACGCCAGGCCGATGCAGGCATGGAGTCGGTTTCCCGTAGCACTAAGGAGGCCGACACTTCGCTCGAGCAACAGCGCCAGGAGCTGACCCGCCTGATTGGGCAGATCAACCCCACGGTGGCCGCGCTCGACCGCCTGGATGCGATGCAGGAAAAGCTGGGCAAGTTCAACAAGGCCGGATTGCTCGACTCTGACACATTCGAGGAATACACCGGACGCCTGAAGGATGCCCGGGAAGAGTTGGGGCGCACATCGACCGGCATGAACCAGGCCGGAATGTCGGCCAAGGCCTATCAGAATGCCCTGCGCGGCTTGCCGGCCCAGTTCACCGACATCGCGGTCAGCCTGCAGGGTGGCCAGGCCCCGCTGACCGTGCTCCTCCAGCAGGGTGGTCAGCTGAAGGACATGTTCGGCGGCGTCGGGCCGGCGGCCCGGGCTATGGGCGGCTACATCCTTGGCCTGGTCAATCCGTTCACGGCGGCGGCGGCAGCGGCCGGCGTATTGGCTTTGGCCTACTACCAGGGCTCCGAGGAAACCGAGCGGTTCGCCAATGCGCTGATCGAGAATGGAAATGCTGCAGGCCTGAGCGCCAACCAACTTGCCGATATGGCCAATCAGGTGGCGGCGAGCAGCGGCACAGTCGGTGCGGCCGCTGGTGTGCTGACCCAGTTGGCTGCCGCCGGTAACCCGCTGCGCAGCATGTACGTGGAAATCACCCAGGCCTCCCTGGCGTGGTCCAAGCAAACCGGCCGCGATATCAACGATGTCGTCCAGACCTTCAACGAGATTGGCAAGAATCCCGTCGATGCCATCAAGAAGCTCGATGGCGAGCTGAACATCCTCACCGCATCGCAATACGCCAACATCCAATCCCTGCAGGAGCAGGGCAAGACGATGGATGCTGCGGCTATGGCTGCCGGCCTGTACGCCGAGGCCATCAACAGCCGTGCAGGGGAGATTGAGCGCAACCTGGGCACGCTGGAGTCCGCGTGGCAGTCCATCACCGGGGCGGCCAAGAAGGCCTGGGACGCAATGCTCGACGTTGGCCGCGATCAGACCATTGAGGATCAGATCGCCAACACCGAGAAACTCATTGCCCAGCGAAAGAGCGGAATCATCGGCTTCTTTGCTGGCGAGGATGACCAGACCCTGCGGTTTCTCGAGACCAGGCTGAAGCAGCTGCAGAAGGCCTTGGCCGGAAATGCTGCTCAGGCGGCTCAAGATGCCAGCAGCAAGGCCATTCAAGACGCCGGCAAGAAGGGCGTCGACCTGATCAATGCTTCCTATAAGTCGTCCCTTACCCAAACTCAGAAACTCCAGAAGGAGCTGACGGACCTGGACAGGGCGCGCAAGGATGCCATTGCCGCTGGCGGATTCAGCGCTGCCGAGGAAGAGAAGTACGCGAAGTCCCGCAAGAACATCGAGAAGGAAATCGCGGACATCAAAGCCCGGGAGGCGAAGAAGGACCAGCCGAAGAACCCCAACAAAGGAGTCTCCGAGGCTGAAAACACCTTCTCCCGCCTGTACAACCAGTACGACCCAGCGGCCCAGGCAGCGCGCACGCTGACCAAGGAGCAGGAGCAGCTGGACCTGGCTCTGAGTAAAGGGAAGATCAGCCAGGAAGAGTACGGCAAGGCGCTGGCACAGGCCTCGCTGAACTATTCAGCAGCCATCAAGGGTGCACAGGGCCTTACCCAGGCCGAGCAGTACCGTGCGCAGCTGGAGAAGCAGCTGGCCACGCAGCGCAGCGAGTACAGCATTGCGGCCGCTGGCGTGGGAATGGGTGACCAGCAAGCCCAGCGCATGCAGCAGCGCGTGCAACTTGAGCAGCAGGCCAACGACCGCATCCTGCAGCTGCGCACCGAACTGGCAAACGCCACGACGGAGAAGCAGCGGCAGGAGCTGCAGGCCCAGATCAACCTCGAGCAGGAGTATCTGCCCAAGCGGCTGGAGGCGCTGCAGTCTGGGTTCGCCCAGTACGACGCGGCTATCTCCAGCCCGCTCAACGGCTGGAACGCGGCTCTGGCCAACTTCCAGACGAGCGCGGCTAACGTCGCCGGACAGAGCCAGGCGCTATTCAGCGGGGCTTTCAGCAGCATCCAGTCCAGTGTCGGCGGCGCGTTCCAGGCCATGACGCTGGAAGGTCAGACCTTCGGCGAATCCGTCACGAACGTTACCCGCAGCCTGGTCGGCAGCGTGGTCAACTCGCTCGGGCAGATGGCTGCGCAATGGGCGGTCAATCAAGCTATGCAGGTGGCATTCGGGCAGACCTCGGCGGCAGTCGCCGCGCAACAGATCGCCCAGGTTGGCGCCGTAACAGCCGCAGAGACGTCAGGTGCTGCCGCAGTGGCCACTGCCAAGGTCGCCGCGGATGGCGTGGCAACCGCATCCAGCATTGCCGCCACAACCGCCACGACCACAGCCCAGACGGCGGCAGCGGCCACAACCGCCAGCGCATGGTTGCCAGCAGCGCTGGTCGCCTCGATCGGCTCGTTCGGTGCAGCGGCGGTGGTCGGCGGTACCGCGCTTTTGGCTGCGTTTGCGCTCATCAAAGGCTTCGCTACTGGTGGATACGTGTCAGGTCCAGGCTCTGGCACATCCGACAGCATTCCTGCGCGCCTGAGCAACGGCGAGTTTGTAGTGAACGCCAAGGCAACCGCGCGCAATCGCGAGCTGCTGGAGGCGATCAACTCGAACGAGCGTGTCTCCTTCGCCGGCGAAAACATCTCGCTGAACAAGGTGCAAGCCAACGGCCAGGCCCAGCAGCAGGCCGCTCCGGCCAATGTCACCGTCAACCTGATCGAAGACCGGTCCCGTGCCGGCACTGTTGATCAGCGCACCGGTGACGACGGCCAGCTGCAGATTGACGCATTCGTGGCTGACATCTGGGGCGGCGGCGAGCGTGCGCAGGCAATCGAAGCGGCCTACGGGCTCTCGCGCAACCCAACGTAGGTAGATCCCATGACCACCGAAACTGACGAGGCCGACAGCGGGGCGGGCGCAGCCGTGCCCGAGCCCGTTGTCCCGGCTGATGAGAAAGAACTCCTGCTGCAAAGGCGGCTCGCCCGCATCGAGGAAGCGCTGGGCCTCAGCCCTCTCACCTAAACGCAAACCTCAGCTGAGGATCGGCAATGATTCAATACCCGGCAGAATTGCCACTTCCGCTGCAGGATGGCTATGGCTACACGACCATTGACCCGATGCGCTCGACGCCGATGGTCACCGGGCGCCGCCGGTACCGGAAGGTGCGTAGCTATGTTCCGTCTGAGCTGACGTTCAACTTCGTGTTTGAAGAGGATGAGGCGGCATTCTTCGAGGCGTGGTATTCGCGAACGCTGAATGATGGGCTGGAGTGGTTCGAAATGCCGCTCCAGCTACCGGCCGGCTTCACCACCTACCAAATTCACTTCATCGGTATCTACGGGAAGGTTGAACTCACTCAGGTCAAGCGCTGGCGGTATTCCATCAGCGCCGAGCTCAAACAGCGCCCGATGATCCCTGAAGGCTGGGAGCAGTTCCCTGAGTACTGGTTCAACAAGAACGTCATCGATGTGGCGGCGAACAGGGAGTGGCCTGAAGCATGAGCCTTATCGAGGAGTGTTACGCCTCGGGCAGGGGCGAGCTGGTCGACACCATTGAAGCCAGGAAGGAGGGAGGCGCCGTCTCCCACCTGTACTGCTCTGGCTGGGAAGACCAGGTGTGCACAACCGAGGACGGCCGCACGCTTACCTTCATCGCGATGGCCATGGACCTGGCCCTGCCCAAGAACGACAACAGCGCGTTCCAGAACCTGGTGCTGGGCCTGGACAACGTGACCGGCGAAGTGCAGGAGGTCGTGGAGGAGGCGAAGGCGGCGGGCGACCGCTTCATCATCACCTTCCGCCGCTACCTGGCCGAAGACCTGTCGTTCCCGCAAGAGCGGTACCGCATGACGCTGCTCAGCCGGGAGTATGAGGACGATGTTGCCAAGCTAACCGCCGGCTTCTTCGACCTGCTCAACACCAACGGTCTCCGCACCATCCTGACCACCTCTCTGGCGCCCGGCCTGAAGTACATCTGACCATGATCGAAAAATTCATGCGCGCCCCGTATCGCGAGGGTGCACGGGGGCCTATTGCCTTCGATTGCTGGGGGATGTGCCGGGCAATCCGCCACGACCTGTTTGGCCTGTCTTGGCTCCCATCCCTGGGAGCGGTTGGCAAGGACAAGATCCGTGAAAACACCAAGGCCTACCGCAGCCTCCGTCAGGCGATGGAGGAGTGCACCCCGGAGCCTGGAGCCATTGCCGCGGTGTTGCGCGGAACGGCGCTTCTGCATGTCGGTACGGTGCTCCTCAGCGAGGGGCGGCTGAAGGTGCTGGACACAAACCCCGGTGGCGCCTGCCTCCGGACAACCGGCGAATTCGAAGCCGCTCACCCCAAGGTGGTCTATTACCGTGATCGAGTTCTATCCGAACAAGCTGAGTGATACGGCGCCGCTTGGCACCTGGAAGACCGACCGCCGAATGACCATCGAGGAGTGGCTGAAATCCCTGGCACCGTCCTACGAGCGTCGGGATAGCCCGCCAATCAGCGCCGTGCTGAATGACGAGGTGATCGAGCAGCACCTGTGGCACAAGGTGACGTTCAAGCCCGGCGACCTGCTGCAGATCTACCGCGAACCCAAGGGCACCGACCCTTTCTCCATAACCTTCGCCCTGTTCAAGGGCGCCAAGGCGGTGCTGAAAGCGCTGATGCCGAAGATGCCTGGCATGCCGTCAAGCGCAGGCACGCAGCAGGGTGACCCGCTGACCGAGGCGAGCGCCAAGGGCAACAAGGTCAAACTCGGCGACCCTGTGCGGCAGATCGCCGGCCATCAGCGAACCTACCCATCCTACCTGGTCCAGCCGCGCCGCTATTTCGCCGGCGCACGCGATCAGCGGGTTGAGATGCTGCTGTACATCGGTGAAGGCCTGTACGACATACCTTCGAGCAAGGTTCGGGTCGGCCAGACTCCGCTGATCTCCCTCGGCGCTGATGCTGAATTCGCTATCTATCAACCGGGCGCAGACCTGTCAGCCGATAGCGCGCACTTGAACTGGTTCAACGTGCCTGAGGTCGGGGCAAGCTCCAGTGGGTCGGCGGGGCTTGAGCTGACTACAGCAACAACCCTGACCAAGACCGCTTCCGCATCGGCGTACCAGTTCACCGGTGACAACATCAGTGTGCCCTCGGGGGCTGGGGAATTCCCGTCCGACTGGTCGAACGGCATCATTGTCCGTGTGCTGGCCCCGTACACCTACACCGTGATCGATGGCGGCGCTGGCCGCGACATCATTCGCGGGCCGCTGGAAATGCTGAACCCTACGGTAGGCATGCTGATCGAGGTCGCCGGGGCCAATGCCGGCTTGTACGTGGTGAACAGCTATACGCCCTATAGCCCGGCCGTGCCCGCAAATCCTGGCACAGCTTCGACGCTCACCGGTTCAGCGGCGCCAACCCGCTACGACTTCAACGTCACGCCGCTGAGCTTCACCCTGTTCCGTGGCGCGACCAGCTATCCGATCACGCTGAACACCGCCACCACCAACCTGGCCGGCCTGGTATCGGCGCTCAATACGCTGTTCAGCGGAATGCCATTCCAGGCCCAGGTCAGCGGCAGCGTGTTGCGCATCGTCGAACTGACGCCGTTTGCCGGGCAGGCCATCACCGCAACCGGTGCAGCCACCATCCTCGGCGCATCGCCGGTCGGCGCCACCGGTACCGCCACCACCAGTTCCATCCCGGAACAGCCGGCCGAAATGACGCTGAACTACGACGGCGGTTCTCCGGTGCTCGGCTTGGCGCTGGGGCAGGGCATGGCAACCATAGGTCCGCGTGGATTGCGCTACCGGATCACTGCCTTCAGTGCCAGTCTGCTGGAGGTTGAACGGCTGACCTCATCCGGTGCTACGGACGCCAGCTGGCCTGGATTCAACAGCATGCAGACCGTCAACGGCCTGATCACGCTGGACTCGTCGAACCTGCAAGGCGGCTATCGCGGGCCATTCGCCTGCTGTCCGGAAGGCGAGAAAATCACCGAGATCGAATATTCGGTGTTCTTCGGCAATGGGCTGTGCGGCATAGGACGGGAGGGCCAGATCTACTCCATCCCGTCCTACCACACCTTCGAGTACCGCGACATGGATGTGGCCGGCGCTTGGACCGTTATCGAGAAGGTCCACTCAGGCGGCTCTCTTGACTCGCAAGGCTTCACCAGCCGGGTGGTGCTGCCTTACCCGATGCGAGCAGAGGCGCGCATCAAGAAGCGCTTCGTGCAGCTGGGTGGCCGAGCCAACGAAGAAGCGCGCGACGATGTCACGTGGTATGACCTGCGTGGGCTGATGGCTAATTCGCCTACCAGCTATCCCGGGTTGACGGTGATGACCTGCAAGATTCGCGGCGGTGACCGCCTATCTGCGCAGTCGGAAAGCCAGATCAGCGTCGAGTCGACAACCATCCTGCCGCTGATGGAGGGCGGTACCGGGACAACCCGCGACATCGCGCCCTGGTGCATCTACCAGCTGAAGAAGCGTGGCTACACGGACGACGACCTGGACTTGCCTGAATGGCAGGCCTTTCACGAAATCTGCGTGGCCCGCGGCGACACCTACGACGAGACGCTGGACGCGACGATTACCGTGAAGGACATGGTGAACAACGCCCTGGCGTGCGGCTTCGGGGAGCTGGTGACGTTCCGGGGCCTGCTGCGACCGGTACGAGACAGCGCCCGGGCAGCGTTCGATGTTACCTACGGCCCAAAGACCCAGACCTACTCACCACAGAACATGACCAAGATGTTGAAGATCAGCGGCGCCATGCCGTCGATCAACGACTTCGATGGCGTGGATGTGGAGTTCTTCTCCCGCACCACCTGGGCGTGGGAAACGGTCGAGTGCCGCTGGCCTGGTGACCTGGGCATCAAGGTCGAGAAGATCAAGATGCCCGGGATCAGCGACAGGACCAGGGCCTGGCGCATCGGCATGCGCCGGCGCGGCCACCAGAAGTTCCGGACCGACGTTTATACCTGGGAAACCGAGATGGACGGCAGCAATAGCGGATATCTGAGCTTCGCCGCGGTTGCCGATGACAGGCCGAAGGGTTGCCAGAGTGCGATCCTGCTGGCCTTCGAGGTGACCGGTTCCGGCACGCTGCTGACCTCGTCCGAGCCACTGGATTTCAGCGCGGGCGGTGAGCACCTGATAGGCGTTCGCAAGCTGGACGGAACACTGTCAGGTCCATGGACCGCCACGCAGGTTGATCCGTACACGGCGCGGGTCGATGCCCTCGATTTCACGCCGGAGGTCGACGGCTCACTGGAGCCGCCACACATCCTGTTCGGTCCAGCCACGCGCTGGGCCTATCCAACCCTGATCACCAGTTCCGACCCAGCCAACGGCAACGTCGCCATGAAGGGCATGCCCTACGACGCCCGCGTTTACACATACGACGACCAATCCCCGCCGGCCTGACCGGACCCTAAATCGAGCATGCCCGCCATTGAGCGGGCTTTTTTATGCCCGGAGAAACTATGCGCTACAACACTGGCAACCCGGTCGGAGCTGATGGCTCCAGCTCTCCGTTCGATCTGCACGACAACTCTGGAAATATCGATGTTTGGGCCAATGATCGTACCCGTGCGTCATGGCCAGACCGCCTGGGCGTTGTGCGGAAGACGTTCTGGGGGATGGAGCAGCAGGTCAATGACTGGCTCGCCGCGCAAGGGTTTGAGCCCGTTACGCTTACTTACCTTGACGGCGTCCCGCTCACAGTCGATCGCCCAACTCAGCTGATCCAGCGTGGCGATAACCTCTACAGCGTCCGCCTTCCAGCCACCTTTCCTGTTGAGCTTAGCGGAACATGGTCGGCCGATGAGCCGATTCTGGTCGCTCAAGTAGATCGCAGCTTTAGAGAAGAGCTCGGCGGCGGCGTCCGTAGAGTCGAATCTGTGACTCAGCTGCAGACCTTGACCGGCAGGTTCGACAAGGACTCCGCATACATAATCGGCTACAGGGAGGAAACCCCCGGGGTTGGCGACGGACCCGCGTACTGGGATTCGACCTCGACTGAAGCGACAAACCCAGGAACTGTCTTTGCCGGCCCATCCGGCGAAGGGGTTCCTGGTCGATGGAAGCGCCCGAGAAAAGGCGGGGTCTGGGCTGAGGATTTCGGTGTTCGAAACGACGGCGATCCAGCGCATCGAGCCGACAATACCGCACGGCTACGGGCTGCTATCCAGTCCCTTCGAAAAAATCCTTTCAATATTGTCCAGTACACCGATGGCCCCACCATCACCGCGTACACCTCCGGCATCATCAATTTCGGCGAAGGCATCTTCGAAGTTGATTATGACCAACTCGACATCACCCAGGACCTGGGCCTGACCTTCGTCGGGCAGGGCGGGCGCGGCACCAACCAGGCGATGCCAGCCAACACCACGCTGCGATTCTCTGGCACATCGTCTGGCTTCGGCATTCGCTTCTACGGCAACGGCGCGCGCATGGGCACTATCCGCAACATGGATGTGTGCTACGCCGACTCTAACTTCACCGGGGATCTGATCGACCACCTGACATCGCCGGGAATGAGCGTTCGTGACGGCCGCCTTGGTTGCTTCGGCGGCACAGCAGGGACCCGGACACAGAGTGCAAGATCGCTGGTTCGATCGTCCTTCGACGAGTTCATGCTGTTCGACCGAGTGGTATTTGATGGCGCGCAAACAGGCTGGTGGTCTGACGATGCCCGCACGCTTCCGGGCAGCAGCAGCACCTTCGGCGGCAGCAAGACCAGGTTCAGAGACTGCCTGTTCTACGACTTCATCCAGGATCACATGCGCCACGCGGGCAATCGTGGTCGTTTAGGGTTAGTTCTGGACAATTGCGGGTTCAATCCGATCAACATCGCGCCAACTCGAGCCCTGAATATCAATAACGTTGAAGGGCTCGAGGTAATCGGTGGGATCTGCACCCCTAGCACCTCAAGCGTTCCGACTGAGCAGTGGTTCCGTGTGCTTAACTGCACGGGCGACATCAAGGGTATGCAGTTCAACACCGGCAAGGCTGGCACCCTGCAAGGTATGCTGACCGTTACCGGCTGCCGCGTATCGTGCGACACGGGGTTCACGCTTGATGGCGGGGTGATCGTAGCGAACAGTAACGAGTTTAGTACTGGAACTGTAGGTTATTCGATTCAGCCAAGTATTGCCTTGGCAGTTGTCCTTGGTCCCGACCTGTTCAAATCTGGAGTTACGTACTCCTACTACACGCCAATCCCGTCCACCCTGCTGTCTGGCCGGATCAACTACAACGCTAACAACGACGCCTCGGTGTCCAAGTTCGTTAACGTCGATGGCAGAATCACTGTTGCCAATATCGACGAGGCATTCGTTACTCAAAGCACTCTGCCAGCGACTGCATCGATATTGCAGACAGGTCGAACCTACAATGTAACCGCGGCAGGGGTCTTCACTCTTCCAACTCCTGTGCCTGGATGCAAAATCAGGATAATGAAGTCAACTGCAACGGCTTTGACTATTGCAGCGGCCGCCGGGTCTACATTCCAGACTGGAGCGACAGGGACGCGAACTAGTGCAGTGGCGACCGCGGCAGAACTGGGGGCGTGCTTGGAGTTCGAAGCCCTGAGCGCCGGAAACTGGCAGGTTTCGGTGCTCAGGGGAACCTGGACGTTCAGCTGATCAGTTAGGTATGGAGGCTTGGTCGTGCCTGTCAAATACACCCGACAGGCCGATCGAGTCAAAGTATCCTAAGTGCTTAGTCGTAATGTCATTCATTAAGAATGTTGCAAAAGTCGCAGTAATGTGGTTTGCGTCAGTGATAAACGGCACTCCTTCAACCTTGTATGGGCATTCACGGTCATCTTGTCCGCATGCCAAGGTTCGAGTGTCTATGTAGGTGTAATTGGAAGGCATCAAGCTTGAATACTTTCCTTCTCGCTCGCTCCCTGCGAATACAGATCGGTCGCGGCAAATTTTTGCGTCCTGCTTAGATATAAACATTGTGACAATGCATGATTGTTTTTTTTCAGCGTCTAGCTGAAAGTAGTTTCCAACCAAATAGATTGGTGCGTTGTTGGTCTCATGTTGAATCTTTTTGTACAGGGCAAACCTGTGCATGTTGTATTGGTATGTTAGTGGACGATGCGAAACTATGAATATTTTCTTGGTATTATTCAGTATTTGCGCATCTGTCATTTTTTGCGTAAATGTTGCGCACCCGCCTTTATATAGGGCTGCGGTTTCCTCCGCGCGCAGAGAGGTTACTTGTTTGTCGTATTTGCAGCCAAGATAGCTTACAGAAACTATTCTATACTTCGTCTTGTCGATGACGCTGGAAAGCCCGATTGACCAGTTGTATAGGTACGAATCCCCAACTATTAGAATCACTGGTTTGTCTGTCCCAGGATCAGTGTCAGCGACGTACATCTTTCGGTGGAGGTCTTCTGTTTTGCGAGCCTGATAGCTGTAGACGCTGTCGAGCCTGTCTGGGAATCCTTCGCTCTTGAATCCATAAATTGCTACTCCAGCGAAGGCCGCTGTAATTATGGCGGTAGAGGCGATAGGCTTCCTGCCAAACATTGTTTTCCCCAACCTAACCGGTTGCTCGACATAGCGATAGCTTATGATCGATAGGAGGGCCGTTATGGCTATTGCCAGGATTGAGTCATAGGTGGTCAGATCCCCGAAGCCTCGCAGCTTAAGAATTGCCAGAATTGGCTGGTGCCACAAGTAGGCGCTGTAGCTGATCAGGCCAATCATCACGAATGGTCGTGAACTGAGAATCAAGCCAACCAGCGTCCGTGGGCCGGTAGTCGCAATAAGAAGTGCTGTTCCTACGACTGGCCATGCGGCATTAATTCCGGGGAAGGGAGTCTTTTCCGTGTACGAGAAAATCGCATACAGGATCATTCCCAGGCCGCCCAGCGAAAGAACTTGGTTAACAACCCCGGATGGTATTGGGGTCGCTTTACGCAGCAGATAAAGCGCCGTGATCGAGCCGGCCAAAAGCTCCCATGCGCGCGCTGGCAACATGTAGAACGAAACCATCTGGTCTATAGCCAGGTAGCGCTCAGAAAACCAGAGGCTAGCTGCGGCTATAGCCACAACAATTACGGTGAACCATGCCCGACCAAGACGCCAAGCCGCCATTACTAGGAGGGGGAAAACAATATAGTACTGCTCCTCAACTGCCAAACTCCAAGTATGGATTAGTGGCTTGAGTGAGGTTGCTGTGTCCCAGTACCCGGATTCATACCAGAACAAGATATTTGAAGAGAACGTTACCGTCGCTGCAATGCTGGAGAAATAGCTTTTCAACTCAGCTGGCGGCAGGAATAACCAAGTCGCAGGAAGTGTTGCTAATATGACGACAAACAGCGCTGGCATGATTCTCTTGGCCCGGCGCTGGTAAAATTTCTTGATGCTTATACCGCTTTTCTCCTGATCAGAAATCAGGATGGTTGTTATTAGAAATCCGCTGATAACAAAGAATATATCAACCCCAACGAACCCGCCTGAGAATGACGTGAAGCCCGCATGGAACAATATTACTGAAAGAACCGCGATTGCGCGCAGGCCATCGATCTCTGGCCGATATTTTACGTTGGGATTGCTCATAACTTACCTGTTGTGTGGGTCAGCTGCCTGCTATGGCGACCGAGATTCTACCTGAAATTAGATGGCCTATGCCCATCACGGGGCGGCATCTGCTTCAAATCCCTTGCTTTTGCCTGGAGAAACCATGGCCAGACTCACCGAAACCCAGGCCGGAGGCGCGAACGTGCTCCGGTTTCTGGACCTGATCGCCTTCTCGGAAGGCACCTCAACCGTCAAGGCGAGCGACGACGGGTACAACGTTCTGTACGGCGGGGGCCTGTTTCAGGGCTATACGGATCACCCGCGGCGCAAGCTGACCTTCCGCATCAACGGAAAGCCGGTCACCAGCACGGCTGCCGGCCGGTACCAGTTGCTCGAGCGCTACTGGGATGCCTACCGGGTGAGCCTGCGCCTGGTGGGCGGATTCACGCCGGAGAACCAGGACCGCATCGCGCTGCAACAGATCCGAGAGCGCAAAGCCCTGGACGACATCAAGGCAGGCCGCATCGAGCAGGCGATCGCCAAGTGCTCGAACATCTGGGCATCGCTGCCAGGCAACAACTACGGCCAGAACCCGCACCGCCTGGACAAACTGCTCGGGCGATGGGTCGAGCTTGGCGGGGTGCTGGCGTGAACTGGATCGACGCGGTACCGGCCTGGTGCTGGTGGCTGATCGCTCTGGTGTTGGTCGCCGGTGGCCAGCAGTACCGGATTGTGATTGCTGATGGTGCTGCGGCTGATGCGCGGACGGAAACGGCACGGTCCGATAAGGCCTTGGCCGACTACCGCCTGGAGGTGGCCGAGCGCGACCGGCGCGCCGCAGCCCAGGCCAGAACCGAAGAACAACGCCGCCAAGCCGTGGCGGACGAGGAGGGAGAGAGTGCACGACAACAACTGGAGCTGGCCCAAGGCCGCGCCGATGCTGCTGAGTCTGCTGCTGGCGGGCTGCGCGGGGAAATCGCCAGACTGCGGGACGGCCACCGAGCCACCTGCGACACCATCGCTGCCCAGCAGCGCAAGGCAGGAACCTCTGCCGTCGTGGTGCTCGGGGGATTGCTTGAAGAAGCTGACCGAATGGCGGGAGACCTCGCGGCAGCGCTTGAGCGAAGCCGAATAGCCGGGCTGGCCTGTGAGGCGGTGATCGATGGAATCCGCCGTGGCGGTGAGTAGGTATATAAAGGAAGGGGAATGGTCGGCAGAATGCCGGGGGCTGGAATAGATGGGTTGCCATAAAGCTGGCATTATCGAGCCATTCAGGCCCCAATAGGACCTAAAGGATGTCTTTCCGAAACGATGCAGCCCCCGTGGTTAAAGGGCTGCAACTTAGTCACGCAAGCTTTTGCAACTGGATCCGCTACAAGCACCTGGTGCTGATCGACACCTTGGCGC
>RCUS01000390.1_pt1 | contig 29994 bp, 25 predicted proteins | sample 2166221 | NCBI WGS metagenome assembly RCUS01 (sample SAMN09932758, study PRJNA488358) | compost metagenome | isolation source: compost soil in cyclohexanecarboxylic | place: Germany: Experimental Botanical Garden
CATTCAGTACCTTGACGGCTTGCGCGACGATTTCAGGACCGATGCCGTCGCCGGGCAGGATTGCAATTTTCATGGAAATAACCTTTACAGGACGTTGGCCAACCAGGGATTTTTCGTCAGATGGCGCTCTTCAAAACGGCGGATGGCATCGGCACGGCGCAAGGTCAGGCTGATATCGTCGAAGCCATTCAGCAGGCAATACTTGGTGAACGCGGAGATGAAGAAGGAACAGGCGAAGCTGCCATCGGTGGCGGCAACGCGCTGACGCGCCAGGTCGACTTCCAGCCGGAAGCCAGGTTCGGCGCCGACCGCATTGAACAGGTAATGGACTTGCGCTTCAGCCAGCACGATGGGCAGCAAGCCGTTCTTGTAGCAGTTATTGAAGAAAATATCGGCAAACGATGGTGCGATGATGACGCGAAAGCCGTATTGGCCCAACGCCCAGGGCGCATGCTCGCGCGATGAGCCGCAGCCAAAATTGGCGCGCGCCAGCAGTATCGAGGCGCCCTGGTAGCGCGCCTCGTTGAGCACGAAGTCGGGATTCAGCGGACGGCGGCTGTTATCCTGGCCTGGCACGCCGGTGTCCAGATAGCGCCACTGGTCGAACAGATTGGGACCGAAGCCGGTGCGGTGGATCGCCGTCAGAAACTGCTTGGGCAAGATCGCGTCGGTGTCGACGTTGGCGCGGTCGAGCGGTGCGACCAGACCGGTATGCTGTGTGAATTTTTCCATGCTTTGAGCCTCCCTGGAGAGCGCGCCGGCCGGATGTCCAGCTGGCGCCGCGTTGATATGCAGCCGGCGTATGCCGGCCTTAACGCATCTTGCGCACATCGACGAAGCAACCGGCGATGGCTGCCGCGGCGGCCATCGCCGGTGAGACGAGATGCGTGCGTCCACCCGCGCCCTGACGTCCCTCGAAGTTGCGGTTCGAGGTCGAGGCACAGCGTTCACCCGGTTCCAGGCGGTCGGCATTCATGGCCAGGCACATCGAGCAGCCAGGCTCGCGCCATTCGAAGCCGGCCTCCCTGAAGACGCGGTCCAGCCCCTCCCGCTCGGCCTGCGCCTTCACCAGGCCCGAGCCGGGTACCACCATGGCCAGCTTGACGCTGGCGGCGCGCCGTTTGCCGCGCACGACCTCGGCCGCCGAGCGCAGATCCTCGATGCGCGCATTGGTGCAGGAGCCGATGAACACCTTGTCGATGCGGATGTCGGCGATCAGGGTATCGGGCGCCAGATCCATATAGGCCAGCGCCTTGCTCATGGCCTCGCGCCGCGCCGCGTCCCGTTCCGCGCCGGGATCCGGCACGCGGCCGTCGACCGCCACGACCATTTCCGGCGAGGTGCCCCAGGTCACTTGCGGGCTGATGCCAGCGGCATCGAGCAGTACCACGCGGTCGAAACTGGCGCCCGCATCCGTGTGCAGCGTCTTCCAGTACGCGACGGCTTTTTTCCACTGCGCGCCCACCGGCGCATACGGCCGCCCCTTGACATAGGCAATCGTCGTCTCGTCCACCGCGATCATGCCGGCGCGCGCCCCCGCCTCGATCGCCATGTTACAGAGCGTCATGCGCCCTTCCATCGACAGCGCGCGGATGGCCGGACCGGCAAACTCAATGGCGTAGCCGGTGCCACCGGCCGTACCGATCCGCCCGATCACTTCCAGGGCAATATCCTTGGCCGTGACGCCGGATTCGAGCAGGCCGTCGACATGCACCAGCATGGCCTTCGATTTGCGGTCCAGCAGGGTCTGGGTAGCCAGCACATGCTCGACTTCGGAAGTGCCGATACCGAAGGCCAGGCAGCCAAAGGCGCCATGCGTCGAGGTGTGCGAATCGCCGCAGACGACCGTCATGCCCGGCAGGGTCGCCCCCTGCTCCGGCCCGACCACATGCGCTATGCCCTGGCGCCTGTCGTGCATGTCGAAATAGGTCAGGCCGTAGAAGCGGGCGTTGGTATCGAGGGTCTGTACCTGCCGCCGCGCGACCGGATCGGCTATGCCGCTGGCACGGTCGCCCGTCGGCACGTTGTGATCGGCCACCGCCAGGTTGGCGCCAACGCGCCACGGCTTGCGTCCGGCCGCGCGCAAGCCCTCGAAGGCTTGCGGACTGGTGACTTCATGCAGCAGGTGCCGGTCGATATACAGCATGGCGGTGCCATCCTCGTCAACTTGCACCGCGTGGGATTCCCATAATTTATCGTAGAGCGTTTTCATCGTGTCCAGGGCGGCAAGGCCGCGTTAGGGGTCAGGTAGACAGGCGCCGCCTCAAAAGAAGTGGCGGATGCCCGCATTGAACAGGCGGTCGGTGTCGCCGTTGCGCGCGGTGTTGTACCTGGCAGCGTGGCCGTTGTGCGTCTGCGAGTACGAGGTATACACATTGGTCCGCCGCGACAGCGCATAGCTGTAGCCAAGGGCGAACTGGCCGGCATTGCCACCAGCCTTGCCGCTATCCCATTTGCGGATGTAATCGGCCAGCAGCAGCGCGGCGCCGAACGGCACGCTGACGCCGAGCAGCAGGTCGCGCGTGTCCAGGCCCAGGCTGTCGGTGTTGCGCGCCGCGCCCGCGTGCAGCTTCAGCGCGCCCGCGTCGTACACGCCACCCAGCATGATGGTGCTGGCACTGGCGCGCGTGCTGGCGCTGTCCTGGTCGACATAGGCCAGCGCCAGCGCTAACGGGCCACGCGCGTAGCTGGCGCTGGCGCCAAGCTGGCGACCGGCCGCCAGGCTGCCGGGCTGTTCGCCGAATCCCCACGACAGCTGCGCGCTCAGGCCGCCCAGCTCCGGCGTCGTGTAGCTGAGATTGTTGTTGACGCGCTTGCCACTGACGTTGAACAGACGGCTGGCGTCGCCCGCCATATTGATGTGGAAGGGATCAAAACTGTCGAGCACCTCGGCGCTGACCGTGTATTTCCTGCCCAGCTTGAGCATGCCGAAATCGCCCCCCAGGGCGACCCAGGACTGGCGCCCGAAGAGTACCCCGCCCTGGTCGATGCCGCCGGTATCGGCCAGAATACCGTTCTCAAGCACAAAGCTGGCGACCAGGCCGCCGCCGAGCGCTTCGCTGCCCTTGATGCCGATGCGGCTGCTGCTCTGGCCTCCGCTGTTCAGGCGCGTGACGGTGCCTCCTCCGCTGCCATCATTTTCCAGATTCAGGCCCATGTCCATGAGGCCGTAGAGTTTCAGTTCGCCGCTGGTGGCGGCGCTGTGCCAGCCCAGCGCCGCCACCAGCGCCAGCAGGATGCCTGTCTTTTTTTTCATGAAATCGTTACCCGTCCTATGTAAAGAATCGATCGGATCACCGCCTGTGCAGCTCTTCAGCGCCAGCGCAGCAAGTACTCCTGTAACTGGTGGATCAGGCCCGACAACATGACGCCTATCAGTACCAGCACGCTCAGCGTCGCCATCATGGCGGCCGCGTCGCCCCGTCCCTGCGCCTCGATGATCAGGCGTCCCAGTCCCTGTTCGGAACCGATGAATTCGCCCACGATGACGCCGATCAGCGCAAATGACACGCTGGGCACCAGCGAGGCGAAGACCCATTCCAGCGTGGACGGAATGACAGTGCGGGTCATCACCTGCCAGTTCGTCGCGCCCAGCACGCGCGCCACATGGACCAGGTCGCGCTGCACCTGCCGCGCGCCGCCGAAGGTGTTAAAGAACACCACGAAGAAGACGATCAGCCAGGCCGTGAGGATCTTGGATGCATCGCCCAGGCCAAAAATGAGCACGATCAGCGGTACCAGCGCGATGCGCGGCACCGAGTTGAAGCCGACGATGTAAGGGTCGAAGACGCTGGCCCAGAAAGGTGAGCGGCCCAGCAGCAGGCCGACGGCAAATCCCGTGCTCACGCCCAGCGCAAAGCCCCAGAAGGTATTGCGCAGCGTGGCTGAAATGGCGGCCAGCAGATTATTGTCGGTAGCGCTGAAGCAGGCCGCCACCGCCCCGGAGCGCCCCGGCAGCAGCTGGCCTTCCTCGTCCGTCATGCACGCCATGTGGCTCAGCTTGTGCAACACGCCCGTGGGCGTGGAAATGAAGTAGGGATCGATGAAGCTGGGCACCAGCCACGGCAGCTTCGGCTGCAGGCTGAAGCCCCACTGCCACACTGTGAGCAGGATCAGCAGCACGGCAATGCGCCAGAACCAGACGGAATGCCAGGTATAGCGGCTCAGTGTCATGTCGCCTCTCCCTTGTTGAATTCCTCGCCCAGCGAATGCCAGATGCGTGCGAACAGGGCGCTGTATTCCGGCAATTCGCGCACCGACAGTGCGTCGCGTGGGCGTGGCAGCTTGACGTCGAAGATTTCCTTGATGCGGCCGGGCCGCGCCGACAGCACGACGATACGGTCCGACAGCGTAATGGCCTCGCCCAGATCATGCGTGATGAAAACCACCGTCTGCTGCTCGGCTTGCCAAAGTTCGAGCAGCAGCTTGTGCATCTCGAACTTGGTATGCGTATCGAGCGCGCCAAACGGCTCGTCCATGAGGAGGATGCTGGGGCGCATGATCAGCGTACGCATCAGGGACACGCGCTGGCGCATGCCGCCCGACAGCATCTTGGGAAAGGCCCGTTCAAATCCCTGCAGGCCGATGCGTTCGATGGCCTCGGTCACGCGCCTGCGCCGTTCTGGCTTGGGGATGCCGGCCAGCTCCAGGCCCAGGCCGATATTGTCGGCGACGTTGCGCCAGGGGTAGCAGTTGTCGCTCTGGAAGACATAGCCCAGCTCGCGCATCATGTCGCTCGACGACAGGCTGACACCGTCGACCAGCACGTCGCCTGCCGTCCGCTCTAGCACGCCCGACAGCATGTTCAGAATGGTGCTTTTGCCCGAGCCGGACGGGCCGATCAGCGAGACGAACTCCCCCTTGGCAATCGAGAGCGAGAGGTTGTCGACGACGCGCACGGGCCGCGCGTTGAGGGTGAAGTCGCGCGTCAGTCCGCGCAATTCCAGGCGCGGCTGCGTCGTTTCGGGCACCAGCCGCAACTGCGGTCCGGGCAGCGCTTCCTGCAGGGGTTGTAATGTGCTAGCCATATTTGCGCCTACTCAGGTGAAGGAAAGACAGGTCGGTGACGTCCGCGTAGCGGATCGGCTTGATGCCGGTACCCGGACGGAACCAGATGGGCGCGCCGTTGGCAAAAGCGGAGGCATCGGTTTCACCGTCGTAGCTGGCCGTGCGCTTGAAGGCATCGAGTTCCATCACGGCCGTATCGGCGCGCGTTTCGCGCAGCTGCCTGGCGCCGACGTCCTGCCATATCTGCGCGCTGCTGCTGCGGCGTATCCAGTGCAGCGCCCGTACCATGCCGTTGACATATGCCTGCACCAGTTGCGGATACCGGTCGATCGTCGATTGCAGTGCATAGGCACACGTCACCGGCAGGGGGCCGCCGAAATAGCGGTTCCAGCTGGCCTCGTCGGACACGTCAAAGATGGTCTTGCCAAAACCGCCGCGCTCAGCCTCGATCTGCCAGGCGGCCGGCGCGATGATGGCGTCGAACTGACCGCTGCGCAGGCCGCCGAGCATGGTCAGCGTGACGCCGCCGGACACCAGGTTCAGCTTGTTGGCGGCGCCGATCTGCTCGAACAGGTAGCTGGCATACACATACTGGCCGCCTCCCAGGGTCGCCACGGCCACGATGGGACGCGCGCGGTCCGGCCGGCGGTAGTCGGCCAGCGCCTGCAAGGTGGTGATGCCTTTCTCGTACAGGTCGCTGCGCACCACCACGTTGGTATACGGACAGCGGCGGTCGATCGCCAGCAGTATCTTGGCCGGGCGGCCGCGGTTGGCCAGCTGGATAGGATGCGTGCTGTCGCCCAGGCCGAAACTGACCTGGCCACCGGCGACTATGTCGCGCAGCTTGGTCCCGCCATCGGACGACATGAGGCGGAAATCGAGGCCCTCCTCGCGCATATACTGCTGGGTCAAGGCGACCATGTGCGGCAGGTAGTTCACGATGTAGGCGGGGTGCCCGGCCAGCACGGGGGCCAGCGGCGGCGCCGCGGCCGTGCGCGCCGGCCAGGCGGCGGCACCGCCGGCCATCAGGCCCAGCCGGGCAAGCATAGTTCGTCGATTCATCATGCGAAAGTCCTTCTCTGAGATTTTTTTGAGGGGGATGGCGCCTACGCGGCCAGCAGCGCCATGGAACTTGTATCGAGCATGACCGTGACCGCCATGCCCGGCGCCAGGCCCGCTTGCGGCGCCGCATGCACCAGCCAGGGGCCGAACGCGGTGCGCAATTCGATCTCCAGCAAGCCACCCAGAAAGGTGACGCTGGTGATCTCGGCAGCCACGCCACCCGCCTGGCCCGCGCCCGCAAGACGCAGCGCCTGCGGACGCATGGCCAGTTGCACCGGCCCAGGCACCTGGCCGCAATGGGGCAGGCGCAGTTCCAGGCCGCCCATGCTGACTCTTCCCAGCGCACCTTCGATGGCCATCAGGCGACCCGGCGCAAGGTTGCAGTCGCCCAGGAAAGTGGCGACGAAAGCGTCGCGCGGCGCGCGGTAGATGCCCTGCGGCGTGCTGGCCTGCGCCACCTTGCCGCGATGCATGAGCACCACCTGGTCCGAAATGGCCAGCGCCTCGGCCTGGTCGTGGGTGACGTACACCACGGTCAGCTGCAAGCGCTGCTGCAATTCGCGGATTTCCTTGCGCAGCATGCGGCGCAGCTGCGTATCCAGATTCGACAGCGGTTCGTCAAACAGCAGCACCTCCGGCTCGAGCACCAGCGCGCGGGCGATGGCCACGCGCTGCTGCTGGCCGCCGGACAGCTCGGACGGCCAGCGCCGCGCATACGCATCGAGTCCCGTCAGCGCCAGGCCGGCCATGGCGCGCTCCTGTACCTCCGCCCTGGCACACCCCGCCAGGCGCAAGCCGTAGGCGACGTTGTCGAACACCGTCATGTGCGGGAACAGGGCGTAGCTCTGGAACACCATCGTGACGTTGCGCCCGGCAGCGCCGACATGCGTGACATCGCGGCCACCGATGAGAATCCGGCCTGCCGAGGCGAGTTCCAGCCCCGCCAGCATGCGCAGCATCGTGGTTTTGCCGCAGCCCGATGGCCCCAGCAAGGTCGTCAGCGATCCGGCCTCGATCGTCAGTGACACGTCATCCACGGCGGTGACCGTACCGTAGCGTTTCGAGACGCCCTGCAATTGAATCTGTGCTGCTGCCATCGTGCTGCTCCTCAGGAAACATGAATAGGGATACCGCCGGCGCCGGATGCCGGCCCCGCACGACGCCGCCCGACCAGGCGCTGCACCAGGGCCACGACCACCAGGCTGAGCCCGATCAGCAGCGTGCTGTAGGCAACCGCCAGCCCGTAATCGCCATTGATGACGCGATTGATGATGAACGTGGTCGCCAGCTCGTGGCCGGCCGAGACCAGGAAAATGACGGCCGTGATGGTGGTCATGGCGCGCACGAAGCCATAGATCAGGCTGCCGCTGAGCGCCTGGCGCAGCAAGGGCAGCTCGATGCGCAGCAGGGTCTGCAAATTGCTGGCGCCAAGGGTCAGCGACGCCTCGCCCAGGCTGCGTTCAACCTGCGCCAGTGCCGCCACCGTGGTCTGCACCAGCACGGGCAGGTTGCGGCATAGCAGGCAGATGACGATGATGGCCGCGCCGCCCGTCAGTTCCAGGGGCGGGCCGTTAAAGCTCAGCACATACGCCACGCCGATCACCGTGCCCGGCACCGCCAGTGGCAGGAAACTGAATGCCTCGAACAGGCGCTTGCCGGAAAACTGCTGGCGGCTGATGACCCAGCCGGCCAGCAGGCCCAGCACCGCACCCAGCGGCGCCACCAGCAACGCCATGCCCAGCGTGCCGAGCAAGCTTTCCCAGGCCACGCCCGTCAGGGGATCGGCCGCGCCAGGGGTCACGCCAAACGCATTCAGGTAATGCACCATGCTGGGCCGGTAGTCGCGCCCCCAGTTGACGACAAAACCGCCCACCAGCACCAGCATGAAGACCAGCAGCGTCAGCGCGCTCCACAGGACGGCAGCGCTCCCGCAGGCCCGTTGCAGGCTCACCGGCAATGGCGCATGGCGCGTGGCGGCGCCCTTGCCGCCGATGGTGGCGTAGGAAGCCTTGCCCAGCACGCGCCGCTGCAGCCACAGCGCCACCAGCGTCAATCCCAGGAGCAATGCCGACAGGCTGGCCGCGCGGCCGACATCCTGCTGCGCGCCAACGATGGCAAAAAAGATATCGGTGGCCAACACTTCAGTATTGCCGCCAAGCAGGATGGGATTACCGAAATCGGTCAGCGATTCGACGAAGCAAATCAGGAAGGCGCTGGTCAGGCCCGGCTTGGCCAGCGGCAAGGTAATGCTGAAGAAGCGCTGGTACGGCCCCGCTCGCAAGGTCTGCGCCGCCTCGTCGAGCGCCGGCGAAATACCCTCGACCACGCCACGCAGGACCAGGCAGGCAACCGGCGTGAACGTAAACAACTGCGCCAGCAAGATGCCCTGTACGCCATAGATCCAGCGCCCGGGCACGATGCCGAACCAGCTTTCCAGCAGGGTATTGAACAGGCCGGAACGGCCAAACAGCAGGATGAACGCCAGGCCGACCACGAAAGGCGGGGCGATCAGCGGCAGTACCGACAGCCATTGCACCACGCGCGTCAGCGGTCCGCGCACGCGGGCCATCTGCAGCGCCAGCGCGAAGCCGACAAGCGTACACAGCAGTGCAGACATGGTGGCGATGAACAGTGTGGTCCAGACCGTACCGCAGCGTCCCGCGCCGGTCAGGCAGGCGCCGCTCCACAGGTAGCCACTGTATAGCAGTCGCAGCGGCGCGGTCCAGGCATGCCCGCCATGGCCATCATCGAATGCATGCGAGAGCATGGCAGCGGTCGGCACCAGCGTGAACACCCCTACCAGCAAGCTGATCGACAATACCGTGCCGGCCACGAAGGCGTCGCCGCCGAAGTAGCCGCGCTGGCTCAGGCCCAGCGCCAGGCAGGACAGCAGACTGGCCGCGCACGCCAGCTGGCCAGGCCCGATGCTGGCACCGCTGGCGGAAAAAGCGCACAGGCCAAGCCACAACAAGCCGGCAGCCCCCGCCAACCGCAGTACCACGGCGGGCGGACGACGGCGCCACACGGCCCAGCCCAGCAGCAATGGCAGCAGCAGCGGCGGCAGCGCGCCGCCATCGCGCGACTGCAGCAGCAGCACCGCGCCGGCCATGCTGGCCGGCTCGCCCAGCAGCAAGGCCGGGGGCAGCAGCCAGCGTCCATCGGACTGCGCATGCCAAGGCAGCAGACAGGCACCGAGCAGACCGAGCAGGACCCAGTACCAGCAGGACGCAATGCGGTGCCGGCCGGCGCCGCCAGCCGCGGCGCTCGCCGCGTTCACATCAGAAACAGCCATGGCGCGATATCCTGTCATTGGGCACTGGCAACATCTTTATTCCAGCGTCCCAGCAGCAAGGCATGCTGTTCGCGGGAGCCGAATTTGGCGTAGTCGTAGTCGAGGAACTTCGCCTTGGCCAGGTCCGGCATCCCGGGTGGCAGCTTGATGTCACGATTCGCTGGCAGTGGATACTGTTTGAGCGAATATGGCAGGGCCTGCGCCTCGGCCCCCAGGGCCCAGTCATAGAACAGCCTGGCATTTGCCAGGTTGCGCGCATTGCGCAGGATCGCCATGGACCCCGCCTCGGCGCCCGTGCCCTCGCAGGGCAGCGTATAGGCGACGGGAAAGCCGTTTTCGCGTTCCGTCATGACGCCATGCAACATCGCCACGCCGATGCTGGCCTCGCCGCGCGCGACGGCCTTCAGCGGTCCGGCACCGCTGCGCGCATAGCTGGTGACCGAAGGATGGAGCTGTTGCAGGTAGCGAAAGGCGCCGTCTTCGCCGAACAGCTGGGCCATCGTGGCCAGCATCATGTAGGCCGTGCCGGACGAGGCGGGATTGGAGAGTTCGATTTCGCCCTTGTAGATGGGATCGACCAGGTTGCGCCAGCACTGCGGCGGCGCGAGCTTTTTCTTCTTCAGCAATTCGGTGTTATACGCCAGCACCATCACGGCGCGGTACACGCCGACGCTGCGGTAGGCCGACTGCTCCGCCTGGATCAGGGACCAGGCGGCCAGCTGCGCGAGCTGCGGCGAGCGGTAGGTTTCCAGCAAGCCGTCCTGCGCCGCCTGCAGGAAGGAATCGCCGGAGCCGCCCCACCACAGGTCGCCCTTCGGATTACCGGCCTCGCCCTTAATCTGCGCATACAGCTCGCCGGTGGGCTTTTGCACCACGCTCACCTTGACGCCGTGGCGCGCGCCGAAACCATTCGCCAGCGCCTGGCACATCGCCGCGTCAGGATAGGCGCAATACAGGTTCAGTTGCCCGGCCGCCTGCGCGACCGCCGGCAGCGCCCACGCCATGCATGCCGCCAGCGCCACTGCCGCCGCGCCCAGTGCGCGGCGCAGGCGCGCCGCCCGGCTTACTGCCAAGTTCGGAAATATCATTGCAATTGCCTCGCTAAGATAGGTGAATGGAAATGCATGCGCAACGCGGCGGGTCACACCAGCAGGCGCTCGACGACGCGGTGATGGATCAGGTGTTCATCGATGATCTCGTCAATGTCGCTGGCATCGAGATAGGTGTACCAGGTCGCTTCCGGATAGATCACCAGCACCGGGCCCAGCTCGCAGCGGTCCAGGCAACCGGCCTGGTTGATGCGCACCTGCTCCTGGCCCAGCATGCCCAGCGCGGCCAGACGCTCCTTGGCATGCTGGCGCAATTGGTCGGCACCGTGGTTGGCGCAGCAATCGCGCCCGCCGTCGCGCTGGTTGCAGCAAAAAAAGACGTGGTGGCGGAAATGGCTCATGTCGCCTCCTGCGCCAGCGCGTCGGCCACGCACGCTTCGTCCTGCTCCCAGCCTGGCTCGTACACCCATGGCCGGTGCGTCCGGTCGGCGGCGGCGAAACGGGCGATGGCACCCGCATGCGCCAGCGTTTCGGCGATTTCATCGGTCCCGCGCAGAAGACGCGCCGCATCGTCCGGCTCAATGTCGAAGGTCAGCGAAAATTGCGCGCAATTGATGCGCTGATGGTGCAGGTCTATGCTCAGGCGCAAGCCGCCGCCTGCCAGCTGTGCCGCCTCTGCCAGGCGCGTATAGCCGTCCTTGCTGACACGCGCCGGCAAGATGCCGTTGCGCACGCAGTTGCGCTGGAATATTTCGCCAAACCCGGGCGCCACGATGGCGCGGATGCCGAAGTCGGCCAGGGCCCAAGCCGCATGCTCGCGCGAGCTGCCGCAGCCGAAATTATCTGCGGCGATCAGGAACGCGGCATGGCGGTGCCGCGGCTGGTTCAGCACGAAAGCAGGGTCAGGCACGCGCCCCTCCAGGTAGCGCCAGCGGGCGAACAGGCCCTGGCCCAGGCCGCGCCGGGAAGTGGTCACCAGTTCGGTTTGCGGAATGATGATGTCGGTGTCGATATTCGGCACCGCCAGCAAGGCGGCATGTCCGGATTCGATCAGAAAGCTGCGGTTCATCGATGCTCCTTTTCTCAGAAATTGATGCGGCTGCCGATGCCCAGCAACGCGCTCTTGTCGGCCAGGCCGGCGTAATCGCGGCTGGACTTTCCCAGACGCACATACATGTCCTGACGGCGGCTCAGTTCATAAATCATGTCCATCTCGGCCGTGACGACGGCCAGCCCGGAAAAGTGGTAGCTGCGCACGACGCCACGCGCCACCAGCTGCGGCGTGAAACGCTTGGAAAAACGCGTGAACGTGTCGTAGCGGCCAAAATCCTCGTTGCCATGCAGGGGAAACACCTGCACGAACAATTCCGCCTGATGGCGCTTGAACCAGGCACTCCACGGCGCGATGCGGTGCAGCGTCAGCTGCGCGCCCAGGCGCGCGTCAGCCAGGTGGCCAAGCGCCCCACCGGCGGGCGCGCCCAGTTTCAGGTAGTCGAGGCGCGCCACCCAGCCCAGCAGCTGAGGCGCCTCCCGCAGCGGTACCGGCCCTCCGACGAAGACTTGCAGCCGCGCCGTTTCCAGCGCATGCCGGCCCAGCTTGTAGTTGTAGTCGAACGCTTCGAGCAGGAACAGCTGCGACGGCCAGGCGACGAAATGCGATTGCGAGGCGCGCACGACACCGCCGTCCAGGTAGGCCAGCTGCACCCGTCCCACGGATGGCGGCGCGGCCTCGGCGGCAGTGGCCTCGGGCGCGTTGCCGCCCAGCGCCAGCAGCAGCACGGCCCAGGCGGCCACACGGCCAAGTGGCCCCAGCTGGCGCGGATCCGTGACCTTGCCCGTCAGCGCCGAAGCGGCGGCAACCGCCGGGCTCACCAGGTGCGTGCGTGCGCCGGCGCCCTGGCGGCCGATGAAATTGCGGTTGGAGGTCGACAGGCAGCGCTGCCCGGCGCCGACGAATTCCTGATTCACGCTGGCGCACATCGAGCAGCCGGGCTGGCCCCAGCGAAAACCGGCCGCGCTTAGAATCGCATCGAGTCCCTCGCGCTCGGCGGCACGGCGCACCTGCTGAGAGCCGGGCACCACAAAGGCGCGCACGCCGGGTGCCACCTGGCGCCCCCTGGCCAGCTCGGCCACCACGCGCAAGTCCGACAGGCGGCCATTCGTGCAGGAGCCGATGAACACCACATCGACCGGACGCGCCAGCAGGCGTTCGCCTGCCTGCAAGCCCATGTAGTCGAAGGCCACGCCGGCGCGCGCCGAATCGTCGGCGCCGATGGCCGCGCCGATGTCGATCACCTGATCCGGATTGGTGCCCCAGGTAATCTGCGGCTGCAGGTCTGACACGTCGAGCAACAGTTCGCGCTCGAAATGCGCCCCGGCATCGCTGGAAAGCGCCGACCATTGCGCCAGCGCCGCCGCCAGGGCGGCATCGCCGGCTGGCCGGCCCAGTGCCGTGCGTACATACTCGAAGGTGATGCCGTCCGGTGCGATCAAGCCGATGCGCGCGCCCATCTCGATGGCCATATTGCACAGGGTGAAGCGGCCATCCATCGGCAATTGCCGTACGAAAGCGCCGGCAAATTCGATCGCGTGGCCGGTGGCGCCGCTGACCGTCAGCAGCTGGCACAGCTTGAGAATCACATCCTTCGCATACACCCCCGGCGCCAGCGCACCTTCAAGCACCACGCGCAGATTGGCAGGCTTTTTCTGCACCAGGCTCTGTGTCGCCATCACGTGCTCGACTTCACTCGTGCCGATCCCAAAGGCGACGCAGCCGAGCGCGCCCAAGGTACAGGTATGCGAATCACCGCACACGGCCGTCATGCCGGGCAGGACCAGCCCCTGTTCCGGCGCCATCACATGCACGATGCCCTGGCGCGCATGGTCGACGGGGAAATGGCGCACGCCGAAGTGGTGCGTATTGATCCGGGCATGCTCAAGCAGCTGCTGGCCCTGGGCAAAGCTGGCGCCGCTGCGCTCCGGCGCCGTCGAGACCACGTGGTCCTCGGTCGACACGGTCAGCTGGGGAAACGGCATGCCGCGCTGCTGCTCCAGCAGGCCGCTGAAGGCCTGCGGGCTGGTCACCTCGTGCAGCAGGTGGCGGTCGATGAACAGCAGGTCGTTGCCATCGTCGAAATGGGTGATCACATGGCGTGCCCAGATCTTGTCGAACAAAGTCAGGCTCATATGCGTTCTTCCTTGGTGAGGTGGGCGGCGCTGAAGGCCGGCGCCAGGTGATGGCGGGCGCGCCGGCCAGCCCACAGGGTCGCCAGGCAAAGCACGGCCACGGCCGCCCAGCCCAGTACCGGCCGGTACGCATACAGCGCGGGCAGCAAAAAGGCCGGTGGCAGGGACAGCAGCTCGGTGGCAAAGGCCATCGATCCCATGACCCTGGCGCGCTCGGGATGGTCCTCGACGGCGGTGCTGAACAAGGCCATGGCTGGCGGCAGCATGAGCGCGAAAGCCACCGTTTCAAGCACGAAGAGCGCGGCAAAGCCGAGCGGCGCTTGCACCAGGCCCATCAGCAGAAGCGCAGCGCCCATGAACCACAGGCCGCCGTCGATTAGCGCGGTCTGGCCGATGCGCTGGCTGACGTGGCCGGCCAGCGGCATCAACAGTGTGGTCAGTACGGCAGAGACCGCGAAAAACATGCCGACCCGCGACGCTTCCATCCCCAGCGCCCCCGTCACATGCAAGGGCAGCAGGATCATCAGCGAGAAAAACAGCACGCGCCGCAGGCTTTGCGGGCTGTACAGGGCCAGCAGCATGCCCAGCGCCGGACGTGGTCCGGCATGGCCAGCACGTGCCGCCACCGGCGCCAGCGCCACGCCGGCCAGCAGCATGGCAAGCAGCCCGACCAGTGCACCGGCGACGAAGATCGCCTGCAAGCCTAGCCAGTGCGCGATGGCGGCGCCGGTCAGCGGCCCAAGCAGAAAACCCAGGCCGAAGGCCGAACCGAAGCGGCCCATCAGCCGCACCCGCTGCTGTGAATCGACGCCCCGCACATAGCCTATCGCCAGGTCGTTCAGGGCGATCGCCAGCACGCCCTCGACCAGGCCCTCGATGAAGCGCAGCATGCCGAACTGCGCCAGCGAGCCAGCTCCCAGATAGGCGGCGAACACCAGCGCGTACAGCAGAAAGGCGGCCATCACCGCACGCCGATGCCCCCAGCGCATGATCGCCGCCGGACTGAAGGCGCGCGAGCACAGCCGCCCCAGCACCAGCGTGGCGTACGGCACGCTGAGGGCGGCGACGCTGACGTCGTACTGCTTGAAGTAGATGGGCAACACCGGCATGACGATGCCCATGCCGATGTTGGCCAGTACCGTCAGCAGCAGCAGCGCGGGAAAGCGCCATGCCTCCTTGTGCAGGTTCATGCGGCGCGTTCCCCGCGCTCGGCCACGCGCTGCGCCAGCACCTGCTGGTAGCGTGCGGTATCCGTCACCAGGTCGGGGAAGTACGGCTTCACCTTGTCGAGTCCAACCCAGCCGGCCCGCACCAGGTAGGGGCGGTCGAACGTGAGGTCGATGATGGTGTTGACGCGGTCCCCGCTGCCTGCCAGTTCCGCGGCCGTCGGCCCGGCATCGATGATCAGGTCGACCAGATCGCCGATGTCCTCGATGGCCTTGGCCAGGGGCACGAAGATATTGCCCTGCCCGGACAGATTGGCCGAGGTGGCTGCGATGGGCCCGTCGAGCCCCTGCGTCAGCATGCGGAAGATCGGATGCGTGGTGCAGCTGATGGCCACACTGTGCAAGCCACAGGTAAGCTGGTCCGGAAACGGATACTTCTGCTTGAAGACGAATGAAATCTCCCCCGGCAGCAAGTCGTCGAGCACGGCGTGGTTGAACCACTCGGGCAATTCGACATAGCGGCCCGCCACGCCAGGATGCGGCAGGCTCACCGGCAGCGGGCCGAACTTGACACGCTGCTTGACGGCGAAGATACGACTGACGGCAGCGGCGTTGGTGGCGTCGCAGATCAGGTTATAGTTGGTCGTCGTTGGCGAAATCACCAGCCCGCCGCGCTTGAGCACTTCGATGGCGCGCGGCAGGAAGTCTTCGTCCGACTTGACGATGGGAGCGATCATGGGAGTCTCCAGTGGCAGGCTTAGCGGACCGCGCTGCGGTTGAGCAGCGAGGCGTAGTAGTCGTGCAGCTGCAGCCAGGCATCGCAGATGCGCTCGGTCACGGCCAGCGCGCGCTGGTCAAAACCGGCAACCTGCGGCGCATACTTGCGCACCAGCCGCACGCCTTCCTCGGCATGGTCGTCATCGGCATCGCTGTGCACGGTGAACCATTCGAGCTCGGCTTCGCTGTAGCCATACGCTTCGCGCAGCGCGGCCAGCATCTTGCCCACGCTCTCGCCCGACTGCGACTCAATTGCGTAGATCGCCAGCAGGCCGACGGCGAAGTGCTCGTCGCGCATGATGCCGAGCAGCGTGTCGACGTAGCGTCGCACGGGTTCGGCCTGCGTGGCCGGTCCGAACTGGTCGGCGCCGACGCCGGAAGCCTCGGCAAAGCGGCGCATCAGGTTGTAATGGCTGTCGCTGCCGCAATTAATGCCCGTTTCCTCGGCCACCAGCTGTTCGATCATGAAATGGCGTACATCCTCGAACTGGGTCTTCGAATGAATAATGCTGAAGATCAAGTTCTGCGTGTAGACCTGGTGGTATTTCTGCAGCGCCCAGGCGGCCAGCGCCGCCCTGTCCGGCAAGCCGCGCTGCACGCTGCCGACGAACTGGTGGCGGCTATAGCGTTTTTCATGCACGATCTGATTGCATTGCGCGATGACATCTTCGACCGGCAGCGGGGGGCGCACCCCACTGTGGCCGGCGTTTGCGTGCAAGTCCATATCAATCCTTGAGGCCATAGAAGGCGGCGGCGTTGTCGTGCAATACCTGGCGCTTTTGCAGCAAGTTCAGGCCCACGTGGTCACGCATGAAATCGAATGACTGGCTCAGGCTCGCTTCGCCGTAATGCGTGTGGGGGAAGTCGAAGGCGCCGAGCACGCGGTCGTCGCCGACGAGCTTCATAAATTCCGGCATGTAGTCGTAATCGCCTTCGAAGCCGAAATACACGGCATGTTCGCGCAGCACCGCCTCGGGCGACTTCTTGCCGGGCCATGGCTTGCATGCGGCCGTCGGCCACCAGTGCATCGCCCGCTCCAGAAACAGGCTGAAAAAGCGGGCATCGTGTTCGACGAACGACACTTTCAGGCGCGGAAAGCGGTCATAGATGCCGCCCGTAAAGATACTGATATACGCCCACCAGACAGACAGGTCGAAGGCGCCGAGAAAAATGCTGGACGGCGTCGTGCACTCGAAGGTCTGGCGCGGATTAGGCCAGCCGATATGCACGCAGACCGGCATGTTCATGTTTTGCGCTTCGCTCCAGAACGGGTCGAACAGCGGATCGTGCAGCATGCGTTCGCCGGCAGTCGGCAAGATCATCACCGCCGTGGCGCCCTTCTCCTTGGCATGGCGCATTTCCTGCACCGCCAGCTCGGACGAGCGGATCGGCACCAGGGCGGCGAATTCGATCATGTCCGGCGCCTTCGAGCGCATTTCCGCCATCCAGTCATTCCAGGCACGCATCAGCGCCGCCTCGTAGACCAGGTCGTCGGTCAGGGTTTCCAGGAACAGCGTGGAAAACAGCACGGTGCGGTCCAGGCCCTGGTCGCGCATCAGCTGCGCGCGCGCCACCGGGTCGGTGCAAGCCTGGATCGGCACGGGCACCGGCTTGCGCTTGGCAAAGTCCATCTCGGCCGGTGTGCTCATGACGACGCCGCCATTGCCCTGGTTCTTCGGCACCAGGCGCCCGTCGATATACCAGGTCTTGTTGCGGCTCGGGCGCAGCGACACATGGGGATTGTCGATCACATGCGGGCGCCGGTGCGCAAACTCCTCCGGCAGGTAGAGCTCCCAGCTGTCACCCACTTCCTGCACGTGGGAGTCGGAATCGAATTGCTTGAAATCGAAGGGTGAGGTGTATTTTTTCCATTGCTGCTGCGCTGGCGCGGCGGCGGGAAGCGGATGTGGACTGTTCAGTATCGTGCTCATGTAAGGCTCCAAACGGTTGAGGGGGATTTAAGACTGTGCTTGCAGGGCCAGGAAACCAGGTTCGATAGCTTCCCAGTTCACGCCGCGCCGCTTGAGCGACCAGTTGGTGAAGTTGACGATGGTGGTGGCGTTGCGCTCCGGATTGGCGTACTTGGAACGGCCATGGTCGATGGCGAAATCGGCCGCCTCGCGCAATGTGGCGGGAATGTCCTCGAACTGATAGATATTGCCTTGCGACGAGGGATTGGCCGACGATCCCACCACCAGCAAGCCGGCCGTGCGCAGGCGGGCAATGACGTCTTCAAGGAAGGGCCCGACGTTGAGGAACACGGCAATGGTGCCGTTGGTCACGGTCTGGCCGTAGACCCACGGCGACAGCTTGCCCAGCAGCTTGCTGTGCGGATTGACGGGCAACACCACCGCCAGCGTCGTCTCGGCGGCGGTGGCGGCGATCCAGTCGCCGATGGCGTCGTTGGGTACCAGGGCGACTTCGCGCAGGATGTCGAGGTTGCCGATGACGATGCAGGGATTGCTGTGGACCCTGCCCTTGGCGTCGTACATCTTGCGGATGGCGCGCTCCGAGTGGCCCAGCAGGCCGTAGCCGATGTCGCCCTTGAGCAAGACCAGACTGCCGGCGGCAAAGGCATCGCAGCTGGCCCGCACGTCGTGTTCGGTGTGGGCCGTGCCGCTGTCTTCATAGTGCATGGAATGTGCATTCATGGTGTGGAGGATTTCGCTAGGAGGCTGCCGGCTTACAGCACGGCCAGCGGGGATTCGGCATCGCTGCGCTCGCCACCACGGGTGGCCGGGCGGGTGGACACTTCGGACAGCAGCCGGTATTTCTCCACCAGCAGCTGGGCGTCGTTGTAGCTGGCCACGTCGTCTTCGCTCATGATGGCCGTGTACACCGCGTCAAGCACCGCCGAACTGACCTGTTTGACACCGGCGCGCATCAGGCGCTGGCGCAGGATATTGCGGCCGCTGTGGCGGCCGATCACGGTCTTCGACTCGGCACCGAAGTTCTCCGCGCGCATGAATTCATAAGTGAAACGGTACTTCATCACACCTTGCTGGTGCATGCCGGCCTCGGTGGCGAAGGCGTTGCGGCCGATGATGGGCTTGTGCAGCGGCACGCTCAACTGCAGGTAGTCGGCCACCAGCAGGCAGCTGTCGAGCAGGCGGTGGGTGACGATATCGTGGGTACAGTGCAACTGGTCGCTCTTGTAGGTCAGCGCGGCGACCAGTTCTTCCATGCTGGCATTGCCGGCGCGTTCGCCGATGCCGCACATGGTCGTTTGCACCTCGTCGGCACCCGCTTCGATGCCGGCCAGGGAGTTGGCGACGGCCAGGCCCAGATCATTGTGGCAATGCGATGAAATGCGCAGGTCCGGACCGACAAATTCGCGCAGCTGGCGCACCAGCGCATAGTATTCCGCCGGCAGGCAGCAGCCGACGGTGTCGGGCACGGCGATGGCCGTGATGCCGTGCGCAATGCCTTCGCTGATCAGCTGCTTCATGAAGGCCATGTCGCCGCGGGTGGCGTCTTCCAGCGCCAGCGAGATGTCGCGGAAGCCGACGGCCTTCGCATGTTCGATGGCATCGATCGCTTCACGGATGATCTGCTCGCGGGTAACGCCGCGCTTGTACTTGATATGGATATCCGAGCCGACCGAGGCCAGTTCGATCTGCGGATGGCTGGCATCGCTCATCGACTTGGCGCAGGCATCGATGTCTTCCTTGACGGCCCGCGCAAAGCCGCACGGCGTGGCGCGCGACAGGATCCGGCAGATCTCGCGGGTCGCCTCGAAATCGACCGGCGACGAGGCCGGGAAGCCCGTCTCGATGGTGTTGACGCCCAGGTGCTCGCTCGCTTCGGCGATCTTGATCTTCTGGTCGATCGCCAGGGCGTAGCCCGGGGCCTGTTCACCGTCGCGCAGCGTGGTGTCGAAAATGTTCACATGCCTTAATAGATTCATGTCCATCGTCTGTCCTATGAAAAAACACTAAGGGTGGCGCTGCCACTCGGGGTGCGGCGCCCTGGCTGTCGGCCACGGCACACCAGCGAGCTTGCAAGACCGTTCTGCGGGAAGCGCGACGCCTGGATTTGACCTGGCACAAACGTTTCCTTGCGATAAAGACTACCGGAATCATGCAAGCGCGAAACCTGTCCGCCTCCTCACCTGTGGGCGCCCGCAGCTGTTGAGAGGAACAGCTAGTGTCGGCGTCTGCCGCTTGCTAAGGTGGCATGGCTGACTGAGGTCAACAGCGCAGCGCGGGCGGCAGGAAGCGCTTTCGCACGAGGCCGGCGAGACCGGTAATTCTTAACAAGGGAGCGATATGGAGTTGCACATAGGATTGGAAAACATCGCGATTGCCAACAGCGCAATCAGCTATGCGAACGGCGAAAAGGGTGAATTGATCTACCGCGGCTACTGGGCCGGCGAACTGGCACTGGATAAATCGTATGAAGAAGTGCTGCACCTGATACTGTTCGGTGCCCTGCCGGATGCCGCCGAGCTGGCACAGCTGCGCGCCAGGCTTGAAGCGCTGCGCGTGCTCGACAGTGCGACGACGGCGATGATCGCGGCCCTGCCGACACAGGCCAGCGACATGGCCGCCCTGCGCGCCGTGCTGTCCTGCCAGTCCATTGCCGGCGCCGACTGGCCGCCGACTCTGGACCAGGCGCTGGCCATCTTTGCCATCGCGCCGACGGTGATCGCGCATCGCTACCGGCTGAGCCAGAAGCTGGCACCGGTGGCCCCGCGCGCCGGCCTGTCGCACATTGAAAACTATTTGTACATGCTGAGCGGCAAAGTACCGGATCCGGACTTCGCGCGCGCGCTGTCCGCCTATCTGATCCTGTGCATCGACCACGACACCAACGCGTCGACGTTCGCGGCACGGGTGGTGGCCTCGACCCAGGCCGATATCGTCTCGGCGGTCTGCGCCGCGATCGGTGCGCTGATTGGCCCGCTACATGGCGGCGCGCCGTCCAAGGTCGACGACCTGCTCGACGAGATCGGCAGCGCGGACCAGGCGCAGCGGGTCATCAGCGGCAAGCTGGAAAGAGGCGAACGTCTGATGGGTTTCGGACACCGCGTCTACAAGACCTGGGATCCGCGCGCGGCGGTGCTGAAGAAAGTGGCCACCAGCCTGCACGGCAAGGATCCCCTGCTCGACCTGAGCCTGGCCGTGGAAAAGACCGCCGTGGCGCTGCTGGAACAGCACAAGCCGGGACGCAACCTGTACCCGAACGTGGAGTTCTGGGCCGCCGCCGTGCTGCGCGCCGTCGGCGTGCCGAAGACCCTGTACACGCCGACCTTTTGCTGTACCCGCATCGCCGGCTGGTGCGCGCATGTGCTGGAACAGGCGCAGGACAACCGCCTGATCCGTCCCAAAGCCGTCTACATTGGGGGACGTCCGGCCGCACCGGCGCAGCTGGACTGAGGCCGCCACGGCGACATGGCGGTGCGGCGCACCGCCATGTGCGGCCTTAACGGCTATAGCTGGTGCGTAAGACAGCCGTGCCAAGACGATTGGCGCCAAGCATGAAACCGATCATGGCCGGCGAGGCATCGCCGGGCACACCCAGCTTGTCCGTCTTCAAGGCATGCAGCGTGAAAATGTACTGGTGCGGCTTGTCGCCTGGTGGCGGGCAGGCGCCGCCGAAATCATTGCTGCCGAAATCGTTGCGTGCCTGCTTGCTGCCGTCGGCCAGGCTCGCCTGCTTGCCGATGCCAGCCGGCAAGCCTGTCGCGCCAGCCGGAATGTCGTAGATGACCCAGTGCCACCAGCCGCTGCCTGTCGGCGCATCGGGATCAAAAACGGTAACGGCAAAGCTCTTGGTGCCTGCGGGCGCGTCGGCCCAGGACAGTTCCGGCGAGCGGTTGCCGCCGCTGCAGCCGAAACCGGCGTAGACCTGGGCATTGCCGAGTGGTGCGCCGGCCTGCAAGTCCCGGCTTTTCAGCTCGAATGCCTGCGTGCCCGAACACACACCTGCGGAGAACAACATCATGAATAGCAGCTTGCGCATCTTACCTCCGGTTATGTTGAACAACGCAGGAAGTGTAGGCCAGGCCAGCAGGCCGAAACGCTCAATATGCATCGCCAATCGCTCAGGCGCCTGCCACGGCGGAAGGGTCGACGCCGAAGCGCCTGGCGAAGGCGCGCGAAAAGCTGGGTACGGAACGATAACCGCAGGCGCCCGCCACGGCCTTGACGGGGCGGCGCGTGGTTTGCAGCAGCGCCAGCCCCGCATGCAGGCGCACATCGAGCAGCAGCGCGCGGAACGAGGTGCCTTCCTCGCGCAAGTGGCGCCGCAAGGTGGCGCTGCTCATCTGCAACTGCTGCTCCACGTGGGCCGACTTCCAGTCCTGCGCGGGAGCCGCGGCGAGCATCAGGCGCACGCGCGCGGCAGTGGACGGATCGTGGGCCATGAGAAAAGCCCTGTGGCCCAGGCGCGCCAGCGCCACCAGCAGCCCCAGCGCCAGGTAATCGGTCATCAGCGGGTCCTGCGCATCCGCTTCCAGATAGGCCCGCAGGGGCATCACGATGGCTTCGAGCGCGCCGACCGAAATGCTGGCGGCGTGCGCGGGCTCGCTACCGGCGCCGGCGTGCGGACCAAGCAGGCTGCGCGCCAGTTCCACCACATGCCAGGGAAACGCCACTGCCAGGGCGCGGTAGGGACCATCGCGATCCGGCGTGTTTTCCACGTCAAATTGCAAGGCGCGGTGGACCAGCAGGAAATCGCCGGCGCCGCAGTCGAGCTGCACATCGCCGCGGCGCAGGCCTTTTCTGCCTTGCAGCGGCACCAGCAGCAGCGGCATGTCGCACGCCACGGCCTGCAGGCGGTAGGCATGCGCTGCCACGATGGTGACCGTCGTACTGGCAGCGCCGTCAAAACGTGCCGCCAGCGGATCGAGGGGCTGCGATAACAGCCAGGACAGATCGGAATGCACGTGTCTCCCTGATGAAATATACGGGCGATTTCCCCGGTGGGAATGCACACCATCGGAAATGTGCCGCCATTGCATGCATTGCAATTTACACGAAATATCACAATAAGGAAATATTATCCTTATATACACCACCACAGCCACTGCGCAAATTGGTATTAGCCGATGCCGCCCATTATATTGCCAGCCCCGCAGGGAAAGATATTCGCGTAAAGCCGCATGCGCCACTCTGGAGGAAGCTGAAATAAATACAGTGATTTATTTAATAACGCAAATTCCGATACAAAATATTGAATTTTCAAAAGAACAACATCTAAAATTTGATAAATTACAGCAAGATAAATCAGAAGCTCAGCAACACCACGCTTTTGAACAATATCGCTGCATATCAAATGCAGCAAAGGGATGCCAAGATAGTTAATAATTAAATATTATATTTATTGAGAAAGAGTTTCTATATGCTTCAGCCTCTGAGTAAATTTGAAAATTTGCTGCAATGCAAAAGCTTTGCCGATTTACACAAGAAAACCTCGGGTATCGTGCAGGAACTGGGATTTGAGCATTTTCTGTTTGGCTTGCGCATGGAAATAGTCGGACAGCCAACGGAAGACTTCGTGCTGAGCGGCTACCCCGAACGGTGGTGGGAAGCCTACCAGGAGCATGATTTCGACCGTATCGATCCCATCGTCTCGCACTGTAAAACCAGCCACCGCCCGTTGCTGTGGGAACGCGAACAGTATTCGAATGCGTATGCGGCAGCCATGTTTGAAGAAGCCGCCATGTTTGGCATCCGCAGCGGCGTCAGCGTGCCTTTACACGGCAGCGTGCGCCGCGAATTCGGTCTGCTCAGCCTGGCTTCCGGCGATGCCTGCATCGATGGCTACACGGAACAGATCCTGGGACAAAGCCAGCTGCTGGCCAGCTTCCTGTACGAAGCCGTACAAAAAATTGCCGCAAAACAGCTCAACGTCCTCTCTCCCACCCTCACGCCGCGCGAGCATGAATGCATACGCTGGGCAGCAGCCGGCAAATCGACGTGGGAAATCTCATGCATTCTGAAGACGTCGGAACGCACCATCTACTTCCACATCTGCAATGTCATGACCAAATTGAATGTCGTCAATCGGCAACAGGCGATCGCCAAAGGCATGGCGCTGGGACTGATCTAGCCATCGCTCACGGGCCGGCATGGCGCAGCGCGCTGGCAACGTGATCCCCCTCGCCACGCGGCGAGCGCAACGGCGGATCCACTGGTAACAAGAGCTCCCCTACACTTTAACTTCAAGGCGCATATGAATTTTCAAGTACATCTCCAGCCCGGCGGCCAGCACTTTCATTGCGAAGCAGAGGAAACCATTCTGGCGGCGGCACTGCGTGCGGGGGTCGGCCTGCCGTACAGCTGCAGAAATGGCAGCTGCGGCGCCTGCGCGGCAACCATCGCGGGCGGAACCGTAGCGTACCCGGGCGCGGCGCCGCGCGCGCTCACGCCGGAGCAGGTGGCGCGCGGCGTCTGCCTGCCCTGCTGCGCCATTGCCTGCACGGATGTGCTGCTTGAAGCCAGCGAGGCGGCCGGCAATGGCGACTTTCCGGTACGCAAAATGCCTTGCCGCGTCAGTGCGATGCAAAAGCTCGCGCCGGACGTCATGCAGCTCACGCTGCAGCTGGCGACCAGTCTGCAATACCGCGCGGGCCAGTACGTCGATTTCATGTTGCGCGACGGGACGCGGCGCAGTTACAGCGTGGCCAATGCGCCCGACCAGACAGGCGCACTGAGCCTGCATATCCGTCACATCTCCGGCGGCCGGTTCAGCGAACAGGTGTTTCGCGCGATGCAGGAACGCGACATCCTGCGCTTTGAAGGTCCGCATGGCAGCTTTTTCCTGCGCCAGGATTCGGAGAAACCGATGCTGCTGCTGGCGACGGGCACCGGCTTTGCCCCGCTCAAGGCCATGGTCGAACAGCTGATCGCGCTCGAATTGCCACGTCCGATGGTGCTGTACTGGGGTGGACGACGGCCGCATGACCTGTATATGGATGGCTTGTGCCGCGAATGGGCTGCGCGGCTGCCGCATTTCCGCTATGTGCCGGTGCTCTCCGCGCCTCTCGCCGAGGATGGCTGGCAGGGCCGCGTCGGCCATGCGGACCGCGCCGCGATCGCCGACTTTCCGGACCTGTCCGCTCACCAGGTGTACGCCTGCGGCGCGCCCGCCATGGTGGAAAGCGCGCGCCGCGATTGCGTGCGGCTGTGCCAGCTGCCGGAAGACGAGTTCTATGCCGACATCTTTGTTTCGCCGCAAGAAAAGCAACAGGCCACTCCGGCGAGTGGCCTGCGTCCTTGAATCCCATGCGCGCGGCGAGAAGATTCGCACCTTCTTCTCCATGCACCCCATCAAGGCATTCAATGCATGCCACGACATTCATGCATTTTCTTCCGTGCTCCTCACTTCTGATAGCGAGTGTTTGGCCTCAACCTTGGGATGGTCAAGAGACAAGGGAAAGGCGCAAGGCCCGGGCCGCCTTGCAGACGCAGGGTTGGCCCGGCGTGCTGCTCGCGCACAGCAAGGACATGGCCTGCTGGCGCGTTGTGTCGCTCAACCCGGTGCGGGAAGCGCTCTGGCGCCGCCACAGTCGTCGCCTGCCTGGGCGCAGATCTCCCAGCCGCCGCCCAGCGCCTTATAGATGCTGACAACGGCAAGCCGCTGGTTGGTGCGGGCAACCGCCAGCGCACGCCGGCTGGCAAAGTCGGCCCGTTCCGCTTCGAGCACATCCAGGTAGAGGCCTGCGCCTGCCGAAAACTGCAGCCTGGCAAGACGCGCAGCCTCGCGGTTTGCCGCCGACTCCAGCAGCCGCAAGCCGAGCGTGCTGCCTGCGGTGCCGTAGGCTTTGAAGGCATCGTCCGTTTCCTGCAGCGCCCGCAAGACGGTCTGGTCGTAGGCGATCAAGGCTTCCCGGGTACGCGCCTCGCTGGCGGCGATGCGGGCGCGCACGCGCCCGGCATCGAACAGATTCCAGCGGATGACGGGGCCGACAAAGCCCGACTGCATGCCAGCGTCGCCCAGCGCATCGAGACTGCCCGCGACGAGTCCGATGGAACCCGCCACCTGCACTTCCGGATACAGGCCAGCCGTGGCGATGCCGATGCGGGCGGTCGCGGCGGCAAGGTTGCGCTCGGCCGCCGCGATATCGGCGCGCCGCGCAAGCAGCGTGGCAGGATCGCCCACAGCGATCGTGCGCACCGTCAGCGCCTCACTTGCCGGCGTGGCGGCGGGAAGGCTGAACGTCTGCGGCACTTCGCCAAGCAGGACGGCCAGCGCGTTGACGGAAGCCGCGCGGCGGCGCTCCAGTTCGGGCGCGGCCACCTCCACCGAGCGCAGCAAGGCCTCGGCACGGAGCCGGTCGAGTTCGCTGGCAGCGCCGGCGCTCACCAGGCGTTCGACCAGCGCCAGGCTGTCGCGCTGGCTTTGCCGGATGCTGGCCACGACAGCGAGTTCAGCCTCGATGCCGCCCAGCTCGAACCAGGTGGCCGCCACCGCGGCGGCCACGCCCGCCTGCACGCCGCGCAGCAAGGCTTCGCGCGAGCCCGCCTGCGCCTGCGCCGCCTCCACGGATCGCCGTACACGGCCAAACAGGTCGATCTCCCAGGAAGCGTCGACGCTGGCACGATAGCTTTCGCTCCGGCGCGGCTGGCCGGGCAGCGTTTCGCTCTTGCTCAGGCGGCTCTTCTCGTAAGCGAGCGCGGCGCCACCTTGCGGCAGGTAGCCCTGCCTGTCTTCACGCAGCAGGGCTGTTGCCTGCGCAAGCCGGGCGGCAGCGAGGCCCACGTCATGGTTCGCCGCCAGCGCCCGCTGGATCAGCGTGACCAGCGCCGGCTCGTCAAAAGTGCGCCACCATTCCGCCTCGACCGTCCCGGGCACCAGGCCAGCATGGCTCTGGCCCGCGCCATCGGAAAACTGTAATGCTGACAGCGGCGGCGGCAACGGCGGTGCGTAATCGGGGCCGACCGCGCAGCCGGCCAGCACGAGCAGCGCACTGAGAGAAATTACAACTGTTTGATACGGGCGAGTCATGACGCGCTCCTTTCCATGCTTGTCCGGGTCGTTGGCGAGTGGCGCTCGAAACGCAGCGCCAGGGCGCGCATCAGCACATAAAACACGGGCGTGAGGAACAATCCGAACAGTGTCACGCCCAGCATGCCGGCAAACACCGCGATGCCCATGGCCTGGCGCATCTCGGAGCCGGCGCCGCTGGCGAAGACCAGCGGCACGACGCCGGCGATGAAGGCAAGCGAGGTCATCAGAATGGGCCGCAGGCGCAGACGGCAAGCTTCGACGACCGCGTCAAGCGCGCTCGATCCTGCCATTTCCAGGCTACGTGCGAACTCGACAATAAGGATGGCGTTCTTGGCCGCCAATCCGACCAGCACGATCAGCCCGATCTGCACGAAGATGTTGTTGTCGCCCCCCACCAGCCACACGCCGATGATGGCGCTCAGCAAGCACATCGGCACGATCAGCAGGACGGCCAGCGGCAGCAGCCAGCTGTTGTACTGCGCGGCCAGGATCAGATAGGCGAGCAGCACGCACAGCGGGAAGATGAGCAGCGCCGAATCGCCAGCCAGCTTTTGCTGGTAGGTCAGGTCCGTCCATTCAAAGCTCATGCCTTCAGGCAGCACCTCCTTTGCCAGGCGCTCCATGGCAGCCACCGCCTGCCCCGAACTGACGCCTGGCATCGCGCCGCCCGAGATGTCGGCCGAGGGATAGCCGTTGTAGTGCACCACGCGGTCCGGACCGGAACTTGGCGTGACGGTGACAAACGACGACAGGGGCAGCATGTCGCCGGCCGCGTTACGCACCTGCAAGCGGCCGATGGCCTCGGCCTGCATGCGATGCTCCGCATCGGCCTGGGCCGTCACCTTGTAGGTCCGGCCAAAGCGGTTGAAGTCGTTGACGTAGAGGGAACCGAGATAGATCTGCAGCGACTCGAACACGTCGGCCAGGCGCACGCCCTGGCTCTTGACCTGGGTACGGTCGATGGCGACCTCGAGCTGCGGGGCATTGACGTCCAGGCTGGTCATGAGGCCGGCCACCTGTCCCGATTCGCTCGCCTTGGTCATCAGGATATGCGTCTGCTGCACCAGCGCATCGAGCCCGGCGCTGCCGCGGTCCTCGACCAGCATCTTGAAACCGCCGGTCGCGCCAAGGCCAGGCACTGGCGGCGGCGGGAACACGCCGAGGAAACCGTCGGGAATGCCGGCGAACTTCGCCTGCAGGCGCCCGGCGATCGCGTTCGCCGTGAGGTCGGGCGTCGTGCGCGCCTTGAACGGGTCGAGCATGACGAACATGACGGCGGCGTTCGGCACGTTGACGAAGCCGTTGATCGACAAGCCGGGGAAGGCGACGACGCTTTCAACGCCAGGCTCGGCCAGGGCAATCTTCGACATTTCCTTGGCGACCGCGTCGGTGCGGTCCAGCGATGACGAGTTGGGCAGCTGGGCGATCGCCACAAGATAATATTTATCCTGCATCGGCACGAAGCCCGGCGGCACGGCCTTGAAGCCGAAGAAGGTCAGCACGAGCAGACCGCCGTACACCAGCAAGGCCACGCCGCTGACCCTGACGACTTTGCGTACCGTGTTGCCATATGCATCCGGCGCGCGCTGGAACGGCCGGCCCAGCATCTGCAACAGGCGGCCGGCGCGGCCACGCAGGCTGCGCGGGTCATGCACGGCCTCGGCCCTGGCCTTGACCTTGCCTGGCTTGAGCAGGATGCCGGCAAGCGCGGGGCTGAGCGTGAGCGAATTGACGGCCGACAGAATGGTCGAGATGGCGATCGTCAGCGCGAACTGGCGGTAGAACTCGCCCTGCAAGCCGCTCAGGAAGGCGGTCGGAATGAACACGGCGGCGAGCACCGAGGTAATCGCGATGATGGGGCCCGTGACTTCGTCCATGGCGCGCCTTGCCGCTTGCCTGGGTTCCTCGCCATTTTCAATGTGGCGTTCGACATTCTCGACCACCACGATGGCGTCGTCGACAACGATGCCGATCGACAGCACCAGGCCGAACAGGGACAGGGTGTTGAGCGAAAAGCCCATCAGGTGCATGACGGCGAAGGTGCCGATCAGCGACACCGGCACCGCCATGAGGGGGATCAGCGAGGCACGCCAGTTGCGCAGGAACAGCACCACCACGATGACGACGAGAATGATCGCCTCCAGCAAGGTCGTTGCCACCGACTCCAGCGAAGCGCGCACAAACACCGTCGGATCGTAGGCGATGCGCGAGCTCAGTCCGGCCGGGAAATTTTCCTCCAGCCGCTGCATGGTGTCGCGCACCGCCTGCGCAACGTCGAGCGCATTGGCGCCGGGGCTTTGAATGATTTGCAGGGCGACGGCCGGCTCGCCGTCAAGCAGGCTGCGCAGCGCATAGGCGTCGGCGCCCATCTCGATGCGGGCCACGTCGCGCAAGCGCGTCACCTGGCCTTCGGCGCCCGTGCGGATGATGATGTCGCCGAACTGTTCCTCGTCGGTCAAGCGTCCCAGCGTGTTGACCGTCACCTGGAAGGCGGCACTGGAATCGGGCGACTGGCCGACGGAACCGGCCGCCACCTGCACGTTCTGCTCGCGCACGGCGGCAATCACCTCGCCGGCCGTCAGGCCGCGTGCGGCGATCAGGTTCGGGTCGAGCCACAGCCGCATGCTGTATTCGCCCGCGCCCCAGACGAGGACGTCGCTGATGCCCGGAATGCGCGACAGCTCGTCGCGCACCTGCAGGTAAGCGTAGTTCGAGATGTACAGGGGATCGTAGCGCTTGTCGGGCGACAGCAGGTGCACCACCATCAGGATGTCCGGCGAGGTTTTCTGCGTGACGACGCCCTGGCGCTGCACTTCTTCAGGCAAACGCGGCAGCGCGCGCGCGACCCGGTTCTGCACCTGGACCTGCGCCATGTCGGCATTCGTCCCCTGCGCGAAAGTGACGGTCAGGGTCATGCGGCCATCGGTTGCCGATTGCGACGACATGTACTGCATGCCCTCGACGCCGGTGATGGCCTGCTCGAGTGGCGCCGCCACCGTTTCGGCGATCACCTTGGGATTGGCGCCAGGATAGGCGGCGCTCACCTGCACGGTGGGCGGCGTCACTGCGGGATATTCGCTGAGCGGCATCTGGAAGAAAGCCACAATGCCGGCGAGCACCATCAGGACCGAGAGGACGATGGCAAAGATCGGGCGGTCGATGAAGAAACGTGGGAAGGACATTACGCGGCTCCCGAGGTTTTCGGCACGGCGACGGGCGTGCCGTCAATCGCGGCCGCCTGCGGCGTCACCTGCATGCCCGGGCGCACGAGGCCCTTGACGACGATGCGCTCGCCGGGCTGCAGCCCCTGCTCGATCACGCGCAAACCGTCGACCATCGGGCCAAGGTCGACGGGGCGGAACTCCGTCTTGTCGCCCTTGCCGACCACCAGCACATAGCGGCGCCCCTGGTCCGTGCCTATCGATTGATCGGAAACGAGCACCCTGGCTTGCTGCGCCCCCGTTTCCAGCCTGACCTTGGCAAACAGGCCGGGCGTCAG
>RCUS01000394.1_pt1 | contig 29848 bp, 24 predicted proteins | sample 2166221 | NCBI WGS metagenome assembly RCUS01 (sample SAMN09932758, study PRJNA488358) | compost metagenome | isolation source: compost soil in cyclohexanecarboxylic | place: Germany: Experimental Botanical Garden
ACCAGCTGGCCTACTACAACATGTTCTTCCACACCACCCACCCGGCGGTGATCGAGCTGTCCGAGCTGCTGTTCAGCCTGCTGCCCAAGCACTACAGCCACGCGATCTACACCAACTCCGGCTCCGAGGCCAACGAGGTGCTGATCCGCACCGTGCGTCGCTACTGGCAGGTGGTCGGCCAACCGAACAAGAAGATCATGATCGGCCGCTGGAATGGTTACCACGGCTCGACACTCGCGGCCACGGCGCTGGGCGGCATGAAGTTCATGCACGAAATGGGCGGGGTGATTCCGGATGTGGCGCACATCGACGAACCCTACTGGTACGCCGCCGGCGGCGAGCTGACGCCGGCCGAGTTCGGCCGCCGCTGCGCGCTGCAGCTGGAGGAGAAGATCCTTGAGCTGGGCGCCGAGAACGTCGCAGGCTTCATCGCCGAGCCGTTCCAGGGCGCCGGCGGCATGATCTTCCCGCCGGAAAGCTACTGGCCCGAGATCCAGCGCATCTGCCGCCAGTACGACGTGCTGCTGTGCGCCGATGAAGTGATCGGCGGCTTTGGCCGCACTGGCGAATGGTTCGCCCACGAGTACTTCGGCTTCGAGCCCGACACCCTGTCGATCGCCAAGGGCCTGACCAGCGGCTATGTGCCAATGGGCGGCCTGGTGCTGAGCAAGCGCATCGCCGAGGCGCTGGTGGAGCGCGGCGGCGTGTTCGCCCACGGCCTGACCTATTCCGGCCACCCGGTGGCGGCGGCAGTGGCCATCGCCAACCTCAAGGCGCTGCGCGACGAGGGGATCGTGCGCCAGGTCAAGGACGACACGGGCCCTTACCTGCAGCGCATCCTGCGCGAAGTGTTTGCCGATCACCCGTTGATCGGTCAGGTCCAGGGTGCCGGCCTGGTGGCGGCGTTGCAGTTCGCCGAACACAAGCCCAGCCGCAAGCGCTTTGCCAACGAGAACGACCTGGCGTGGCAATGCCGCACCTTCGGTTTCGAGGAAGGGGTGATCATTCGTTCGACCCTGGGCCGGATGATCATGGCGCCGGCTTTGATCGCCAGCCACGCCGAGCTGGACGAGCTGGTCGACAAGACCCGTATCGCCGTCGACCGCACCGCCAGGCTGGTGGGCAAGCTCTGACCTGCCCAATCGTCTTCCACCCGACCCCTGAGGGAACGTACATTGGATACCCTTGAATTTTGGCAAAGGCGCGCAGCAGACCTGCGTTTCCTCGACAAGGCGCTGATCGGCGGCAAGCAGGTGAGTGCCCAGGAGGGTGCGACGTTCGCTGCCATCAACCCCGCCACCCAGCAAGTGCTGGCGCAGGTCGCCGCGTGCGGCGACGCTGAAGTCGACCTCGCGGTGGCCACCGCACGCCGGGCCTTCGAGCAAGGCCCCTGGGCGCGCATGGCCGCCACTGAGCGCAAGAAAGTCCTGCTGCGTCTGGCCGAACTGATCATGGCCCACCGCGAAGAACTGGCCTTGCTCGACTCGCTGAACATGGGCAAGCCGGTCATGGATGCCTACACCATCGACGTGCCGGGTTCGGCGCAGGTCTTCGCCTGGTACGGCGAGGCGCTCGACAAGCTGTACGACCAGGTGGCGCCCACCGCAGCCAACGCGCTGGCCACCATCACCCGTGAGGCGCTCGGCGTGATCGCGGCCGTGGTGCCGTGGAACTTCCCGCTCGACATGGCAGCCTGGAAGCTAGCGCCAGCGCTGGCCGCCGGCAACAGCGTGGTGCTCAAGCCTGCCGAGCAGTCGCCGTTCTCGGCGCTGCGCCTGGCGGAGCTGGCGCTGCAGGCCGGTTTGCCGGAAGGCGTGCTGAACGTGGTACCGGGCCTTGGCGAACAGGCGGGCAGGGCACTGGGGCTGCACCCGGACGTCGACTGCCTGGTGTTCACCGGCTCGACCCAGGTCGGCAAGTACTTCATGCAGTACTCGGCGCAGTCGAACCTCAAGCAGGTCTGGCTCGAATGTGGCGGCAAGAGCCCGAACCTGGTGTTCGAGCACTGCCAGGACCTGGATCTCGCGGCGGAAAAAGCCGCGTTCGGCATCTTCTTCAACCAGGGCGAAGTGTGCTCGGCGAACTCGCGCCTTTACCTGCAGCGCTCGATCCACGACGAGTTCATCGAGCGCCTGCAGGCCAAGGCGCGCCAATGGATGCCGGGCAATCCACTGGACCCGGCCAGCCGCGCAGGGGCCATCGTCGATGCCGAACAGACCGGGCGCATCAAGGCCGCCATCGACCGTGCGCACGAGGAGGGCGCACGGTTGGTCTGCGGTGGTCGCCGACTGACCCTCGACGGTTCCGACAACTACATCGAGCCCACGGTGTTTGCCGGGGTCGATGGCAGCATGCAGCTGGCCCGCGACGAAGTGTTCGGGCCAGTGCTGGCGGTCAGCGCGTTCGACACCGAGGAGCAGGCCGTGCGGCTGGCCAACGACAGCGTCTACGGCCTGGCGGCGTCGGTGTGGAGCGACGATTTCAACCAGGTTCACCGCGTCGCGCGGGCATTGAAGGCTGGCACGGTCTCGGTGAACACGGTCGACGCGCTGGACGTCACGGTGCCGTTTGGCGGAGGCAAGCAGTCCGGCTTCGGTCGCGACCTGTCGCTGCATGCGTTCGACAAGTACTCGCAGCTCAAGACCACCTGGTATCAGCTGCGCGGTTAATGTTTCGGGCACTAACGCCTTTGTCGGAAATCTCAAGCAAGCCATCAGCGGTCCAGGGCTGGGTGAAAACTACCCAGCCCTGTTTCGCCTTGGTGCATCAGCGCCTCAAATCAAGGCGCTGTGCACAGCTGAAAACTGGATAGTCCTTGCATTAATGTGCATTAAGCACAGTAAAGCCTGTGCCGCCCGCCCGCTATTTACCCGCTTTTCATCCCTCGCCAAAGCGGCCCGCATCTTGCTCTCCCTGCTCCTGACCAAAACCCCGGAGCACCGTGCAAATGAGCTCACCCACCGAATTCCCGCTTAGCGAAGCCCCCTTGTCATCGCGCAAGGGCTTGTTGCCCATTGCGATGGTCCTGTTCAGCTTCACCTTCTTCACCGGCACGATGTTCGCCGGTGGCAAGCTGGGCATGGCGTTCAACTTCGTCGACATGCTGTGGATCGCCGCCATCGGCAACAGCTTGTTGGCGCTGTACGCCGCTGCGCTGGCGTTCATTGCGTCGCGCAGCGGACTCAACACCGTGCTGATGGGCCGCTTCTGTTTTGGCGAAGCGGGCAGCCGGCTTTCCGATTTCCTGCTCGGGTTCGCCGAGCTGGGCTGGTACGCCTGGGGCACCGCCACCGTAGCGATCGTGCTGGTCAAGTTGCTGGGCCTGGCGGGGGGCTTCACGGTGCCGTTGATGGTGCTGTTCGGCCTGGGCTTCAGCATCACCGCGATCATCGGTTTCAAGGGGCTAGACCTGCTGTCGCGGGTGTCGGTGCCCTTGATGTTCGCCCTGCTGGTCACGTCGATGTACATCGCGACCCGCGATGCCGGCGGCTTTGCCGGCCTGGCCGCCGTGGTGCCGCACCAGACCATGACCTTCTCGGCGGCGGTGACCATGGTCTTTGGCACTTTCGCCAGCGGCGCGACCCAGGCCACCAACTGGACACGGCTGTCGCGCAGCGGGCGGGTGGCGGTGGTGGCGAGTATCGTCGCTTTCCTGCTCGGCAACGGCCTGATGGTGGTAGCCGGGGCCTGGTGCGCGATGGTCTATCAGCAGGCCGATATCGTCGAAGTGATGATGCTGCAAGGCCTGTCGTTCGCGGCGGTGGTGATGCTCTGCCTGAACCTGTGGACCATCCAGGGTCCGACCATCTACAACGTGTCGGCCGCCGCCTGCCATCTGCTGCGCAGCGAGCGGCGGCGCACGGCGACGCTGGTGGCGGCGGGGGTGGGCATCGTGCTGGCCATCGGTGGCATGTACGAGCTGCTGATCCCGTTCCTGGTGCTGCTGGGGTCGATCATCCCGCCGGTCGGCGGGGTGATCATGGCCGACTTCTGGTACCGCCATCGTGGCAAGTACCCGGCGCTGGCCTCGGTTGAATTGCCGCGCTACAACCTGATGGGGCTGTTCGCCTATGGCCTGGGCGCGGTACTGGCCTATGCCTCGCCCTGGGTCGCGCCGCTGGTGGGCATTGGCGCTTCGGCGCTGTGCTACATCCTCATGCTTGAGCTGCGCGGTCGACGCCGTGCGCTGGGCCAGGCCGGTGTCGAACCGTGAGCCTGGCGCTGGACGAAATCCTCCACCTGCCCGGTTTGCAGGACATGACCGTTCGCGCCGGTGTACGCAACCTGCAGCGTCGCGTGCGCTGGCCCTACGTGGCGGAGAACGAGGGCATTGCCGAGTGGGTGATGGGCGGCGAACTGGTGTTCGTCACTGGCATCAACCACCCGCGCGGCGAGGCCAACCTGCTGAGCCTGGTGGAAGACGGTGACGCGGTGGGCATAGCCGGCATGGTGATTCTCACCGGTGGCACGTTCATCCAGGGCATTCCGCCTACTGTGATCGCCCGTGCCGAGCAGCTGGGCTTGCCGTTGATCGAGCAGCCCTATGCGCTGAAGATGGTCGTCGTCACCCACTTGATCGGCACGGCGCTGGTGCAGATGAACCAGGTGCGGCGTTCACGCAACGATATCCTCGGCCAGTTGTTGACCGGCGACTACCCGAGCCTGGCCATCGCCCGCCAGCGCGCCGCGCACCTGGCGTTGGCCCTGGATGAGCCGCGACGCCTGGTAGCGCTGCGGCTGTCGGGCGTCGATGGGCTGTTCGAGCGCCATGGGCTGGCCCAGGGCGAGCGCGTGTGGCAAGGCATTCGGCAGGCCGTGGAGGATCAACTGGAAACCTGCTGTCGAAGTCGCCCGGGCACGGTGGTGGCGCAGTTGCCGGGCGACTTGTTCGTGTTGCTGCTGGCCGACAGCGCCGATCTGCATGCAACCCTGAAGGCCTTGCATCGGCAGTTGGCCGGCCTGGCGGGGGAACTGGGCCTGTTCATGGGCCTGTCGAGCCTCGCCGAAGATTGCGCCCACTACCGCCAGGCGCTCAATGAGGCGCGCCAGGCCCTGGAAGTCGCGCAGAGCCTGCACCCGGGCAACGGTTTCTGCGACTTCAGCGAGCTGGGTGTACTGCGCTTGCTGCAGGGCATCGTCGACCGCTCGCTGATCGACGACTTCGTCGCCCAGACCCTGGGCCCGCTGGTCGCGCCCGGCCGCAAGCAGCCGCATGTGCTGCTGCACACCCTCGACGCGCTGCTCAAGGAAAACGGCAATGGCCACAAGGCCGCCCAGCGTCTGGGGCTGCACCGCAACACCATCAATCAACGCATCCAACGCATCGAACAACTGAGCGGGCAGTCCCTCGACGACCCGCTTTTTCGCATGAACGCTGCGGTCGCTATGCTGGTATGGCGCATGACCGAAGCCCACGGCAAGGAGTAACACCATGAACATCATCAATGCACGCCTGCGTGGCAAGCCGGGCCTGTTCCGCATCGAACTGAACGGCGACCGCATCGGCGCCATCACGGCCCAGGCCGACGCAGTGGCGCTGGCCAGCCCGGATGACCTGGACGCCAAGCAGAACCTGGTGGTCGCGCCCTTCGTCGAACCCCACATCCACCTCGACGCCACGCTTACGGCGGGCGAGCCGAAGTGGAACATGAGCGGCACTTTGTTCGAAGGCATCGAGCGCTGGGCCGAGCGCAAGGAGATCACCACCCACGACGACATCAAGACCCGCGCCAAGAAGACCATCGGCATGCTGGTCGATCATGGCATCCAGCACGTGCGTACCCATGTGGACGTGACCGACCCCAAGCTCACCGCACTCAAGGCCATGGTCGAGGTCCGCGATGAGGTGCGCCATCTGGTCGACCTGCAAATCGTCGCGTTCCCTCAGGAAGGCATCGAGTCGTACGCCAACGGCCGAGCGCTGATGACCGAAGCGGTGGCCATGGGCGCCGATGTGGTCGGCGGCATTCCGCATTTCGAGAACACCCGCGACCAGGGCGTGTCGTCGGTCAAGTTCCTGATGGACCTGGCCGAGCGTACCGGCTGCCTGGTGGATGTGCATTGCGACGAGACCGACGACCCGCAGTCGCGCTTTCTCGAAGTGCTGGCCGAAGAGGCACGGGTGCGCGGCATGGGCGCCCGGGTGACAGCCAGCCATACCGTGGCCATGGGCTCGTACGACAATGCCTACTGCTACAAGCTGTTCCGCCTGCTCAAGCAGTCGGGTATCAATTTCGTGTCCTGCCCGACCGAGAGCATTCACCTGCAAGGGCGTTTCGACAACTACCCGAAACGCCGCGGCGTCACCCGCGTGGCCGAGCTTGACCGGGCCGGGATGAACGTGTGCTTTGGCCAGGATTCCATCGTCGACCCTTGGTACCCGCTGGGCAACGGCAACATCCTGCGTATTCTCGAGGCCGGCCTGCACATCTGCCACATGCTTGGCTACGAAGACCTGCAGCGCTGCCTGGACCTGATCACCGACAACAGCGCCCGCACCCTGAACCTGGGCGAGCGCTACGGCATCGAGGTCGGGCGGCCGGCCAACCTGCTGCTGCTGTCGGCGCCGGACGACTACGAGATGGTCCGCAGCCAGGGCCACGCGCTGGTGTCGGTACGCAACGGCAAGGTGCTGATGCGCCGTACACCTGCGCAGGTTGAGCGCTTTGCCTGACGCCATCCTCTAGACCTTTTTTTGCAATGCCCCGCCGGCCTTGACCTGGCGGGGTGTTTCAGCTTGTGTGGAAGAAAATCATTGATGCCAAAAACAGCATCAATGCCCTCTCAAATACGAATTATCAGAATCAAATCCGCCCCTTAGACTCGGGTTCATGGCAGCCCACCCGGCTGCCCGGATTGATCAGAACCTGTGGAGTCAGTGCATGCTATCCAAGCAGACAATCGGGCTACGCCGCGTAGTGGTAACCGGCATGGGCATCGTCTCGTGCCTGGGCAACAGCCCCGCGCAGGTCCTTCAGGCGCTGCGTGAAGGGCGCTCCGGGATTGCCCTCAACCCGTCCTACGCCGAAGCAGGGCTGCGCAGTCATGTCAGCGGTCGGCTGGACGTGGACCTGGAGCGCATCGACCGCCGTCAGCGGCGCTTCATGGGCGATGCCGCAGCCTACGCCTACCTGGCCATGGCCGATGCCATCGCCGACGCGGGGCTGACGCCCGAGCAGGTATCGAACCCCCGCACCGGGTGCGTGATGGGCTCGGGGGGCGGTTCCAGCGAAGACATCGTCGAGGCCAACCGCCTGCTGCACACCCAGGGCGTGCGCAAGGTGGGGCCTTACCGCGTGCCGCGCACCATGACCAGCACCGTGTCGGCCTGCATGGCCAGTTTCTTCAGCATCAAGGGCCTGAACTACTCCATCGCTTCGGCGTGCGCCACCAGTGCGCATTGCATTGGCCACGCTTTCGAGCAGATCCAGTTCGGCAAGCAGGACGTGGTGTTTGCCGGCGGTGCCGAGGCCGAACACTTCAGCCAGAGCTGCATGTTCGACGCCATGGGGGCATTTTCCACCAGCTACAACGACCGCCCGAGCACGGCCAGCCGGCCCTACGACGTCGATCGCGACGGCTTTGTCATCAGCGGCGGGGCCGGGGTGCTGGTGCTCGAAGCGCTGGAGCATGCCCAGGCACGCGGGGCGACGATCCTGGCCGAGGTGATCGGCTACGGCAATGCCTCCGACGGCCAGGACATGGTCTCGCCCAGCGGCGACGGTGCCTTGCGCGCCATGCAGATGGCCCTGGCCAACTGCGACGAAACGGTGGACTACCTCAACACCCACGGCACCAGCACCCAGGCCGGCGACCTGGTGGAACTGCAGGCGGCGCTGCAGGCGTTCGACGGCGACCTGCCGCCGTTCAGTTCGACCAAGTCGTTGAGCGGGCATGCGCTGGGCGCGGCCGGGGTGCACGAAGCGATCTATTCGTTGTTGATGATGCGCCACGGGTTCATGGCGGCGTCGCACAACATCGACAAGCTCGACCCGCAGGTCGAGGGCTTGCCGCTGGTGCGCAGTGTCCTGGAGGGGCAACAGGTCGACTGCGTGATGTCCAACAGCTTTGGCTTTGGCGGGGCGAACGCCTCGTTGCTGTTCAGCCGCCGGGGGCTGCAGGCGCACCCCTTGGCATAGTTCTACCAGCCCCGGGCGGGGCCGCTGCACCTCGACAATAACCACAAGACCCACGTGCGAATCGGCTCGGGCTGACAGGTTCGAGTACATTCCGGACACCAGGAGTGACGCAGAATGGCCCGTATAGGCGTAGATGTCGGCGGTACCAACACAGACTTGATTCTGGAAACCACGGAACGGGACTCCATCGGCAGGCGGATTCTGTCACACAAAGTCCCGACCACCCTTGAGGACCAGTCCATCGCCGTCATGCGCGGCATCCTTGAATTGTGCGCCAAGGCTGGCATCGGCACCGACGAGGTGGACCTGATCGTCCACGGCACCACGGTGGCCACCAACATTTCCATCGAACACAACGGCGCCGAGGTGGGGATGCTCACCACCAAGGGCTTTCGCGACATCCTGCACATCGGCCGGCACAAGCGCCCCTACAACTTCTCGCTGCAGTTCGACGTGCCGTGGCAGAGCGCGCCGCTGGTGCGGCGGCGCAACCGTATCGCGATCAACGAGCGCATCCTGCCGCCCCATGGCCAGATCGAAACCCCGCTGGATGAACAGGAAGTCCGCGAGGCCGCGCAGTTGCTCAAGGCCCGTGGTGTGCAGGCGGTGATCATCGGTTTCATGTACGCCTTCCTCGACCGTTCCCATGAGCTGCGCGCCAAGGCCATCGTCCAGGAGGTGATGCCCGAGGCGTTCGTCTGCTGCTCCACCGAGGTGGTGGACGTGATGCGCGAGTACGAGCGTTTCTCCACCACGGCCATGAACGCCTACGTCGGTCCGCGCACGGCCAACTACCTGACCCACCTGGCCACCCAGTTGCGCGACAACGGCATCCAGGCCGACCTGCGGATCATGCAGTCCAACGGCGGCGTGGCGACGGTGGAAAGCTGCTGCGAACGGCCGGTCAACATCCTCATGTCCGGCCCGGCCGGCGGCGTCATGGGCGGGCACTACTTTGCCGGGCTCGACGGCGAACGCAACATCATCACGGTCGATATCGGCGGCACGTCGGCCGACATCTCGACCCTGGTCGATGGCCAGATCAAGGTGATGAACCCGCGTGACTCCTATGTTTCCGGCCACCCGGTGCTGGTGCCGATGATCGACCTGATCACCATTGGCGCCGGCGGCGGCTCGGTGGCGTTCATCGACCCGGCCGGCGGCTTCCAGGTTGGCCCACGTTCGGCCGGCTCCCACCCAGGCCCTGCCTGCTACAACCGCGGCGGAGTGGAGCCTACGGTGACCGACGCCAACATCGTGCTGGGTCGACTGGACCCGGACCAGATGCTCGGCGGCGACCTGCAGATCGATCCGGCGCTGTCGTTCCAGGCGGTCGAGGCGAAGATCGCCAAGCCCCTGGGCCTGAGCGTGCACCAGGCGGCGCTGGGGATCCTACGGGTGGTCAACAACAACATGGCGCTGGCCATTCGCTCCAACTCGGTGGCGCGTGGCATCGACCCGCGCGACTTCGTGCTGATGCCGTTTGGCGGGGCAGGGCCGGTGCATGGGCCGGCCCTGGCCGACGAGGTCAATGCCAAGTCGGTGCTGATTCCACCGGCACCTGGCATCACCGCTGCCGCCGGCCTGCTGACCACCGACCTGCAATACGAAGCGCTGCGCTCGCTGCTGTGCAACCTCAATGCCCTCGACGAGGCGCAACTGCTGCGCGTCGAAACCGCGTTGCAGGCACTGGAGGCCAGCGTGCGCCAGCAGTTGCGCAACGACGGTGTGGAGGAGGCGCACATGCACCTGACCCGCATCGCCGAGTGCCGCTACGACGGCCAGGGCTTCGAACTGCGCGCCCTGATACCGCAAGGCAAGGTCGACCGCGAGGCCATCGCCCAGGTCGTGGCCCACTTCCACCAGGTTCATGAACAGGACTACGGCTATTGCTACACCGATGCCCCGGTGGAAATGGTCAGCCTGCGCGTCATCGGCCACGCCCAGGCCGAAAAACTGGCCTGGCAGCCGCTGCCGGCAGCGCTCGACAGCGATACCGGCCAGGCCTTCCTCTATGAACGCGAGACCTGGTTCGACGACGGCCAGTGCCTGCCCACCCCACGCTACGACCGCAGCAAACTGCATGCCGGCCAGTTCATCGAAGGCCCGGCCATGCTCATGCAGCACGATTCCACCTCGCTGGTGCCGCCGGGTTGGGTGGCCAGGGTGAGCGCCCACGGCAACCTGATCATCTCCCGCCAGTAATTTACGAGGACACAGCCATGAACACGCAACAGGTCGACCCGATCACCCTGCAAGTCATCAGCGGCGCCTTGAAGACCATCGCCGAAGAGATGGGCCACGTGCTCTACCGCATGTCGTTCTCCTCGATCATCCGTGAGTCCCAGGACATGGGCGCCGGGCTGTTCGACACCCGCTACCAGACCATCTGCGAATCCGAGTCCACGCCGATGCACATCGGCTCGATCCCGGCCTACCTGCGTGGCATCGAAGCCACCTTGCAGGGCGGTGCCTGGCATGAGGGCGATGTGGTCGTGCACAACCACCCCTACCATGGCTCCAGCCACAGCCCGGACCTGGCCGTGATCGTGCCGATCTTCCACGACGGTGAGCTGGTGGGCTTTTCCGGCAATACCGCGCACCACATCGACATCGGCGCGGCCACGCCGGGGTTGATCATCGACGTCGGCGACGTGTATGCCGAAGGCATGCTGATGGCCGGGCTCAAGCTATACGAGCGGGGCGTGCGCAACGAGGCGCTGGTGCAGATGTTCCGCTACAACAGCCGTGCTGCGAACCAGCTGATCCGCGACATCGAGGCGCAGGTGGCGTCGGCGCAGCTGGGTGCCCGGCGCTTCAAGGAGCTGCTCACGCGTTATGGCAAGGACTTCAGCTTCACCGCGATCAATCAACTGATCGACTACGCCGAGACCATCATGCGCCAGCAGATCGCGCAGATCCCCGACGGTGACTACCGCGCCGAGGGCTACCTCGATGACGATGGCCGCAACCGCGAGCGACGCCTGCCGGTGGTGGTCACGGTCAAGGTGCGCGGCGATGCCCTGGAAGTGGACCTGACCGGTTCGGCGGCGCAGACCGAAACGGCTTATAACGTGCCGTTCGAAGGCTCGTGCAAGGTCGCGGCCTACGCGGCGTTCCGCAAACTGCTGCTCGACGCCGCCACGCTGCCCAGCCCGGTGCCGTCCAACGAGGGTTCGTTCCGCCCGATCAGCGTGGTCGCGCCGTTGGGCACCATCTTCAACCCGGTGTTTCCGGCGGCCGCCGAAGCCCGTTTCACCCAGTGCAACCGCATGATCGACCTGATCATCAGGGCCCTGGCCCCGGTCCTGCCGGAGCGGGTGATCGCCGGCAGTTCGGCGTCGATCTCGTTCGCCGCCTACTCCGGTATCAAGGCCGATGGCGACTATTGGGTGTTCCTCGAAGTCAACGAAGGGGCCTACGGCGGGCGGCCGAGATCCGACGGCCCCGATGCCATCGACAACCTCATGGCCAACACCCGCAACAACCCCATCGAAGACCTCGGCATGCACTTGCCGATGATCTGCGACCGCTATGAGCTGCGCGATGACGTGATGCCGGGGGCGGGCAAGTTCCGCGGTGGCATCGGCGTGGTCAAGGCCCAGCGGGTACTGACGCCGGGCTTCATCACCCACGAAAGCGAGCGGCATTTCGATGTGCCGTGGGGGCTGTTCGGCGGCCAGGATGGGGTGGTGGGCAAGACCGAGATCTACAACGCCGCAAGCCCCGGAACGGTGGTGTCGATGCCTTCGAAGTTCTCGGGTTACGCCTCGCAAGCGGGGGATGTGATGGCCTACTACTCGCCTTGTGGCGGTGGCTACGGCAACCCGCTGGAGCGCAGCGCCGAGCAGGTGCGAGAGGACGTGCTGGATGACTTCTGCAGCCTCGAACACGCCTATGACGTGTACGGCGTAGTGCTCGATGAGCAGGTGCGCCTGGACGTCGAGGCCACCCGCGCGCGCCGCGCGCAACTGCAGGCCTGACCCTCAGGCCTCCCGGCGCAACGGTCTTTGCCGAACCTGGAACCCGTCGGCAAAGACCGTGATGCCCGTTCACCCGACCCTGGAAAAAGCCGTCAGCCATCGCCATGGCTGGGCTGGCGTGCGCCTTCAATTTCTGCACAGGTGCTTCGATGAATAGTCCAGAACTCACTGCTGTCTCGCCGACCCCGGCCGTTACCCGTCACCATTTGCTGGAGCCTTCGATCCTGCCGATCAAGCGACAGCAGCGATCGATCGGCACACTTGGCTTCACCTGGATCTGGATCGGCATCGCCTTCATGATCGCCACCTTCCAGTTAGGTGCCACGGGTGTGTCCGGCTTGCCGCTGCTGCAGGTCGTGGCGGTCATCTTGCTAGCCAACTTCGTGCTGGCGCTGCTGATGACCCTCACGGCCGACATCGGTACCGAGCATGGCCTGTCGTTCGCGGTGTACCTGCGGGCGCCGTTCGGCGTGTATGGAACCCATATCCCGTCGTTGTTTCGGGGGCTGGTGGCGGCGATCTGGTTTGGCATCCAAACCTACCTCGGCGCCCTGGCCCTGAGCGGCATCGTCGAGTACCTGACCGGGTTCGACAACTGGGCCGTGTGGTACGTGATCTTTGCCGTGGTGCAGGTCATCAACACCGCGCTGGGCATCAAGGCGGTGGAGTTTCTCTCGTCGATCGCCGCACCCGCGATCATCGCCATCTCGGTGTGGATGTACCTGACCCTCGATGTACTGGCCGTGACCAAGGGCGTGAACATCTGGACCTTCGTCGGCGACAAGCCGCTGACCATCATGACCCTGTTCCTGGCCAACGTGGCGTTCTGGTCGACCTTGGCGGTCGACATTCCCAACATCACCCGGTATGTGCGCACGCCGACCGAGGCGCGGGGCTTCTTTGCCCGCAACCGGCATATCTTCCTTGCCCAGCTGGTCGCGCTGCCGCTGACCCAGACCTGGATCGCGGTGATCGGCGCAGCGTCGTTCATCGCGGCTGGGGACTGGAACCCGATCAATGTCATTCAGGCGCAAAGCACAGGGTTCAGCCTGATCGTGCTGATGGTCCTGGTGGTGCTGGCGCAATGGTCGACCAATACCGCGGCCAACCTGATTCCCGCGGCGCTGACTTTCGTCAACGCCGGGGCGCCGAGGGTGAAGTACCCGACCGCGGTGGTCATCGCCGGAATCATCGGCACGCTGTCGATGCCGTGGGCGATTCTCGACAACCTGTTCGCGTTTCTGTTTTCGTACGGCTCGTTCCTGTCGGCGATCGGCGGGATCATGGTGGCCGACTACTACTTGATTCGTCGGCGTCGTCTGAACGTGCCGCAGCTGTACCAGCTGCACGGGCAGTTTCATTACTGGCGCGGGTTCAATCCGGCGGGGTTGCTGGCCTGGGCGGCGGCCAGCCTGCTGGCGTACTTCTCCGGCGACTGGGCGTTCGTGGTCGGGTTCGTCGGTGGGCTGGTGATCCATGCCGTGCTGATGAAGCTGTGGATCATCAAGCGCTATCCCCAGCAGGAGCTCGCCGGGGAGGGCGCAGAGCAGTGGTTGGCCACCAGTGTCGGCAAGGACTGGAGCTATGAAGCCAGCACCGACAGCTTTCAACGCACCCCCGGCAAGTAACATTCGGCGTGCCTACGCGGTCATGTCCCTGAGCAGCGCCTTGAACCGTGCGGCGGTCGGGCTTTCGTAGCCCTCGTTCCACGCGGCAATGGTCTGCACCTGTGCCTGGGCATTGTCCAAGGGCACGATCACCACGCCCTCGCGCTGGATCCGGCAGGCGCATTCGGAATACAGCGACACCCCCATGTTGGCCGCCACCAGCCCGAGAATGCCGATGCTGGTGGTGGCCTCCTGGTGGATGTTCGGGCTGAAACCGGCACCCTGGCACAGTTGGAACGCCTGGTCGCGAAACAGGCTCCAGCCACTGGGCGCTCCGAAGATGAAGCGCTCATCGCGCAACTGCTCGATGCGCAGGCTCTTCTGCCCGGCCAGTGGGTGCCGCGCGGGCAGGATCGCCACCATCTTTTCCTCGGCCACCGGCACTGACGCGATGTCGGGCTCGGTCATCGGCCCCAGCAGAAAACCTACGTCGATCAGGCAGTCGCGAATGGCCTTGTACTGCTCGTGGGAGGGCATGTACAGCAACTCGACGGTGACATCCGGGTGCACGTCCTTGAAGCGTTCGAGGATGCCTGGCAGTGCGCCGTTGATGGCGAAGTCGTTGTAGGCCACGGTCAGGTGGCCGATATCGCCTGCAGCGGCGCTGCGCGCCAGGTCGATGCCACGTTCGATGTGGCGGAACACCTGATGGCATTCCTGCAGGAACAGCCGGCCGGCTTCGGTCAGCGCCACGTGGCGCGTGGTGCGCATGAACAGCTCGGCGCCCAGCTCGGTTTCCAGGGCCTTGACCAGGCGACTCAACGCCGGCTGGGTGATGAACAGGGCGTCGGCAGCGCGCTTGAAGTGCAGCAGTTCGGCAACGGTGACGAAGGCTTTCATCTGCTTCAGATCGAACCGGATATTAATGCTCATTTTGGTATCAATGCTCGCCAACAATGAATTAGATGTTATCAGTCAGCGAGGTTATCGTGAGTTCCAGGTCAAGGCAAACCTTCCTTGCCGAACCGCTTACATCGACCCACTGGAGAGATTCACTATGTCGCAAGACCTGATGACCATGCTCGAACGCGCCTTCGAAGAATCGACCAAGCTCTATAAAGAGCGTGGTTTCCAGCGCCGTATCGGCTTCGGCAAGCGCCCGGCGCTGATCAACGTCGACCTGGCCAACGCCTGGACTCGGCCGGGCAACCCGTTCACCTGCGACAAGATCGATGACGAGATCATCCCGGGTGTGCAGCGGCTGATGAAAGTCTTCCGTGCCAACCATTTCCCCATCGTGCACGTGACCACCTGCTACCAGAACACCGACCGCCAGGACCCCAACACCGATATGGGCCAGTGGCACAACAAGATCCCGGTGGACGTGGTCGACCAGGCTGACGAAAACCTCTGGGCAATCGACTCGCGCATCGCGCCGATCGATGGTGAGTTCGTGCTGATCAAGAAACGCGCCAGCTCGTTCAGCGGCACCTCGCTGGCCGGTTACCTGCGCTCGGCGGGGGTCGACACCATCCTGGTCACCGGCGTGACCGCCTCGGCCTGTGTGCGTACTACCCTGTGCGACGGGCTGGCCGAAGGCTTCCGCACCATTGCCGTCAAGGAGTGCATTGGTGATCGCGTGCCGGGGGCTGTGGCCTGGAACCTGTTTGACATCGATGCCAAGTTTGCCGACGTGGAAACCGTCGACAGCTGCCTGGACTATCTGACCAGCATCGGCAAGCAGTGATCGTTCGGGGGTGAGCCGATGCCGTGGCGAAGTGCAGCTTCGTCACGGCATTCGTGTATGTGGTATGTACCACAGTATGATTGCGTTTTGATTTGCCGCGTAGCTGCCAGGAACTCATCAAGATCCAAAGGTTTGCGCAATCCCCTGGTGGGAGCGGGCTTGCCCGCGAACACCGGCGCAGCCGGTGCCAGGCACCGCGTTGGATTCTTCGCGGGCAAGCCCGCTCCCACTGTCCGCTACCCGTGCACGTTGGCTTCCTGCGGTAGGGCGGTGACCTTGATCGCCCGTACGGGTACGGCGAACTTGGCGCCGATCTTGGCAAAGCGTTCGAGCAGGCGGAAGTTGATCGCTTGCTGGATGTCCATGTACAGGTTGTAGCCCGGGTCCTTGACGATGTACACGCACTCGAACTCCAGCGCCTCCTTACCGAATCCGCGCAGGTGGGCGCGGTCGAAGCGCACCTGATCCTGCGTCGTGATCGCTTCCTCGACAATCGCCGGCGCCTTCTTCACGGCCTCGGTCGGCGTGTCGTAGGACAGACCGAACTCGAACACGATGCGCCGCTCCTGCAGGCGCTTGTAGTTCTGGATGGTGCTGCTGATCATGCTGGCGTTGGACATGACGATCTGCTCGCCGCCCAGGCTGCGGATGCGCGTGGTCTTCAGACCGACGTGCTCGACGGTGCCAGCCAGCGGACCGATGACGATGAAGTCACCGACCTCGAACGGCTTGTCCACGGCAATCGCCAGCGAGGCGAACAGGTCGCCCAGGATGTTCTGCACCGCCAGCGCGACCGCAATACCGCCCACCCCGAGGCTGGCGACGAAGGCGGTGATGTTCACGCCCAGGTTCGACAGCATCGCCAGCAGCACCACCGACCACAGCAGCACCCGCGCGCCCCAGGCCGACAAGGTGGCCAGTGCACTGCCCTGGTTCAGGCCGTCGGTCCGGTGGCGGGCGAAGTAGCGGTTCAGGCCCAGGGCAATGGCACGGTTGGCCCACAGGCCGATCTGCAAGGCCGCGACCACGAACCACAGGCTACCTACCCGGGTCAGCCAGCGCTCGGGCAGGTCGAGCATGCTCAGCCCCACCAGCAACGAGCCGATGAACAACAACAGGTTGCTGGTGCCGGCCAGCACCCTGGCCAGGACCAGGCTCAGCGCCCCGTCATGTTCCGACCAGCGCCGGACCCGGCGCAGCAGAAAACTGATCGCCGCGCGGGCCACCAGAAAGGTCAGCAGGGCAACACTCAACGCCAGCAGCAAGTTGAGGATGGATATGCCGAACACCGTGGTGTCGGTAAACAGTTCGATGAGTCGATCATTCATGGGTTGGCTCTCCTCCTGGGTGGCCACAGGTGATGGTCTAGCGGTCGGGCTCCATCGCGGTGTTTTTCTTCCAGCCACGCAGGTTCATGGCACACAGGCAGAACTGCAGGATGATCAAGGCCCAGGCTTGCGCCTGCCAGCCCCAGATCGCCCACAGCAGGTTGCTGGCGATGAAACAACAGAAGCCGACCTTGCGCCGGCCTGGGCGCCGGGAGCCGATGCACCAGGCGGCAAGAACGGTCATGACCATCGCGGGCCATTCCAGCAAGTCAATCCAGTTGGCCATCAAGCGAGTCTCTACTGATTGCAGGTTGACGAGGAAGGTGTAGGCGGCGGGTGGCCTGCGCGCCGCGATGGGCGCGCAGGCTTGTTTCAGGCAACGCGCTGCTCGCCCTTGAGCATCTTCTTCTGGGTTTCCATGGCTTGCCCCAGCTGTTCCAGGACGTCTTTGCCCAGCAGCTTCTTGGCCGTGGGGAACAGCTCGCCTTCCTCTTCCTCGATATGGTGCTCAAGCAGCTCTTTCATCACTTTGACCCGCCCGGAGAACTCCACGGTGCCGGTCTCGGTGTGCAGCAGGTCGGGCAGTACCAGCGAGTCGACGGTACGGTGCTCCTCCTTGGCCTCGTAGTACATCTTCGCTTCTTCCTTGCCGCCGGCCTGCTTGATCGCGGGGTAGAGGATCTGCTCTTCCAGCGCGGTATGGATCTGCAGTTCCTGCTCGATCCGCTGCAGCAGTTCGGCGCGTTTTTTCACGGCACGCTCGGTGGTGGAAGACAACTCTTCGAGCAGCTTCTTCACCAGCTTGTGGTCCTCGATCAACAAGTCGATAGCGTTCATGCAAATACCTCATCACGGCCTGGATAAAATTGGGCTTGCCTGAAGTTGAGTCGCCTTCAAGGGCGAGGGTTCAAAGTCGATGATGATCGGTTTCGGCGCTGTGAGTGGCTGCCGTCGATGGGCCGTTAAAATTAGTGAATCTTTCCGGCGTTTGCCCGCTCCATTAGCGGTGGATCTATGGAGGAGCGTCCAATGGCAGGGCAACAGTTGTATGTGATCGAGTATGAGCTTCATGGTGAGTTCCGGACGTTCATCATCCGCCTGGAACGGATGGACAACACCGAGGCTTGGCATTGGGCCAGTTGTGATGCAGGGGTGGGGATCATTCCCCGGTTCGGCCAGCACAAGATCAAGAAAGTCAGCCGGCCCATGGCCGAGCGCTATGGGTTGGCCAATGTGCGCTGGCGTCCCTCGGGGCAGGGGCCTGAATTTGTCGCGCCGCCGGTTGATGTGAAGAAGTTTTCCAGCAACTCCGCAGGCGACGCCTGAAACCCCGCACCGATTGGTGCGCAGCAAGCCAGGGCGGTCCGTCGCCCTGGCGTGCTGCGCACAGGCCTCGCGTCGAGGCCATCATGACTCGCCAATGATCGAGATCTTGCCATTGCGTTCGACGATGGCGAACTTGATCTGCTCGACCCGTTCGATCCCTTGGCTGTCCCGCGCCGATTCGAGGATATCGTCTTCGGTCAGCCGGGCCCGGCGCATGCGCTGGTGCAAGAAGCGCCCGTGCTCGACCACCAGCGTCGCGTGGCCATCGAGCAGCCGCGCCAGTGGCCGTGAATTGAGCTTGGCCAGTGACAGCCCGACGTCCAGCACGATCAGCGTCGCGATCACCAGCATCGCGTTGGTGAAGGAGAAATCCTCGCCCAGCAAAGCCTGTTGGGTCGCTTCGCCGATGATCAGCAAGAGGATGAAGTCGAACGTGGTCAGGTCGGCCAGCGAGCGTCTTCCGGCGATGCGGAACAGCAGCATGAGCGCAACGTACATGCCTGCTGCGCGGAGGATCGAATCCATGACGCGCTCCTAGGGAAAGAGGAAGGTGGAAAAGTGCACGGCGCTGCCGGCGCCGGCCCTGACAACCCCGTCGAGGGTGCCGACGTGTTCGCTGCGCAGGGTCAGGTAAAGCGTGGCGATGCCATCCTCGCTGGTGCCCAGTTGCAACAGCAGAGCCTTGCCCTGGGACAGCGAAACCTGGGGTTCTGGCTGCATCGTTTCGATGCTTGCTTCGGTCAGCAGCGTCCCCCCGAGCAGCACCTTTACAGGCTGGCCTGGCGACCCGCGCACGGTGATCCGCAGATTGTCGGTGGTGCCGCTGCGGCTGAGCCGTTGGTACTCGACCTGCACCCGGCCATCCGCGCTTGTCACCTGCGCATCGCTGAGCGGGCCGTTGCCAAACAGGCCGGCCAGCGCCAGCAGGACGATCAGCAGCAAGACATACCAACCGACCCGCTCGAAACGCCAGACCCGTTGCTGCATCGGCATGTCTTCCTCGACCGGCTGGTGCCGGGACGTCAGCTCATCGTCCTTCATGGCCATGCTCTCTCAGGCGCGCTCGCCGCGCAGCCAGCGCTGGTGGTAGTGGGCCAGGCGCGTCAGTCCATAAAGGGCGCCTTGGCGCATGACCTCGGCACGCTCGCCGAAAAACCTTTGGCTGCGGGTGAAGACGGCAAGCGGCTCACCGGCGAAGGCCCAGGCAAAGCAGAGGGTGCCGGGTGGTACGCCAGACTCGGGCGTCGGCCCGGCCACGCCGGTGGTGGCGATGGCAACCGTGGCATGGCTGTCTTTCAATGCACCGAGGGCCATCTCCCACGCCACCGCTTCGCTGGTCAGGCCATAGCGCTCGATGGTCTCGGGGCTGACGCCCAACAGGCGTTTCTTGGCCTTGGGCGAATACACCACGTAGCCACTCTCCAGCACTTCACCGGTACCGGGTACCGCCGCCAGCATTGCGACCATGCAGCCGGCTGTGCAGGACTCTGCGGTGGTGAGGATCAGGTTGTTGGCCTTGAGGTAGCCCAGGGTGTCGAGTACGGGATCGCTCGCCATCGTTTTTCACTCGCGGGATGTTTAGCGGTGGACGTTCATCCGGTGCGATTGGTTCAGCATGTCTCAGTCTCCCGCGCGTCTTGCCCCGGCAATCCGTGCTGAACTTTGGCCCGGCCCCGGCTTCCTCCTAGTAAGAGGCTGATGCCCGTTCCAGGAGTTCTCCAGTGCCGCGAATCATTACCCCAAGCACCCCTGAACATGAGATTGACGAGCACAACGCGCGGATGTTCGGTTCGCCCAAGGAGCGACTGGATTTCTACCGTCGGGAAATCCAGTACGAGACCAGCATTCTGGCCAACCGCACGGACGCTTACCTGGCGGCCCAGTCGTTTCTGGTCATCGCGTTCGTCTCCTCGATGGGCAACCTGAACCAGAGCTGGGGTGAAATGTTCACCCTGCTGGTGCCACCGTTCCTGGCGCTGCTGGGCGTGTTGAGTTCACTCAATGCCTGGCCGGGCATCCATGCCGCGTACAAGATCATCGACCACTGGCAACTGAAGCAGAGCCACCTGTTGCGCAGTGAGCCGATGATGGGCCTGGCCTACGACGAGTCGCCGCTGTTCAGTGAGGCCGAGACGTCGCGGACCGGGCACCGTAAATCGCTGTTGTTCTCCTTGCGCACGCCATGGATCTTCCTGGTGTTCTGGGTACTGCTTGGTGGCTATTCGGTGTTCATCCAGCTGGCGTAAACACCTACAGGGTCCAGGCGCGTGCTGGATCAATCAGGGGCAGGCCCTCCCAGTACGTAGTCAGCGCCCAATGTCCCCGCCGCCGCACCCGGCACCAGGATGACCTTGCGGCAGTCGTCCTGTTTCTGGTCGAACATCTTGTAGCCCAGCGCGGCTTCTTCCAGCGCCAAACGGTGGGTGACGATCAGTTCCGGCTGCAGGCGCCCGGCCTCGATATGTTCGAGCAGTTCGGGGAGGTATTTCTGCACGTGGGTCTGGCCCATCTTGAAGGTCAGGCCTTTGTCGAAGGCATCGCCGAACATGAACGCATGGATGAAGCCGGCGTAGACCCCAGGCACGCTCACCACACCACCACGGCGCACTGCCGCGATACTCTGGCGCAAAGCCTTGCCGCTGCTGCCTTCGATCTTCAGGGTGGTCAGCACGGTTTCGGTGGTACTGCCCTTGGCTTCGAAGCCGACCGCATCGATCACCGCATCGACGCCGCGCATGCCGGGGGTGAGGCGGATGATGCTGTCGGCCGGGTCGTCATCCTGTTCGAAGTTGATCGGTATCACGCCGTAGGCGTCGCGCGCGTAGGCCAGGCGGTAGTCGTTGTCGTCGACCATGAAGATCGTCTGGGCGCCGAGCATGCGTGCGCAGGCGGCGCTCAGCAAGCCCACCGGCCCGGCGCCGTAGATGGCGACGCTCGAACCCTGGCCGATTTCGGCATTGACCACGGCCTGCCAGGCGGTGGGCAGGATATCCGAGAGGAACAGCACCTTGTCATCCGGCAAGTGGGTCGGGACTTTGAACGGGCCGACATTGGCCTTCGGCACGCGCACGAAATCCGCCTGGCCACCGGGTACGCCGCCATACAGGTGGCTGTAGCCAAACAGCGCTGCACCCGAAGGGATACCCTTCTTGTTGATGATCGAGCCGCGCCCGGTGTTGGTGGTTTCGCAGGCGGCGAACAGCTCGTGCTGGCAGAAGAAACAGCTGCCGCAGGCGATCACGAAAGGAATGACCACGCGGTCTCCGACGTGCAGGTTGGTCACGGCGCGGCCGGTGTCCTCGACGATGCCCATGAATTCGTGGCCGAAGATATCGCCTGGTTCGGTCTGCGGGATCTTGCCGTGGTAGAGGTGCAGGTCCGAGCCGCAGATGGCGGTGGCCGTTACCCGCAGGATGATGTCGTCATCGTCCTGGATGATCGGGTCAGGGACGTTGTCGACCCTGACATCGTTGCTGCCGTGATAGGTCAATGCTCTCATCGTGTTCAGCTCCTGCAGGGGTGAGTTGTGGCGTAGGTCTATGCAGGGGAAGCCAAGGCGCGGGGGAAAGTTCAGCTGAAGTGGCCAGTGGAAATACCTTCGCACGACGGTTGGCGCAGTGGACCGCAGGGGCGGCTGAAGTGAACCTTGGCCGCACCGCAAGGCTCGACTGACAAACAACACGGGGGTGACTTCGGATGAGCGCCTTGTTAGAGCAGATCACGCCAGCCCAGTGCCGGCTCGCCGCCATCAACCGCTGGTTCGAGACGTTCGATAACCACGCGCTGCGCCGACATTGCCCGAGTACCTATCACGAAGAGCTGTTGCGCCAGGCCGATGAAATGGACCGCCAGCGGTTGGTGGCGTGGACCGAATGGCGTGATCTGCGCCGGCTTGCCGACCGGGCGTTCCTGCAGGCGGTTGCGGGGGGCGATTATCATGGCTCGACGCGGTTTCAGGGGGCAGCCCAAGCTCACGGCTTGAGTCACCGCGAGGGCGCGGACTGATTGCGCTCCATTGTATCGATATCGCTACAGACTGCGACAGGGCAGGGGGTACGACGCCTGCAAGCGTTTGGAGCAACACGACACGCCAATAAAATGGAGTGACTTCATTACAGCGAAAACACCCGCGTTGATTGAAACGCCGTATTCATCGACGTTTTATCCTTGGCATAGTCCTTGCTGATTACCTTGCGTTCGGCCGGTTTATTTCCGGTTTAGAAAGTTGAACTTGTGACGTTATAAAAACAATTAAACTAGCAAGGTATAAAACAATGAACAACGTGCCTCACGGTCACTGTCCGCCTCCGGGTGAAACCCACGAACTGCAGCGCAGCCTCTCCAATCGGCATATCCAGCTGATCGCCATCGGCGGTGCAATCGGCACCGGCCTGTTCATGGGTTCGGGCAAGACCATCAGCCTGGCCGGCCCCTCCATCATCTTCGTCTACATGATCATCGGCTTCATGTTGTTCTTCGTCATGCGGGCGATGGGCGAACTGTTGTTGTCCAACTTGAAGTACAAGTCATTCATCGATTTCTCGGCCGATCTGCTGGGGCCTTGGGCGGGGTTCTTCACCGGTTGGACCTATTGGTTCTGCTGGATCGTGACTGGCATCGCCGACGTGATTGCGATCTCCGCCTATTCGCAGTTCTGGTTCCCCGATGTACCGCTATGGTTGCCGGCGCTGGCCTGCGTTGGCCTGTTGTTGTCGCTTAATCTATTGACCGTGAAAATGTTCGGCGAGCTGGAGTTCTGGTTCGCCATGATCAAGATCGTCGCCATCTGTGCCTTGGTCTGCACCGGCGTGTACATGGTCGCTGCGGCGTATCAGTCGCCGACCGGCAACGTCGCGTCGCTGGCCAACCTGTGGAATGACGACGGCATGTTCCCGCATGGTGCCATGGGCTTCTTCGCCGGCTTCCAGATCGCGGTGTTTGCCTTTGTCGGTATCGAACTGGTCGGGACCACGGCCGCCGAAACCAAGAACCCGGAACGCAACCTGCCCCGGGCGATCAACTCGATCCCGTTGCGCATCATCGTGTTCTATGTGCTCGCACTGATCGCCATCATGGCCGTCACGCCTTGGCGTGAGGTGGTGGCCAACAAGAGCCCGTTCGTTGAGTTGTTCGTGTTGGCCGGCCTGCCGGCAGCGGCGGGGATCATCAACTTCGTCGTGCTCAGCTCGGCGGCATCCTCGGCCAACAGCGGCGTGTTCTCTACCAGCCGCATGCTTTACGGCCTGGCGGTGGATGGCGATGCACCTGGCAAGTTCGCTGCGCTGTCCAGCCGCGCGGTGCCGTCCAATGGCTTGATCTTCTCCTGCGTGTGCCTTACTGCCGGTGCCCTGGTGATCTACCTGGTGCCGAACATGCTCGATGCGTTCACCTTGATCACCACGGTGTCGGCGATCCTGTTCATGTTCGTCTGGTCGATGATCCTGCTGTCGTACCTGGTGTACCGCAAGCAGCGCGCGCAGCTGCACCTTGCATCGAAGTACAAGATGCCTGGCGGCACGTTCATGTGCTGGGTGTGCCTGGTGTTCTTCGTGTTCATCCTCGGGTTGCTGGCGCTGGAAGCCGACACCCGCGCGGCACTGTTCTTCGTGCCGGTCTGGTTCGTCGTGCTGGGCCTGGCCTACCGTTCCATCCGCCAGAAAAAACAGCAGAGCGGGCAGTTGTCCTTCGAAGCGGACTGATCGCCGCTGTCATGTGCAACGCAGGGGGACGGCGCGGGATGTGCCGTCCCCCTGTTGTCGTTGGCCCAACAGGAAATCACCATGAGAATCCACGTCACCTTCATTGACCGAGTGGGTATCACTCAGGAAATCCTGGCACTGCTGGGGGCGCGCAACCTCAACCTGGATGCGGTGGAGATGGTCCCGCCCAACGTGTACATCGACGCCCCGGCCTTGTCCCAGGGCGTGCTCGACGAACTCCACGACGCGCTGTTGCGGGTGGTCGGGGTCCAGGCGGTCGAGCTGGTCGACTTCCTCCCGGGTCATCGCCGACGCCTGCAACTGGAGGCGCTGCTGGCGGCGATGAGCGACCCGGTGCTGGCGGTTGACCCGGGCGGGCATGTGCTACTGGCCAATCCTTCATTGGTCAGCCTGCTGGGCGGCGAGCCGGCCGGTGAGCCGTTGTCTAGTCTGTTCGCCGAGCCGGACCTGGCCCAGACCCTCATCGACAAGGGCTTTCGCCTGCCGATGTGCGAGGTCGGTTTCCAGGGCCAGGCGTTGTTGCTGGAAGCCACGCCGATCAGCGATGGCACCGATGCATTGGTGGGCGGCCTGCTGACCCTGTACCCGCCGAGCCGCATTGGCGAGCGTCTGGCGTCGTTGCTGCATGACCATACCGAGGGGCTTGAGGGGCTGCTGGGCGAATCGATGGCGCTCAAGGAACTCAAGGTGCGCCTGCACAAAGTGGCCAGCCTCGAAGCGCCGTTGCTGATCCAGGGCGAGACGGGCACCGGCAAGGAACTGGTGGCCCGCGCCTGTCATGCCCTCAGCGCCCGGCGCGATGCGTCGTTTCTGGCACTCAACTGCGCGGCGTTGCCAGAGAGCCTGGCCGAGAGCGAATTGTTCGGTTATGCCGCCGGCGCATTCACCGGCGCCCAGCGCGGCGGCAAGCCAGGCCTGCTGGAGCTGGGCGATGGCGGCACGGTGTTTCTCGATGAGGTGGGGGAGATGTCGCCGTACCTGCAGGCCAAGCTGTTGCGTTTTCTCAACGACGGCAGCTTCCGCCGAGTCGGTGGTGCCGGCGAGGTGAAGGTGAATGTGCGGGTGGTCTGCGCTACCCACCGCGATCTGGAGAACATGGTGGTCGAAGGCAGCTTTCGCGAAGACCTCTACTATCGCCTCAATGTGCTCAACGTGAAGGTGCCGCCGCTGCGCGAGCGCGGCAAGGACATTCTGCTGCTGGCCGAGTACTTCCTGCGCCAGGCCTGCACGCAGATACAGCGCTCACCCTGCCGACTGGCGCTGGCCACCCATCCGTTGCTGCTGGGCAATCGCTGGGCCGGCAACGTGCGCCAGCTGCAGAACGTGATCTTCCGTGCGGCCGCCATCAGCGAAGGCGAGGTGATCGACTGCGATGACCTGGAGCTGGCCGGCACTGCACTGAACAGCCAGCAGGCCGACGCGCAGGAGGTCATCAGCCTGGAGGCGGCGGTACAGGGGTTCGAGAAGGCCCTGCTGGAGAAACTCTACACCACCTATCCCTCGACTCGGCAGTTGGCCGTACGGCTGCAGACGTCGCACACGGCTATTGGTCAGCGCTTGCGCAAATACGGCATTGCCAGTCGAGTCAGCTGATCGACCCGGTGCCAATACGTTCCAGTGGAGTGATTGCACTCCAGTCGGACGTGATCCGCACGTCCATTGGCCTTTCTCTTCAGTAGCCATCATCGGGCTTGCCCAGTGGAGTGATTTCACTCCGCTGAGTTGGCGGGCGTTGGTCCTTGCTGACTAGCTAACGTATTGAAAATAAAACATTTATTTTACTTGGCACTGCCCTTGCTCTGTCTCACTGAGTCCTGAACGGGACCCACCTATAACAAGAGAGGAAGATCCATGAGCACGCTGCGTTTTACTCCAGAACACGAATGGCTGCGCCTGGAAGCAAATGGCGAATTGACGGTAGGCATCACCACCTATGCCCAGGCAGCCCTGGGTGATGTGGTGTTCGTGCAACTGCCGGAGCCCGGTGAGTACGCTGAAGGCAATGAAGTGGCGGTGCTGGAGTCGGTCAAAGCTGCCAGCAACATCAGCATGCCGCTCGACGGCAGCGTGGTGGCGGTCAACCAGGCCCTGTCCGACGATCCGGAACTGATCAACGCCTCGCCCATGCAGGACGGCTGGTTCTTCCGCATCCAGGCGCGCAACGTCGCCGACCTCGACGGGCTGATGGATCAGGCCGGCTATGACCGCTACCTGGCCGACAACGCCTGAGCCGGAGGATCGACATGACCTACGCATCCATCCCGCTGGGCACCGACAACGAATTCATCGCCCGCCACATCGGCCCGCGCGAAGGCGACATCGATGCCATGCTGGCGCTCACCGGCCACGACACCCTCGAAGCGCTGATCGACCACGTGATCCCCGACAGCATCAAGGGCACCAGTGTACTTGAGCTGAGCAAAGGGCAGGGCGAAGCGCAGGCGCTGGCCGCGCTCAAGGCCATCGCCGGCAAGAACCAACTGTTTCGCAACCATATCGGCCAGGGTTACTACCCTTGCCACACCCCCACGCCGATCCTGCGCAATCTGCTGGAGAATCCGGCCTGGTACACCGCGTACACCCCGTACCAGCCGGAGATCTCCCAAGGCCGGCTGGAAGCGCTGTTGAACTTCCAGACCCTGGTCAGCGACCTGACCGGCATGCAGATCGCCAACGCGTCGTTGCTCGATGAAGCCACCGCCGCCGCCGAGGCCATGACCTTCTGCAAACGGCTGGCGAAGAACAAGGCCCCGGCGTTCTTCGCCTCCCAGCATTGCCACCCGCAGACCCTCGACGTCCTGCGTACCCGTGCCCAGCCATTGGGTATCGACGTGGTCATCGGTGACGAAACGCGGCTGGAGCGCCAGAACCTGGACGGCTACTTCGGCCTGTTGCTGCAGTACCCGGCCAGTACCGGTGCGATTGCCGATCATCGCACCCTGGTTGAACACGCTCACGCCTCGGGCGCGCTGGTGGCGGTCTGTGCCGACCTGCTGGCGCTGACGCTGCTGACCCCGCCGGGTGAGTTCGGTGCCGACGTGGTGCTGGGCAGCGCCCAGCGCTTCGGCGTACCGCTGGGCTTCGGCGGGCCGCACGCGGCCTACTTTGCCACCCGCGAGGCCTACAAGCGCGACATGCCTGGACGCCTGGTCGGTGTGTCGGTCGACCGTTTCGGCAAGCCGGCCCTGCGCCTGGCCATGCAGACGCGCGAGCAACACATTCGCCGTGAGAAGGCCACCAGCAACATCTGCACCGCCCAGGTGCTGCTGGCCAATATCGCCAGCATGTACGCGGTCTACCATGGCCCCGAGGGGCTGACCCAGATCGCCCGGCGTGTGCATCGGCTGACGGCCGTGCTGGTACGCGGGCTGCAGCAACTCGGGCACGAGGTCGAGCAGGCGCAGTTCTTCGACACCGTCAGCGTGCGCACCGCCGGGCCTGCGAGCGATGTGCTGGCGACCGCCCACGGCGCCTGCATCAACCTGCGCCTGATCGACTCGCAACGCGTCGGCCTGTCGCTGGACGAAACCTGCGAACAGGCCAGCGTCGAAGCCCTCTGGCAGGTGTTCGCCCGGCCTGGCCAGGCGCTACCGGACTTCACCGCCCTGGCCCGCGAAAGTGGCGATTGCCTGCCGCCGGCGCTGCTGCGCCAGACAGCGTTCCTGCAGCACCCGGTGTTCAACCGCTACCACAGCGAAACCGAGCTGATGCGCTACCTGCGGCGCCTGGCCGACAAGGACCTGGCCCTGGACCGCAGCATGATCGCGCTGGGTTCGTGCACCATGAAACTCAACGCCGCCAGCGAGATGGTGCCGATTACCTGGCCCGAATTCGCCGCCGTGCACCCGTTCGCCCCGGCCGAGCAGTCGCGCGGTTACCGGCAACTGACCGACGAGCTGGAAGCCATGCTCTGCGCGGCCACCGGCTATGACGCCATGTCGCTGCAGCCCAACGCCGGCTCCCAGGGCGAATATGCAGGCCTGCTGGCCATCCGCGCCTACCACGCCAGCCGTGGCCAGGCGGGGCGTGATGTGTGCCTGATTCCCTCTTCGGCGCATGGCACCAACCCCGCCACGGCGCAGATGGCGGGCCTGCGCGTGGTGGTGGTCGACTGTGACGCGCGGGGCAACGTCGATGTCGCCGACCTGCAGCGCAAGGCCGCGCAGCACAGCGCGCAACTGGCCGCGCTGATGATCACCTATCCCTCGACCCACGGCGTGTTCGAGGAGGGCATCACGCGCCTCTGCGACATCGTTCATGAGCACGGCGGCCAGGTGTACCTGGACGGCGCCAACATGAACGCCATGGTCGGCCTGTGTGCCCCGGGCAAGTTCGGCGGCGATGTGTCGCACTTGAACCTGCACAAGACCTTCTGCATTCCCCACGGCGGTGGCGGCCCGGGTGTCGGGCCGATTGGTGTGAAGGCGCACCTGGCGCCATTCCTGCCCGGCCACCGCCACCTGCAGAACAGCCAAGGGGCGGTCAGTGCGGCACCTTATGGCAGCGCGAGCATCCTGCCGATCACCTGGATGTACATCCGCATGATGGGCGGCGAGGGCCTCAAGCGCGCTTCGCAGCTGGCGATCCTCAGTGCCAACTACATTGCCCGGCGCCTGGAAGAGCACTATCCGGTGCTCTACACCGGCGACAACGGCCTGGTCGCCCATGAGTGCATCCTCGACCTGCGCCCGCTCAAGGACAGCAGCGGCATCGGCGTCGAGGACGTGGCCAAGCGCCTGATCGACTTCGGCTTCCATGCCCCGACCATGTCGTTCCCGGTGGCCGGCACGTTGATGGTCGAGCCCACCGAGAGCGAATCCAAGGAAGAGCTGGACCGCTTTTGCGACGCCATGATCTGCATCCGCGAGGAGATCCGCGCGGTAGAGAACGGCACCCTGGACCCGCTCGACAACCCGCTGAAAAACGCCCCGCACACCGCCAGCGAGCTGGTCGGCGAGTGGCCGCATCGCTATGACCGGATGCTGGCGGTGTACCCGCTGGCCGAACTGCGCGAGAGCAAGTACTGGCCGCCGGTGGGCCGCGTGGACAACGTCTACGGCGACCGCAACCTGGCCTGTGCCTGCCCACCCGTGTCGCTCTACCAGGACGCCTGACCTCATCGACCCGGACCGCTCCGGTCCTGGCCTGTCACTCGAACAACAAGGAAACGCCCATGTTCCATAAAAGCCTCACCCTGGCCGATTTCGACCCTGCGTTGGCCGCCGCCATCGGCCGCGAAGCGCTTCGTCAGGAAGACCACATCGAGCTCATTGCCTCGGAGAACTACACCAGCCCGCAGGTGATGCTGGCCCAGGGCAGCGTGCTGACCAACAAGTATGCCGAGGGCTACCCGGGCAAGCGCTACTACGGCGGTTGCGAGCATGTCGATGTGGTCGAGCAATTGGCCATCGACCGGGCCAAGGCACTGTTCGGCGCCGGTTACGCCAACGTCCAGCCGCACTCGGGCTCGCAGGCCAACGCGGCGGTCTACCTGGCGCTGCTGCAGGCCGGCGATACCCTGCTGGGCATGAGCCTGGCCCACGGCGGGCACCTGACCCACGGCGCCAAGGTCAGCGCCTCCGGCAAGCTGTACAACGCCGTGCAGTACGGCATCGATGCCGACGGCCTGATCGACTACGACGAAGTCGAGCGCCTGGCCGTCGAGCATCAGCCGAAAATGATCGTGGCCGGCTTCTCCGCCTACTCGAAAACCCTCGACTTCGCCCGTTTCCGCCAGATCGCCGACAAGGTCGGCGCTTACCTGTTCGTCGACATGGCCCACGTCGCGGGCCTGGTAGCGGCGGGCCTGTACCCCAATCCGCTGCCGTACGCCGATGTGGTGACCACCACCACCCACAAGACCCTGCGTGGGCCACGCGGTGGCCTGATCCTGGCCAAGGCCGACCCGGCGCTGGAGAAGAAACTCGATTCGGCGGTGTTCCCAGGCGGGCAGGGCGGGCCGCTGATGCATGTGATCGCCGCCAAGGCGGTGTGCTTCA
>RCUS01000395.1_pt1 | contig 29836 bp, 29 predicted proteins | sample 2166221 | NCBI WGS metagenome assembly RCUS01 (sample SAMN09932758, study PRJNA488358) | compost metagenome | isolation source: compost soil in cyclohexanecarboxylic | place: Germany: Experimental Botanical Garden
CAAGGTTGTCGGCGAGTCGGACAACGGCGTGGACGCCATGCAGATGATTCGCGAAGCCGCCCCGGACCTGGTCATTAATTTTTTCTAGACACAGGTACATGACACTGATTATTTTTCATATTTAACAATGAGATACTAAATTCCTTGACACCGCAATTTGACACCACACAATGATGGTCTAGCCTGAAGTGGGACTTAACTCGCAGAGGCTAGGGCTATGCTGACCTGCCAAATCACAGACAAGTCCCTCATATTCGAGTGGCCATCCGACTCTGCGGTCAAAGGCACAAAGACCCATACTTGCGCCCACTATGAAAAATACACCCCGGCACAACTTCGAGCTTTAGCTGAAAGCACAAAGTCCGTCTGCGCCAGAGTTTCAGCAAATAGCTATAATATTTTCTTCAAGGGACTGAGTGTTATCCTTAGCAAGTTAAACACTCAGCAATGGCCAGCCCACAACAATCTGCCTGCCTGGCAAAACATCATCGTCACATTATTCGAAAAAACGATCCAGAACAAAAAAATCAAACTTGAATCTAGGGTTTCATACTGGAACGCTGCCGCCAAGATAATCAAAGAGCTATCCCGCTCTGGTGTAATACCAGTCTCTGTAGTTATTCCACATGCCAAAAACAACATACGGAGCAATGAAAACCCTGTTCCGCCTCTCGGATTTAAAAGTGAAAAGATTCCACTCACAAAGGCAATTGAGGATGTTCTGCCCAAAAAGTTTTTGATTGAACCTGACCTTGACAAGCCAGACGACTTATACTTAACCCAATTTAAGCAAGAGCTCGAAGCTAGTATTTCTCAAGTGACCAATGCCCTCACAGGCTATTGGAAAGAAATGGTCATCACGCAAAACATTGGAAAGGCCCTTATTGACAGTCTTCCCAATGAAGGTCGTGCCGAGATTGTTAAGGCCAACGGTATAGGGGCAGATGGAGTTCATGTATGCTCACCCTCTACCCCCAAATATATCGCGATAGCGTGGTTCCTGCTGCTGCTAAAGCATAATTATGAAACAGGACTAATCAACTCGGTTACAGCTCAAGAGGTTTTCAGAACTTCAACTGGCCTGAAAATGGGTCGCATCAACAAGTTATTCCAGATGCTGAAGAAAATTTGCCCTCAGCAGTACATGAAAGCAAAAGTATCCAACGAATACGCCAGTCGCCTCATCGGCCTTTTAAGTGTAGTGGATTGCAACGCAGCAATAGCCATACTTGTCATCAACAACCCAGTATTCACCTCAGAATCAATCGCAGAAGCCGACCTATATATGGAAAATGGTGACTGCTATGCTCAGATTGATACAGAGCAAGGATTAGTCCGATTCTCAATTTCGAAGCCAAGGGCCCTGAGCCGGAAAGTCGCCTATTTAAATAAAACCAGTCGGGAAATTCTTGCTAAGGTTGTTGAATGCACAAGCGCGACCAGGCAACTACTGAAGGCGAGGAAGCGCCCTACCTGGAAACGTTTATTTATATATTTATCATCAAGAGGCCCAGCTAGCAGGCCAAGCCAAATCAGCAACAACAACGAACATAAAAACTCGCTTAAGATACGGCTTGCTGCAGACCTGGTTTCTATCAGAGGAAAAGTTGACCTATCACCCACGGTTCTCAGGGCAACACAGGGCATTATCACTTTCTTAAGGACGGGCAGCCTCGCCATGACGTCTATGGTATTGGGTAATACCATTGCCGTCACCGAGTCCAATTACATTCCTAAATGGTTGGTTAAGCGATTCGCAAACCGGACACTTCGCATCTTAGCTCAGAAGATCATTGTAGTCGCAACACACGGCCATCCTTGGGCCTTAGCGGCAACAGATTTCACGACCACAGAACAACTCCACCGCTTCATTGTAAGAATTCTCACTGAAGCTACGGGAAATGATCCGTTCGCTGTAATCGCTCGTCGCCGTCTGCCGGATATTCAAAACAGCAAGTTGACCCCAACCACTAAGAGCGGCGACCTTCACTTACACATAGATAATAACATTTTAGCTGCGCTATATTCCTATGAAGCGAAAGTCGCACGCATGCCACTAGATGAACAAATAAGAATTGACTCTACAACCGGGCTCAGCCATCAAGCTGTCTGCAACATTCCTCGCCTAGCTAGGCTAACGGCAGAGCTGGATATAGATAATGCAAGCGAATCAGATTTCCAAATAGCAAATAGCTTTTGCGGGGATGCGCTGGATGAACTGAGAGCAGAGCACCAGCTAGCACTCGACCAGATAGCGTATTACGATTCATTATTTATTAATATCCAGCCCTCTCGATAAGTTAAAGGCATAAATCAGGAGACCTTCAATGCCAAGGAAAAAGCCCCCACACCTCACCGATGACGAGCACGTTGAAAACTTAATTAACAGAGCGCAAAAGCTAACACTCTCGGGTAATGAGCAGTTCGAAGCGGACTGGCTAGTATCTGGTGGCATAGGTAGCAACCAGTGGGTTGTGGTCGAAGACCACAATTCAAACTCAACATTGACCGTAAGGTTTGATGACTACCTACCGGACGGCAGCTTACTAACCGCCCCCCAAAACTCCCTTTTGTTAGAGCCAATTCAGAAAGCCGCGTTTCACCTAAGGATGGGTAACCTCCAATACTTCCATGGCTGGCATAAGCAGTGGCTGCGAGTCATCGACACTTCTGTGAATCTCGCAAGGTGGATGGTACTTAACTCATCAGTCTTTCAAACGCAACAGTTCGGATTCCAATTACTCACAGACGACCATCTCAAAGCTTATTTCCACGAGTTTGCCAGTGGAGGCATAGCGAATACACTTAAGCTCGATGATAGGCTCTTGGCAATCTTGCACGAGAAAACAAACAGCACCCTACCTCTATCAACAATATTTGCCAACAAGAATTGTCTAGATGAAAACTTTATTCAAGAATCGGCTGAGTGGCTGAACAGCCAAGGAGCCTACATCTACTCCAACCAGGTGAAAGCAAAAGTAGTCTCTAGGAAATACTTGGAGATCCTGCTGGGTTGCTCATCTCAGCTATTTGATCGCTACCCCATTGTAGCCAACGTTATCAACCAATTTGACATCCAGCATGACCGGTCGTCACCAGAAGCTGTAGTGCCAGTACCTGCAAACAAGCGCCGCATTGTGGCTACATCGTCGATAGTCAGAAAAACGATGTATACCCACCGAAAGGAAATTCGAATATTCACATCCGCTCATAACCTCGTAAGCGAAATTCCTTACATTTCCGACGCTGCATTCAAGGAACAGCACTTAGACAAGCTAGGACTCGACGGCCACACCAAGCTCTTACCACTTGAAATCGGGTTAGGTGCCGTTAATAGCGCAGCAGAAATGATCATATGTTATGGCGAGCAAATAGTTGAAGCCGCAGCAGCTTTTGCCGATGAGTACACGTATTTGAGGCAGGAGTATCACCAACCCCCATGCAACATAAAGATCAAAGATTTTTTCCAGAAAAAGAAGCTCGACTGGCCGTCAAACCCAGAGTTTGGCGGCATTCCCCTAATGGTACGGTACAACGTAGTTTCATTCACATCAAACAACCGCAATACCGTCAACGGGGAGATCACGTTTCTTACTCTGCAGGAAGCCTTCTATGGGGCTTGTGCCCTTTTGATTGGCATGTGCAAGCCGGTGCGCGATGGCGAACTACATCGACTGCCCCTTGAATGTTTGGATTGGGAGTTTGAAGGTGGTGGAGCTCTATTAGTACAGGAACTGGAAAAAAGTGGACTCTTAGAGCAGCGTCAGCAGATCAGCCGACCTATACCATCCCTGGTTGCATATGCCATCCAGCTACTTCAAGCACTCTCGACCAAGCTCAGAGCAATTTATCAAGACGTCAATGGCCCCCTCGTAGACCATCTTTTTTACATACCAAAACGATGCCTCTCCACACCAGTTGGGAAGGCTCTTGGCGAAACCCTGAACGCCGCGATTGACACTTTCTGCCTTATTAGCAATCTACCCAGAACCAAGGATGGCGAACCTACAAAAATAAGAATTCATCAAATGCGAAAATTTTTCTTGATCGTGATGTACAAACATCACGACAGCGCACTTCGCCGAACGCTTGGCTATGGAGCGGGTCATATCAAAGAAGGAAGCATTGATGAGTATACCACTTTCTCACACGATGACCCCGAAAGCGTGAAATACGAAAGCCAGTGCGTTAGTGACAGGCTGGTTGCCTTTGAGCTTGGCCAAATTTCACCAGAGGGCCACAGCGGGCTAAGTGCTCTGTACAGCCATGTTTGCACCCATTTTAACGTTCATACTCTTCAGGTTTTGAACAATCAAAGCTTTATTAATCTCCTTAATCATTTGCAGCGACACAATACATACAAAAGCACTGTATACACAATTGAAATAACTGGCCCAGATGGCGTACTTACAACTCTTGAATTCGCCATAAAATTTGAAGGGGAACAAGATGACGAATTCAACTGAAATGAATATTGATGCCCGGATTGACTGGCTTCGAAAGATCATACTTCATGAGTTAATAGCTACCGATGCTGAGGCAGCCATGCTATCCGACATGCGCAAATTCCTCGCATTAGAAATCAAGGGGTTATTCTCACAAAAAGCGTACAACACTATCAAATCGCATGCAGTTAAAAATAGAAGCATTACAACCCCCCACCACCATGCCAATACATGGGAATACATTAAGGAACTCCGCACTCAAGCACATCAAGAAAGTTTAGCTAAGGAAAGGCTTATAGAGGGAGAGAAGCACATAAAAGATCTAGAGAACCTTGCACTTCTTGAAGCTCATCTATGCGGAATGGCCTACATAGAGGCTTACGAATTTCTTAGATCACTGCTGAAAGAGCCCTCACTCTCCAACCTCGCCGAAGCAAAGATTAAAAATTTTATCTCAATCAGCCAAGCCAAATATTCACATATAACCTCCCATGGAACACGCGAGGGCGCCACGCTGCAGGTCATCCAAGGGGGTAAGAAGTAAATGGCACAGCTATATAGATTACTTACCAACGTAGAGTTACCTAGCGGCGCATCCCCCCTAACACGCACAAACCAGCACTACATAACCTACACAAAGCATACATCACTACCTCTAATGTTTTGGCCAAACGGTACTCCATGCCACCTTGTAAACTTATGGCTAACGGATATCGCAAAAGCAACAACTGGCAAAGAATCGACCAAAACCAGTGCAGCGCTCATAACTCATCTCGTCCGCTTTTGTTTCACCAGAGACATCTCATTTTACGATTTTAATGATTCATATTTTAAAATATTTACAAACGACCTTAAAAACGAACTAAAAACCAATAAGTTCGAAATCGATAGCCCTGCCCGCACTGGAACTCAAGTATTATCAATTCAGCACACTTGCCTGAAATTCTTACTATGGATTCAGAAAATTCATCCAGCATATGAACAGCTGCCTCTTATTGGCTTAGCGTTAGACCAGCCTCGCATAGTTATCGAATGGCGCTATACCCCTTATAGAAATAGCCCTTACATCTGGCACCCCGAGCTTGTCCAGCCTACTGCACCTCTCAACGACAAGTTTCCCATGCCTGAAAAACACATTGCAAAGCTGAGAAGCGCAGTCTATGCACGCTATCAAAATACATTAAAGACGCCGGGGCGATCACTAAGCCCTCACGCTATGGCAACCATTAAATATCTTTACAGCAGAAGAGTGTTCACCATCAACATGATGACAAATTTCGGCTTGCGACCTGAAGAATTACAGGAAATGTCAGTCGAAGAAAACTCCAACATTGTCTTTACACTTACAGTTATCTTACCAACAAAAAAAACCAGAGCCCCACAAGCCTCGCGCAGACTCAAGATCAATATGGGACTAGCAGTAAGCCTGCAGACCTACTTTGATGATAGAGCTGAATTCATAAAACACTTAGATGAACATGGATATACTACTTCACAAGCCAGCCAGATGCTATTAGGAAAGAACGGCCAACCGTTAGAAAAATCCTCACTAACAAAAGAATTTGATAGACTTTGCGAAGATGCCGGACTGAACAACAAAAAAGTATGCCTATCCATGTTTCGACACAGATTTATTAGTAGAGAGGTGAAAACCGAGCTACTACTACGATTCAAAAAAAAACCCGAACTTATGAAAGAAATCACCCCAGCACTTAGAGATACTGTTGCCAGAGAGGTAATTACAAAAACTGGACACCGCGACCCGAAATCCATCTGGACATATGTCGACGAGCAATACAAGCTCCTCACTACCCCAGACTCGCACGAATCCTTCCAAAGCATAAAAAACGACATTGAACAGACCAAGAACACACTCGAAGACTTGTTGTTCCGCCAGAACTTTAGTTCACAAGAACAGATTAGCGACGAGCTTAAAATCCTGCGTGAATACATCCAAGGATTAGAGGAACGACTTTATGCAGCCGAGAGAAAAATAAGTGACGATTAAAGAAAACTCACTCGTGGCTAAAGCGCATGGTTATGTCTACAGTCCTAATTGGTCACTTAAATCCCGCCCCTCCCAAAACATTAGTACTGGAGCGAGAACGTGCGCTGACCGGTTCGAAGCATGTAATTATCGCGAAAGCTGATGATCTCTCACCTCGCCCTCCTACAACCCGATGAGCCTGGCAATTACTGGAAGCAGCCCCATTAGGCCCTACGGGCTACCAATGAGAGGATCACATCAATCTCCATGCTCTACACGGGGCAGGCCCAGACCTTCCCGTCACTCAGCGCTCGCTCAGTCCTCTCTTCGCCCGCCACGATACCTGGAAACCCAAGGTTCAGACCATCAGGTACTCATACTTCAACGCGTCAATACTTGCGGCAGGTGATGCCACCACCTCCGTGCCAACATCTTTGGCCAGCGGCTGCAGTACGCCACTCATGTATCGATCTGCCCGGAAATAAGAGACGTAAGGGATGTAGAGGGCATGGATCAAGTCTACAAAATCACTGGCCTTAAGCTCTCGTCCATTCTCCCCCAGCGACTTTTGTAGCGAGGCGTAGAAGGCGCTGATGCAGACAAATAGGCCTGGACAGTAGCGCTCAATAAGTGAGGCGTCTTCACACAAAGGTGCCTCGGGCAACAGGCTCTTTAACAGGCGGTTCACGATGTCGAGCATCCCTGATCTCTTCAGCTTCGTCCAACGCTCGCCCCTGCCTCCCATCATTGCCTCGGCACGTTCAGCCTTCGGCAGTTGAATCATCTGATTGTTTAGGTCGTCAAGTGCGTGCTGGCAGCTGGCGAGAAACTGCTGCGCGGGTTTTCTTAGCCATTCCACAACCGATCCCAGCTGATGGTGGTTGTCCTTGTCATGTGGCGCTCGCATGATCAGCCGCTAAGGCCAGGTTCTCGTCACGTCGACCCCAAGCGCCCCGTCCGATGATCTGATCAATGAGGATAGGAACGCAGATTTCCTATGGGATTTCGACTCTGACCATGGAACATCGGAAGACGAACTGCACTTTGGTAAGAATCAACGTGGTGCATAACCACCTCGGGCCAACCCACCCTGCAGCTTTGCCACAGCGGCACAGATCAAATGGGCTTCGTCATCATTTACTGCGCACCCACGTACCTCATTCCAGCTGAGTCGCTTAAAGAATTGGGCAAGTGCCAACGTTTCCACATGACTCAACTCGGCATCCGCCTGTTGGCCGTCGATATCGAAAATCACGGTGACATCTGTGTACTGGGTCAACTTGCTCATGAGGAAGCTCCATTGTTGGCTTGCGCCAGTTTGGCGATTTTGGCTAACGAGGTTGCTCACTAGCTTAGATGACCATTTCCAGAGCCCGTAGACCAAGAGTATCTGCAGGGGTTGGAGAGTCACCCCGTTCACTGCCGCCGGGATGGGGCCGAATTCTTGTCCAGAAAGACTAGCAGCGACACGTCTCACGATTTTTTCCAAACGGAATTTGCGGGCCAGCAAACCTTGATCTACGGTCAATGTCACTGAAGTGCATGTTGACTGAGGATCAAGCCCGTGATCAATGCTGTCCTGCTCAAACGAGCCATGAACTACCTGCAACTCAGCGGCGTGGCCTTGGCCGACAAGGTGAGCGCGCTGCGTGAGGATGGCAAGCGCACAGCGCCGGAGACCATCAGCCGATGGCTGAACGGCACACGGCCAGTTGATCCTTTTCTCATGGGTTGGATAGCCGAGTTGGTGCGCTCCAAGATGATGAGCGAAGAGCGATCACGAGTCGTTCTACCCAACGGTAAGGTCGTGATTGCTGTAGCCAATCTAAAAGGCGGCGTCGGCAAGACAACACTGGCGAGGAATCTTGCTGCCATCGCGAAGTCCCTTCACCTCAAAAGCACCTTTTTGTACGCGGAATATCCCGAAGCCCGCCGCCGTGCTGGCTACGTGTTCTACGACCTCAAGCCACTCAACATTAACTGTCCTGAGCTGAGCCCGGAGGAAATCCTCGCTTACGAACCAGCCGAGGGTGAGGTGGTGGTCGTTGATGTCTGCAACAGCATCGCCCAAGACTCATTCTTCACCGCCCGTGAACGGGACGAGCCTTTGGAGCCAAATCCCAAAGGTTTCCTCACGCGCTTTACGCCGGACATCTATGTGATTCCCGGCGAGTTTGCCAGCAGCTTGGACAATTGGGGGGCGCACCGATTGATCGAGAGTAACGTCCTCCAGGCACCTGTGCAGCTCCTCCATCGACCGAGCTTGATGTGTATGGATTTCGCTAGCACAGCTAGCAAAGATGGCTTTGACGTTACTAGCGACATGTTCTGCCCTTTCTTCATCCCCCAGTCCGTGTCGACAAGCTCGCCCCTTCCCCGTGACTTCTTGAGCGATTGGCAAAACCTAGACCAGAAGCACCACCACCTCAGGCTCTTCGAACACCTGTTATCGCAGGTAGGCGGCGAGCTCATTGAAAGTTATCAAATGGAGCAAGAAATGAAGGGAGCGGGGCTGGAGGCACTGCTCGAATGGGCTGAGGCGTCTTAGCTTCAGTAGCGACGCAGGGAAGGTTTTCGAGCCGTGACGCAAGGGATGATCTAGAGCCATTCCAATGAACACGGTCTTTGCAGATGCAGTTTGCGATTATTTCCTCATGCGCACTGGCTGAATCAAGTACACCGGGCTACCGCTCTTCGGAAAGATGGCAGATAGCCATGTGATTCCCTTATTATTGAGAGCTGCGTAGGGAAACGCCAGCGTTCGCCAATTGGCCTCCCTACCCTCGCAAATTTTTGGTGATGGTGCTGGAGATTGTCTGATGGCTTTCGATGCTTCACCCTCCTGGAGCGGTTTCAACTACCAGGGCAAAGTCGCTCTGCATTATGCGCTGACGTTGATCAATGCTCAGCCAGTCGCTCATGATTTCTCAACAACAGAATTGATGCTCGAAGCCAACGAGGACTTTGAGATCGTGGTGAATGGAGCATCCGTCTCTTTTCACCAGGTCAAGGCATACAACTCCAGTACGTTTGAAGAATACTCAGATGCTCTATTTGGCCTAACAATTGAACTTCACAAGAAACCTGGCGTGCTAGGATACATCCACACCTGGAAACAAATTAATGACCGCCCGAAATTTACTGGCCTCCTAGCCTCGGTTAAAAATGACTTCACCGTCGTGCTAAATGAGTACATCGGCAGTAATCCCAAGACGGGGATCACCCTACTTGAAACCGCTGCCGCAGGTGGAACCAAGCTCAAGAAAAAAGCGTCAATTCTCAAAGCATCTTTACCAGGCTTAGATGCAGACGCATTAGCTAAAGTTATTGAAAACATTTCCAGCCAGAAAAGTGACGCCCTTAACCGGTTAGCAAGTTTCATTTATGACGGCAACGCATTCTGCGACCTCAGCGACATCAACAACAAAATAAAACATCAACTTTCCATCGCGCTAGCAAACCGGCAAATCGCAATAACCAATGACCAACTGGAAAAAGCATTCGACTACTTCCTAGGCGTCATCGACAACTATATTATTGAACGCCATAAGACCAAAACAGGCGCACTCGCCAGGCCTATAAAATTCGAAGAAATAATCAATATCCTTAGTTTTGACCATGAGGATGTGAGCAAACACTACATCGCTTGTCGGTTCAAGGATCGCTTTTCACGTTTGATCGACGAGTACTTGGGCGATCAATATGATTATCCGCAGCCAGCCCCAGAACCTTGCAATTTAAAGGCTGCGCAGAAGCTGCTCCTGTCGCTACCCCCATTGGAGCTATGGGAGCACTACAGGCATTTTTCGCCACAGCTTCATTTGGACAGTGGAAACAACACTGACAATGCTTTCAACGCATCCGACGAGGGCATTCGTTTCTGCTTATTGAAAATCCTACATGAAATAGATTTTTCACGACTGGCGCAAGAGGCAGAGCGCTATAGATTCTCATATAAATGCACAACTATCCCGCCACAAGGGTATCTTCCGACGACCATAACCAACGTTGGCAGAATCAGCAACACAATCCGGCAACTGAACACTAACCCATGCCTTGGCGAGCTACTCTACGAGGTTCGTAATCTCATCTATTGTGGCCAAGAGGCGCATCCATTCGCGCCGGATTTTGACAAAAGTACTACTGCACCACGGGCCGCAGGTGAAGATTCACGTGCCAAGCGTGACGACATATTGCCCTTGATTACCCTCCTCCCCCTGGAACAAGCTAAAGGTGCGCTTGCAAAATGATAACAATCCTTAATAACATCATGGCAAGCAACCGATTCACTCTGGTGGATGTCGACCTGCCCAACCCATTACTTGATTTTAGTTTGTTCAAAGCCGAGAGCCGCCACAGAGAAGAGTACTTCTTAACCATTTACCTCGATAACAACAGCGACGAAACGCTACAAAATTTTCTTGATAATACTGCGCAAGAAATTTTTGAAGAGATCCAAAGCACGGGCAAGGTTGAACTGTACTTTGAAAAAAATTGCACCATGATCATTTGCCTTGACTCCCTAAATTTGAATCAGGATTTAGTACTAGCTCTCGAAGAAGACCCTTACAACTTCAAGAAAAATGTAATCAAGTACTCTTCGTCAGAGTTGGCAGCACTCAATGCTTACCTGGCCAGCAATGCCATCGAGGCGCTAACGAGCGATATCATCAACGATATTTTAAACGCCAACAACGGCGCAGATTTCTTGGCATTCAAGTACCAACATAGAAATCGACACCGCTTGTATGACCTGATCGTACGGGTAATGCTCAAACTATCTTTTCTTTCCTACAATCCTAAAGAGCAAAAGTTAGAGAACCTCACAGGGCAAATCGACGCTGCCTTACCCCCTGCCTTGACCGAAACGTTTGAGCGAATTTTAGCAGTCGAATGGGCAGACGATACGGTCATCGGGAACGTCGAATCGATCTGGGGAAATAAAGCATGATCACATTGAGCAAGGTGACGCTAAAAAATTTCAAGATCTATGGGGGCGAGCCTTTCACGATCAACTTCGAAAATAACCGCCTGGTACTACTGGACGGCCCGAATGGATATGGAAAAACAACGGTATTCGACGCCATTGAGCTTGCAATTACTGGTAGTCTTCGCAGGCTGATCGTGCTGGAAGGACGACAAAATCCTGCTGACATCGTTGTAGCCCATAATGGCCAGAGTGATGTCGAGATCACCATAGAGTTTCTGGGTGAAGATGGCAAAAGACGAACATTTCTCAGGAAACTAAAACGAAATATTGCAAACGCAGCAAGGCGTATCGGCAACTTTTCATCTCTCTGGGAAATCCACGAGATTGTTGAATCACAAACAAAACCTGTCGACAAAAGTGAGTTCGACCATCTATTCAACAGCAAAGACTTTGCGCGCGACTTTCTACTATTTCACTATATAGAACAGGAAGATACTTCTCGCTTCCTTAAGTCTAACAATGAGGCGCAGCGGGCTGAAAAATTAGCCAACCTATTTGGCGATACTTATGAGGCAGAACAGAAACTTCAAAAGCTTACGGACGTCAAGAAACGGCTTTTTACAGCTCGCAGAGACATCAACACCAAGATAGACAACATTCGAACCCTGCACAACCTGGAAGCCATCAATGATCTCTCGGCAGGAGAAACCGAGCAACACGTCTATGCTCTGCCTTGGCTGACCGGTGAAAATTCCCCATTCTGGGATCGCCCGACTATCACCCAGCTCAACGAAGATCGCATGACCAAGGCGATTGCTGAACTGCAAAAGATATCCAGTCTTTTTACGCATCGGGACTTTTTCCTGCGCTCACGACGGTATCAGCGGGCAGCACAAGAACGTGAGCTCATGGAGCAGTACGTGGGCTATGCAGGCACTTACCAAAATTACCAGCAAATCGAAACGGACTTTGGAGTTTACCAGTATGTCAAGCGATCACGCGACATACTCAATAGTGGTGACTTCAAAGTCATACAACAAAATCTGGAAACGACTAAGCTATTTCAGATTCTGAATCTCGACTCCGCTGACGCCTTCATCAATGACGTAGGCTTATTGATCGGCCTCGCAGAAAAGTTCAGGGGACTGACGTCCATTTATACTGAACTGATGAAACATCATACGGCAATGCATGAAAGTATGCAGGCACACCCGACCGAGACTAAGTGCGGTCTTTGTGGCCATGACTATTCAGCCCATGATGCTTTGGACAGAGCAATTACCGACCATGGGCATCTTTTGCGCAGTCAGCTGGGCGACCAAGACCGGGAATTGGTTACAGCGCGGGAAAGATTCGAGAACAATCAACTTAAGCCTCTGCTCAAGGTGTGCGACGATTTCCTACAATTGCGACAGCCTCCGTCACAAGACGAACTGTCGAGGATCGCGAAAGCTGCGGCCAACAAAGACCGAGTGGAACGTCTGCGCGGCTGGCTGGCAAGCGAAGGTATTGATGACTTAGACCTCATTGCGCCGGCATTCCCTGTACCTGGCGGACAGACCTATATTTCAGAGAAATCTGACTTACTATCTGAACGAATCCGAGGCCGGATTGGCCCATCACCCGATGGTTACACGGAGTCATTTAGCAGTGACATTTACGAGCGGATTTACTTAGATTACTTCCAGCGTGAAAGTGACAAACTTCGCAGCTTCGACATAACTCAGCTTGATAGAAAAGAGCGCTTCATTAAATCTCTATATTTCAGCTCGCTCACTGAGGTCGCAGCGCGACTTCTTAAACTCGAAGGTCAAAATACGCTTCTTGACCTGGCACTGCTTGACACCGGAAAACTCATAGATGTTATTGGCACCCAAATAGGACAATATCGAAAAAAACTGATTACCGACATTGAGATTCCTTTCTTCATATACTCGGGCAAAATACTTCAAAGCCATCAAGCTGGGGATGGGCAAGGTGTATTTATCAAAGACCCCCAGGGCAATGATGTACTCAAGAATGTGCGCTTGGTGTCAGATTGGTCAACAGATCACGACATTATAAATACCATGAGCTCTGGCCAAATCTCAGCGGTGGTCATCGCGCTCACTCTCGCCCTAAACCGCGTCTACGCCCGGCGATTCTCTACCATACTCATAGATGACCCAGTGCAGACAATGGATGACATCAATATGTCGTCGCTTGTGGAACTTCTGCGCAACGATTTCAGCGACAAACAAATCATCATGTCCACGCATGAAGATAAGGTTGCGCGATACTTTACATACAAGTACATCAAGCACAGTGGAAAGGTTAAAATAATCAATCTTATGCAGCGCAAAGAATATGAGCCGACCAACAGCTATGTGTACCGTGCGCTCGTAAAACCTCAAACCTCTAACCAGGCCCCGCAACCGAGGCGAGACTGATGCCGGTGAGAAGATTCGCTTGGACTGAAAGGAATTAAGCCGTTATCAGAACTCAGGAGACCCTGGTTAGTCAGCGCTTCCACTGAGATTCCAGCGAAGCGATCCCCATCCCGCCCAATGGGGCGGGATGGTCTAGTGCTCCTTTCTTGGCGTAGTCGATTAGCGCCTGTCCAGCCACAGCCTTCCACTCTGATGTTTGATGCCAACTCGTAACTGCAGGCGGAGAACTCTAGTGAATGCCCACGAGTGCGCCATAATTCCTACAACCCAGCCAAAAGCTCAGCAGTGAAAGATGCCCTAGTGTTAGCGACAGCACCACAATAGAGAATGCAATGGCGTTCGTCCCCTTCAAATGAATCAAGTGGTAAAAGACTCAAGCACCCTTTCGCGAATAATGCTAGACGTCTCCGGATCAGGTAATGGCATGTCAACCACCTCTCCAAAACTGTCAGGCAATAGACCCAGAGCTCTGGAGGTTAAGATCCACGTAACCTTAGGGTACTTTTCACTCAGTTCAAAGTGTTCCGCTTTGACCTGCGAACCGAAATCGGGGAGCTCGTCGAAACCGTCGAGAAGGACGGTCACCATTCCCGAAGAGAGAAGCCTCTTAAACGTCCGCGATGAACACCCCGAGGCCTTGTACACATGTTCATATATGGTTTGCAGGAGGCTTCTATCGTATTTCCACTTCGCGAGGCGTAGTAGTACGACTACGCCCCCAGCAGTGTGGGCTTCCAAGTAACGCCTCGACATGTCTGAAGCATAGAGCTGGGCCCAGGTAGTTTTTCCCGAACCTGCTAAACCTCTGAGTAAAAAGCCCTGCCGCGCTCGACGTTCCAGCTCATCAAATCCAGGTAACCTGATTACATGGCCCAAATTCATTTCTAGTGAGGCGACAAGCGACTCACAGTACCGATATGCGGCTCTTCGACTTGGCATCAAAGCCGTCCTGACTCGAAAGGCCCCTAACGTTGGCAGGCGCGATAGGGCAGAGAGCTCGTTTGATCTTAACCTGCGGTCAACGAATATCAGTATGACCACACTGCCTATCAAGCCAGATCCGAGATTGAGCAGTAACCCTGCCCAGTCTGGGGTTGTTTGTAAAGAAAACCCAGTTGCAACCATCCCAATGGCTATGAGTGTCAATGTCAGGTAAAGCAAAAGGGATGGGTGCGACTCCTGAACGACGGCGAGCTCAGCATCTCGCTGCTTGGGCAATGGCGGTAAAGACATACCTGGACAACCTTATATATGATTTTCTCTGAATCGTTTCATGGTGACGCTGCACCACTATCACCTGACGTCCATTGTTAAGGCGGTTTGGAACCACCTGCTACATGGATTTAACTGACACCACCTCGACGTACCGGAGTTTCTTCCTGGCGGCTTTGACAGCATCTAGCTCAACCTGCAATTTGCTGAGCGTGTCAGCTTCGTGGATCAGCTCAAACGTTTTGCCTTCAAATTCATTGCCATCACGGGCGGTTACGCGGAGCCGGGGCGTGAAGGGCTTGGCTACTTTTTCTTGGGGGCCGGTGTCTTCGGCTTCTCGAATACGATCTTAGGAACGGGCTCTGCAGTTGGTGGAGCGGTGACTTGGGACGCGGGCGAAGGGATACCGAAGAGCGCTTGGCGCATTTCTTTTTCAGTGGGATCAGGGATCATGCAATTTCTCAGGGGAAGCTGTCCGCTACCGAATGCATTCTACTAGCACTGTTGCCTAGCGGTAACTTGTAGGTCACCGATAGGCCCTTGGCTGCCCCTTCCCTCGCAACCATCCAGGACAAAGCCATGAACAGCGTCGAGAAGGATTTGGAAGACATCAGAAGGTTGACCAGGATCGCCCTGCCGTCAAGCCATCGCTATGTGTACAGCCTGGGCGTGGTGGTCTACGCCTTCGCCTCGGTCAGCGGGTTTATGGCTGAAGTGCTCTGCTACATCGATCCACTGCTGGATCGAAAATCTCTGGAGGCCAAGACAGGCGGGCAGCTCGCGGGAGCATTCAAGCAAGGTCTTGAAAAGATCGAACACTCGGCACCCGAAGCCCATGCAGCTGGACTGATCGCGCACGCGCTGTTCTCCACATTGAACGATGAGCGATCGGACGTCATCCATGCTTACCCCATCACTAACGGTTACAACCAGCAGATCCTGCATCGCCGCCTAGACGAGGCCCAAAGCCGGGGTAAACCACCGAAGTATTTTGAGGTCACTCATGAGTTCATGGATAACTTCATCGCTCGGCTGCACCAGGTGAACGACCATCTGTACTGTATCCGTTCGATTCTCAAACCCGAGATAAAAGCTCCAGGATCAGCCCCGCCCCCTCGGCCCAGCTAGGCAGCCCCGCCCCACACAACCAGCCAGCCCAGCAGCCCAGCTACATTGCGCCACAGTCAGAGTTGGCGCATCAGCTCCCGCACCAATCGCTCAAACTCGTCCACGGAAGAGGCCTTGGCATTCAAAGGGCGAATGCGAATGAGCTTCGTATTGGCGGCTCTGAAGATGGCGTCCTTCAGTTGGTCATTGACCTGCGCCTGTGGGTCATCATGAAAGCTACTATCCAGCTCAATGAAGTACTGAGGCACGTATCCACTGGCCACGTCGAACAGAACGTTGTCGACGATGCCCCGGAAGAAATAGGACTTGGCCTGCTCTGACAGCTGATCCTTGATGGCCTGGTAATCGAGGACACAGCTCAAGGCAACGTTCGGGTATGGATGGTGGGTAGGGAAAACCCGGCGTACCGCCTCGTAGAAATTCTGTTCCTGCTTGGATTTGAACAAGCTGATGGTCTTGGGCTTTCCGGGCTTCACCTCTGTGGCACGGACAGTCATGTTTTCCCTCAGACTTGCTGCAACCACTTCAGGCTTGGCATGCAGGAAGGACTGAATGATTTCCTTGGCAAGTGGACGGTGCTGGTGCGTCTGTGCATAGTTGAGGAGCGCCGAATGCTTGGTTGCTTGCATCAGCTTCAGCCGCTCATCAACAAATTGATCGACGAAACTCTGACTGAATCCATGCTGATTCAGCTCGATGATCAGATTGGTAGACTCAAACTGCCTGGAGCGCTCTGCAGGAGGAAGGGGTTCTGCGAAGGTAAAAAACTCGGTCTCAAAGTACCCGGTCATTAGTGTCAGATAGGGATCCTGCACCTTGGCCTTCTTCTTTTGATAAAGCAGCTTGCCAATCGCCTCCCAGTCCTTTTGCGCCAACAACGAAAACCAATGCTCTCTGTCTTCCATGACCGCGCTCCACGGTTACTGCCGTATGTCGCGCTAGCATAGGGCGCAGAAGGAAAATCGTGCAAGGTTAGGTGGAGGTTAAAGCCCCATGCCATGCGCCGTGGATACCCATCTCCTGCCCCTTTACCGACCTGCGACATCGCTAGATGAAACAGCCCTGACAGTCTCGGCCCTGCTCACTCGTTGTCCTCATCTGGCGTTGCCGTGATGAAGTATCCTCCGCCCCAAATCCTGCCAGCGTAGGCTGGATCATCATCGGGGGAATACGAATATTTCACACTGAAATAACTGCTCTTGACCCCGTATTTCTCACGCAGTTGCTCTGATAACGCCAACACGATCTCTTGGCGTTCACGTAGATCCCGCTTCCTGTCAAGTTCGTCCAGCGAGGCGAGGTAACGCCCCTTGTTGTTCGGCTTTACACGGCCAGCCCGCACCAATTTCCTGACGTACGGGTGGCTGTTGTCCTCGAACCAGAGCCAGCAGCCTCCATGTTCTCGCTCAGGTGCCCTGGCGGTCGAGTCCTCAAGCACAATAAGGTGGGTGGAGAAATCCATTGCAGCCAGGCCTGCCTTGAACGCCGGGACAGCCATACAGGATTTGAAGTCAAAGCATGCGCCAGAGAAAGCCGCATGCAACGCTTCCTCATCCAGCCCCTCTAGTGTTGCTGGCAACTGGTCGCAGACGAGGATGTGATCGAACTGCTCTTCGGATACCAATCCCTGATCGATCAAGGTCAGTACGTCGTATTGAAGTCTGCGGGCCGTCGCCATATCGGGCACCACGATACCCAGCCCAGACCACTTTTTCTGAGTGATCTTCAGCCCAGGGATGACATTGCCCTCAAAACCGTTCGCTTCGATCTTCTCGATGTTGCGGCGGTAGTTCCTGGGATATCGCCACCGCCATTCAGGGTGCATAGTCGGCTGGCTGGCCGCAGTCCCTTGATCATTGATGTACCGGTACTGATTGTCGACATCATCTCGCATCATTCCCTCAAGCGAAGACCCATCCAGCAGGCTAGCCTGGCCATTCGACCATTGGACGACCGGCTGAATACCACCCTTCAGAGCAGTCGATAGAGGGAACGTGATGGCGTACTGGGTGACCGCACCATTCTGAGTGGTGAAGCCATCGCGCACGGCGATGAGGTCAGACACACTGAAAGCTGTAAAACACACTGCGGGGTGCTCGCCTTGGATGGTTCGAATGCCGTCTCGAACTCCGTACGTAGGCCAGAGGTGATGCATCCGCACTGCGAGCCTGAGCAGGAGCTCACCCGACCACTCTTCATCATCGCAGTAGGAAGGGAATGATTCAGGGACAAACTCTGGGCACGATGTGCCTACTAGGTCGACAGCACGGAAGTAATGAGCGATACGAGGCACTGTGAAAGTATCATTTTTCTTCTTTGGCATTTCGATGCCTCCTACTCCACGTACTAGGTCGTTTCACCCATCAGAACTTGCCACTGGGAGTGAATAAAAAGCAACCATAGACACAGTTCCAAAACAATGCAAATAGCCTGAACACCTAATGAGCATACCAAAAATTGCATTAATAGATTTATTGACCCAGAAACAATATACAGCACCACACCCGAAACCCCCGCAAAAACCACCCAAAAAAAGCCACACAAAAAAATTATGCTGACTGCAGGGTCAACCAAATCGCAACATATTGATTAACCATTCAATAACACACTGTTTTTTCAGAGCTTTTTGCCAGAGCTAACCAGCGATTCAAAATTATTAAATTACTTTCCTAAGAATTGCTGAATAGTCAATTTTAGAACGCATCACAAATGAAGAACGACAAATCCACCACCACTATCTTGACACCTCACCAAACCTGACCTTCAGTACATAAGACAATCAATAGCCACATGATGAGCAGAAATGATCTACTCCAAGGTTCTTCGCGTCATACATGAGCAGCCCATGAATGAACATGGCCAAGAGGCGTACACTGTGTTCATTACTACTCACAACTTCAATCTAGATTTACAGCCTGGGGCCAGAGTATTAATTCAGAAATTCGCGGTGCTTTGGAACGACTGCGTCGACATGCGCATTGTTGCGATGATCGAGAGAGGCCTTATTCAAGGTGTGCTTCCCCCCCTCAAACTACTGGGCGTCACGGGGAGCTTCTTGAACGTTGTGTACGACTCCTCGATCAATGCGACAGCCTATATGCGCTTCGAACAAGCCTGGCGGGAGATTGCCTATAACGCGTGGGGTGACTCTTGGGTTGCGAACTTCGTTCGGGAGACGCAGATTCATGACACGAACGCTCGCGACCGTAGCTTCTGCATCGATGCTGACGGCATTATCTGGGGCCATGGACTTGGCATCTGGGAATTCGATGGAGACAGGCTGCACCACTTCAATGGTTACAGGCTAGCAAACTCACAGGCTTCAGCAGCTTGCGATGCCCTGCCTCAATCAGGCCCAGACCTAGATTTCAAGTTTGACGACGAACCGCCCTTCTAGGGCGCTCATCTGGAGGGTGCACTGCCCTCGCGGAAGACTCGCCACTTAGGACGGGTAATGAGATCACTGAAGCGTTGGCGATGATGCCCCAGCATGCGTAGCTGGTATTCAGAGAAAGCCTTCCAGAGTGACTCCCATTCTAGCCTCAAGCGCTCAATTTCTTCCTCGGGCCGGTTCGCCGCCATCGCCTCGTAGTAGAGCTTCAACGCCTCCAAGGCGCTGGCCGTCAGCGGGTCTTGGGCATCTAAAATCGGTAACAACGTCTTCGCCATCCTCTTGTCCTTCGATCCTCAGGGTCAGCTCGCCGTATCACGGGCGACCGTGATCACCGATTGGAACTGCCGGTGGTAGGTTTTCAAGAGCCGTGGCAAACAGGCTTTGCAAGCCATGCGGAAACACGTCCTCCTGAATGGATGCGAGTTCCGCTTCTGACCACCACCTTGCCTCATGAACGGCCTCCCGCTCCTGAACAGACCACAACCCCCTCGAACACAGCTCTGCTTGGACGCGAACCACGAAGTATTGCTCTGACGCGATCACCTGCTCACCATCCGGCATCTGCCAAGGAAACTCACGGAGAGCTACACATTGACCGACTGACTGAATCTGTATCCCCGTTTCTTCGTACAGTTCGCGAATAGCAGCTGTCTCAAATGTTTCGTCGTCCCGCAACTGCCCACCCGGTGTAGCCCAGTAGCATCTGCCTGCCAACACGCCGCTGCAATACCGTATGTTGAAAAGCAATAGCCGGTTTGCCTCGCTGATCAGCAAAATACGGGAGGCTAAACGGCGTCGTACCATATGCCAGCCCCTATCCAATCACGCCTAGTACTTCACTGCCCTGCATTCGCCGTACCTCCACTACGAAGTCAGCAATGTTCGGGACGGCGTAGTCGACCACCAGCTCAACAACCTTTTTCACTGGTTTGCCTGAACGGTTCACAGGGTAATCGGGAATTCTGCAGAAAATATCCCTACCGCGCCGATGCGGCATGGGCCAGGTGTTGCCTGAATTCATGTGGCATAGCCATATGCTTCGCGCATACGCCGGGATGAAAGACGCCGAGTCTAATGTCAGGACATCGTGCTCAAGCTTCCGGTAGTCACGCGCCCCCAAGAGATTGTGCAACCTAGTCTCTTCGGCCCAAAAAAATACCTTGTTGTTGATCAACTCATACCATTCTCGCGGCGTCGTCCCATCTGTGAGCGCCTGCAGCAACCGCCCTTCCGGCATAGGCTTCTGATCTCGAAGCACAATGTCCGAAGGATCGCCATGCCTCACATTCATCTTCTGGCCTCGGTGCTCGCTCTCGAACTGTGAACGCTCAACTCCCGTAACATCGAGGTGATCCAGGACTGCTGTAGCGCTCATCAGCCCGCGCTTGCGAATACTGTCCCAGGCGCCGCGCTCTGCCATGTGATAGACCCGAGGGTAAAGTTCGATTAGCTTGTTTACATCCATGTCTTACCTCCGCCCTGAGCGCCCAGTCCAATTGCGTCGATCGATCAAGGATCTCAGATCGCTGTGATCCGGCTCGCGGGGAAACCGGGTGTTTATCAAGGACACAGGCGCTTGCGCAACGCGCTCTAGCTCCTCAACGAATTTAATTGTGTCGGCATCAAGCTGTTCGAACCGCCTTGCATTACCATTGGTCGATTTGAGGTAATCAGCAAAGGTCAAGACGATGTCGGTTGGTGCATTTAGCGCGCATGCCTTTCGAAACTGATCCCACTCGAACCAGCCGACGCGCCGGTATCTGCGGGTAGTTGACGTCTTCTCCGCTTCGTTCAAGGCCTTTGCATCAAGGCCTGCCCGCTGTGCAATAACATCAAAAGTCGTCGCATGCTTCAGCGTTCCAGAGGTGTGACCTTTGTTCCCGTCAGGATCGCCCACACGGATAGGCATAGGACGGATAACCATCAATATTTTCCGTATCCTGCTGGGTGATATGCCTGCCTCTGCAATGCAACCCGCGACGTTAGTGTCTCTCGATGTCACGTGGGGGTAATCGCCGTGAAAAATGCTGAGCCCACTACCCTGGGTACCTTCGAGCAGAATGGACTGTCCGCTTCGATAGGATTCTTCCAGGCGATCTGAGGTGCAACCGTGGTAATTTCCGGGTATCCCGACGTAGGGTTCAAGCTCTTTCACATCCCGAGCGAACCTGATCTCCTTTCCTCTGTTCAAAATGCGCCGAGCAGCCGCTGCTCCACTTCCGCTACCAGTGGAGGCAATGGTAGAGACTAGATGCCCTCCCTTTTCTGTCTCGATATCCTGATCCTCAATAATGATGGCTTGAGGATCGATGAACAGCCTGTCTGCACCGATTGAGCATTCTTTGATCTCCGTCAGAAGTCCCGGCAGGTGGATTGTCATGCCAGGGCCCAGCAACAGACGCGCGCTTACATCACGCGCTCCCGAGGGTAAGTGGTGGTACGTGTAGGCGCCGGCAGAACTGGCCACTGTATGCCCCGCGTTTGGCCCACCTACGCGGACGATAACGTCATACTCACGGGCCAGGTAGGAGACAATGTTGCCTTTACCCTCGCTTCCATATTGACCACCGATGAGGACATCAACACATCTAATTTCGGGCGGGGTGTATAGATGTAGTCGAGCAGCAACGCGTACGAGCGTATCTTTCGCGTCGGAGCGGTCGGTGAAGATACGTACATCGGCATCTGCCTTCAGCGCGCTGATTTGCGCCTGATCCTTGAGTTGGTTGACTTCATCGTACGACAGGGTAGGAGCAGCATCAGGAGCGCGTGCCGCGAAACGTTCTCGCAGAGTGGGTTCACTGGCGTAAAGATGGACATGAATCAGGTTTCCGCCAAACGCCTGGCGGAACTGAATCACCTGTTCTAGTGAGTCCAGATGATCAACCACCAATGGCCGACCATCATGGCCATCCGCACAAATTGCTTTGGTGGCTTCCAGCATCCATTGCGTTTGTTCGCTTTCCCCCAGCTCCCGCCGCCGATCAATCAAACTGGTTTGAGGCGTGCTGAGGCTCCACTCGGCTGCTTGTGACACGCGACGTTCGCAAATCACCTCAAAACCAAATTCTTTTTCAAGCAAGCGTGCAAGGCCGCTTTTGCCGCTACACGCTTTGCCAGTGATCACAACGATCTGACGACTTTCCATGCGCTAATGCTCCCAGAGTTCCAGTATCTGATTGGCGATGTCAAAAAGATTGAGTTCCTCGGTGTTCACCACCTTGTCAGCGATACATTCGAGCGACCGCGCGCTCTGCTCATTGGGGTGGTTAACGCTGGATTGATACAGCGCAAGCTGATCGGCTCCGCGCTCAGCGTATCTACGCTGAAGAACCGACTCGGGTGCAGTCACGTGAACATGCCTTACCGCGTTTCTGAAGTGCAGCCTAAACAGCTCCACCTGACGGGCCTTGCGCACTGCATCCAGCAACCAACTCTCGGTATTTGGACGCGCGTCGATTGCTGGTCTGGCGACCGATTCAATTAGCCAGGAAAAATCTGTGGCGCTATCCAGTGCATCGCCAAGCTCCTGGAGGTTATGGCGGTCATTGGGCTCATCTCGGGCGGCCAGCTGCGCCCGAAGAAAGCTGCCGCTGCTTATTGCTTCGAACCCATGGTGTGCTTTCAAGCATTCGGAAACGGAGGTTTTGCCGCTAGCCATCGGGCCACTTAAAAGAAGTAGACGCTTCACCTGCGGGGATCCCTCTCCATAACACGCAATTTTTTGCTAAAGCGTAGCTGCTTTCTCACCTCACGATGGCTTTTTGACATGAAGTGCGAGCGGTGAGCGGTGACCTGGCTTCTCCCCGGATGGAAACAGCCATAAAAGCACCGCGCAGCCTACTGAGCCAGATCGGTATTTGCCTTAGGACTCCAAGGATATTGGAACAGTCAGCTTCGACCTCGCTGGCTGGAAAACTCACGGTGGCTTCCACCACCGCTCGGGGCAAAGCAACTTGGAGAATTCAACGCGTTTGCCTTCTAATTCAGTTGGAGCACCATACCCGGCAGCTCGTCCACTTCACTGACAACCTCGCCATCCAGCCCTGGCAAAAAATTGCTTTGGCCCCCTCCTTCCGTTGCAGAAGCAAACGGGGTCTGCAGCGTCACCGCCATGACGACGACCAAATTGCTTTTCGGCATTGCCACCAACAGCGCATGCCAATGCGTTTGGTCGCCCATCACCCTCGCCTCCGGCGCAACCTACCGTGCCATCTCGACGCAAAATGCTTTGCTTTAGCACCCTGAATTTGCATTGGATCGCAGCAAAAGGCGAGAAACACAACGTTATCCAATTAGCTTGGCAGCAGGCTCTGCCTCAATTGGTTACCAAACCGGTGCGACGTATAACGGAGCACCGGTTCGCGCGACCGTTTGCAACACTGCGAACCGTGCACGCTTGCCAAATCAATTGCCTAACTATTAATACTGGCGTAGCAAATTTCATTTCACAATGAACGCTGTGGCACGCATGGCGAGAATCAACAACCCATTTGGACGGCGGTCATGCATCGTGAGGCTGGCAGAATCGACGCATAGGCAATGACGCATACCACCTGTGACAACAGAAAATGTGTATCGCTTGGAATATACTTGGACGCGCAACAATCCAATTGGGTTTTTAGCATCTCAGCAAAAATCCGATTGAATGTTCAGAATTGTAAATGACAGCGCGCAAAATCAATTCGCAGCTAATAACAAAGATATTTCTTGCCCAGTGGTAGTAATTACCATCCCAAGCTGACGCTCTATTAATGGCCCGGGCGGGCGCACCACATCAATGAACGAAAATAAAGAAATAAATGCCCTTCGCCCGGGCGCGCCACACCTACAACGCATAACAATTATTTGCAAGCTCACTGACAGTGGATGGCTCGCCACAAAATGTGAGGAAACACCATCAAAAAGTGTACTTTTACACAATAAGTGGATCCGAGCCCTTGAAACTCGCGGCCTCTACCGATTTCTTGAAATTAGTGCTTGCCGAGCAGAGTTTTCTCGCTAGGATATTGTTCAAACAGCGTTCAATGGTTAGCCGACAGGCAGGCCTCGTCGCACCGGTAAAAAACTAATTGGGGAGTACTGCTAGTGGGTGAATGGTCGAAAAGTGTGGGGGAGCACGGTGAGGACATTGTCTCAGCGTTCTTGAACCTGATCGGTTGGAAGGCAGCGATTCAGAACATGGATGTGGCTTGCATCCGACCTACCCCACACCAGGTTTCAAGCTCCGCACGGTCTTCCCATGGAATCGACTTCGTGTACTCAGACCGCTCACCTCTGGAGGATGGAGTCTTCAAGCATTTTTGCATCTCGTCGAAGTTTTCAACACAAGCCTACCCCGCCTCTCCTACAAATCAGTTTAAAAGCCATTTCATCGACCTGGCCATGGCCATGGAATGTTTCAAGCGCTCACAGCAACGCAGGGATATCAACACTGGTAGGACAGGCATCAGCACCGAGGTGATATCAGGCGTCTTGTTCTGGATCAACGACAAAAACGCCAAGGATCACGACGTGGTATCTGAGGTGGCCAGCTGCCGGATGCTCGACGAATTCAATTACGGCACTATCTACGTGGTAGATAACAAGCGGGCCAGCTTCCTATACGAAGCCATCACCTTCATGCGCAATGCCTACGGTGCCGCCAGCGTCAAATTCCTGTACCCCGCGACAGGCAAGAATGTCGACCCATCCCAGCGGGTAACCTCGGGTGATGTGCTACCTGCTGAATATCTCACCAGCGGAATCATTCCCTTCTTCATCACCGATGGCGCCGCCAAGAAACTGGCTGTGTGCTGTGACGACACCTTCAGTGAGGAGGGTATGCGCCGGCTGATCGGGTATCTCAGCTCTGTTGCACTGGATTACCCACAGCAGGTGCTGATCTGCTTCCCTGACTACAACTTCAGCCAACACAGTCGCCAAGCCGCTTTGGCTAAAGCGTCGATTGCTAACAAAGACTTCGCCGACCTGGTGGAAGTGATCAGCTACCGTTCCGATTTCCGGAGTATTGTGTAATGCAGATTGATGATGAAAACGCCATCCTGCCCCAAGGGGAAAGCTTGCGCAGCTACTTGGTTCAGCCATTCGTATCCAAAGGTGATCTGAAAACCCTACTCCGCCGACGTGGCGTTTTTACCTCGCTGCAGGACAAGGAGCAGAGCATTCCTGCATTGACGCTGTCGCTGCTCAAGCCTAGCGAATTTGTCGAGCTCCAGCAGCTTTACACCGCTAAGGAAGACAACCCGAAGATCACCACCCAGATAATCGAGTGGGCCGGTACTGAAACGTTGATTAGCAGCATCCCGGACGACCTTGACGTGAACAAGGTCTTGGATTTGGACTTCGAGAATTTCAAAGTTTTGAACGCCCCAAGCTTCTATCCGGTACCTGGCAGCCTAGATGCGATTCGGATGGATTTTGAAATTGAGCGTCTCGACCGCTCCAAAAGCTGGGCAGATTCACGCAAGCGGTTCAAGGCTTCGATCGAGATTCAAAAAAACAAGTCCAAGGACGAGCTGATCGTGATCAGCACCCACACAGCCCCTGAGACCAAACAGACGAACCGCGCCGTTACCAAGCATCTCATCAGCCACTTCAAGGAACACGGCCAGATCGCCCAAAAAGCCAAGGTTCGCCAGATTCGATTCTGCGATTTCACTAACGCCAAACGATTTGACTATCTATTGGGCCTGACCAGGGACAGCCGCTATGCAACCGTCTCGTTCGTGGAGGTTGTAGACATCGGCTTGGTGCCCGATGAGGAACAATCGTTACCTGAAACGCTGGGTTGGATGGAAGAGCGCATACGCGGCCTCGATCTGCGCGGGGTAGGCCTAGAGGACTCTGATTTCTTGGCCAACGCAAAATACCGGACGTGCTTGCTCATTCACCGCCTAGACGCCAAATTTCGCTTTAGCCTCCTCGGTTTAGATGGGAATTGCGTTATTTCATTGAGCTTCCCTGAATTCAACAACGGTCAAAACCGCGACAGCGAAATTGAACTGAGAATTAAAAACATCGATTTTGATGACCCCCGTCGAGGCTTAGACAAAAATGAGGCGAAGCAGATGATTTTGAAGGAGCTGGAGTTCGAGAAAATCGAGACGTTCAAAGCGCTATCAAAGCTCGAAGAATCCGCTTGAACGCGAAGGTTAGTCAATCCTTGAGCTGTGTTGGGCGTGCTGAATGCAGTCAAGCGGGTTGCGCTGACGCGTAACGCGCTTTGCCTGGCGTATCGCAGAAAAGCCCCGCTAAGCGGGGCTGTGAACGCTAATTATTGAATCCAGGATTCGACTTTGGCAACGCCGTACTTCGCTTTCCACTCTTTCAGAATTTTGTGATTACCACCCTTGGTTTGAATCACTTCACCGCTTTCTGGATTTTTATACTGCTTGACCTGGCGAGCCCGGCGCTGCGACTTCTCTGGAACAACAGCAGAAGCTGCATCACGTCGTCCCGACTGAGGATCCAGGATGTTAATGATGTCACGTAGGCTGTAACCATATTTACTCAACAGGTCACGTAGTTTGGTCTCAAACTCGATCTCTTTCTGAAGCTCACTGCTGCCTTTCAAAGCCTCCAGTTCAGCCAGCTGGGCGGCCAATTTTTGCTCAAGTTGACGAAACTCTGCAAGACGCGACATGTGAATGCTCCATAATGTGTAGATGGTCTTGAGAGAATCCTAACGCAGTTAAAGTTCAAACCCAAATGAAAATTCACGGCCACCAGTCATCGACTTGCTTACTGCTGCTCCAGTAGCCGTATTCTGAGTTTGGCAATTCAACGGACAGCTCAATGACTTTAGAAATATCCACTTTTAATGGATCAAGCAGCTCAACTTGTTGTGTAGCCCAGCTAACCCACATCGCCATTGCCATCTGAGTTGCTTCGTCCGGAGGCGAGCCTTCGACTGTCGCCCGGATGAACGCTCGCAGCCGCTGAGCGCGCTCCCAGCTTTCTAGATTTTTCATCAAATTCTGGCGCAGTTTGTCCAAGCGACGCTGCTGATCAATACCCTCTTTGCGCACCCGCTCCTCTTCGGCCCATCGGCGGCGACTTGCCTCATCGGATAATCGTTGGGCTTTCACGGAAGAGGCAATACGAACTAGACCTGTCAGGATTTGACCGAGCTTCGACTCAAGCTTTCCTGTCTTGCTGTCAGTCCAAGTTTTTTGAATCAGAACCTCAGATCGTGCATCGACGATGACGGAAAATATACCAGTTGGCTCCCACCCGAAGCGAGCGGCTCTCATCGCGGCAAAGTCAGGCTCCCATAGCTGTCCAGGCTTGAGAGGTTTGGGAGGGGGCGGTGGAATATCGAAGCGTTTTATGCGCTCCTGGATTGTGATCAGTAGCTCCTCCCCGTCGACTCGCACGAAACTACCTTTATTACCAACACCCCAGGAGTACCCCAACGACTCGCTGGCTTTGATCAAGCTGTCATAGAGAAGCGCGCAGCGATCCACCTCATTCCGGGATATGTGCGAGCTCAATACCTTTGTTTTGTCAAACACCAGTGCACCGTTGATGTCCTTGGCCTTGCTCGCTGCACCAAGCCATTTTTTTACCAACGGATGGGGGGCGGATAACTCCGTTGGCACGATCAACATCTTAGGGTCTTTGACTACATTCTCTGGCTTCAGCCTGGCAGCCTTCTCGACATTTAGAACATGAAACGTGATTGCCGTGGTAGAGGCTGGGGGCTTTGGACGACGCGGGCGTTTCGAGGCTGGCTTGGCCCAGTGGCCCCGGGTGGGCAACGTAATCCCCGCTTTGCGGCAGGCCTTCGAAAAGCCCACATCTGAAACACCAATTTCCTTAGCGATGATGAGGACAGGTCGCTCCCACACCATTTCAAAAAGCTGTTGAGGTGTGAAGGTCTTTTCGACGTACATTACTCATCCCTTGTGGCATCCAAAGCGTTGTACCAATCAGCGTATGGCGAAAGGTCTACCCGACATCGATTGTAGTCAGGGCTGCCGTCGTCCCACCAAACGGGCCCCCGCTCGCCCAGTTCCACTTTGGCGGCATTCACTCGCGCACGCGCAGATTTGAACATGCTCGAATCGTCAGCGCGCTTAGCCCTTTTGACATCTCGTCGAGCATCCATCAGGTCATGGACAAGGCGCTGCCGCTCGCATTCACTCAACGAAGGGTTCGTGCAGCGCCAGAGCTGACCTTTGACAACAAAATAGCGTCCGTCTGGTGTCGTTGGATGCATAGATTAGATCTCGTGAGCATTACACCAAGGACACCAGAGATGACTCAAAGGCTGCACGCTAGATGAATTCGGGCCGCTACTGCATCACATCTGGGGGGGGAAACAAACGTTATGGCGTATAGCATCGCTAATGGTTGGGCTTGGCTGGGCCACCAAGGACGCGAAGCTGATAGTCAGTAACGGCCTGAAACTGATGTTCAGCGAGCAGCCGTAAACGCTCAAGCTCCGCCCCGGTAATACCTTCGGCTTGTGCTTGGTGATACCGTTTCAAAGCCTTTATAGCGTCCGAGTACATTGGATGGTCAGGAGGCAGAACGCTGTTGAGATCCTTCGCCATCATGATAGGCCTCTGCGTCTACGGGATTAGCTGTACCACAGCCTTAAATACATTAGCTACTGCGGCGGCGGTACGGGCTTACGGAGGTGAGATCTAACTAAGAACTGCCTCGCAATCGGGATTGCTAGGCGAACGGCCTGACGACGGCAATTTCCGGATTAGTGCACTGGTTCGCCTAGAGTACCGGCCTTGTGCAGTTGATAGTCAATCACGGTCTGGTACAGGTGATCCGCCTCAATGCGAAGGCGCTCAAGATCGGCGTCGTCTCGGCCTTGGGCCATTGCCTCGTTGTAGACCCTGATGGCCTCCAGCGCCTGCTTCAGTAGAGGTTCACCTGCCTCCGCCATTCCCAGCAGTGTTCGTTTCATCTGCTTGCCTCCGCACTCACTCAATGCCGCGCTCTAAGGTACAGCTTACAGCCCCTTCGGGGGGTTATGCGATGTGAAGCAGGCGAATGTACCCAATCGCTTCGCGCGCAGAAATTGGAAGAGCATCATTTACAGTAAACAGTCCAAAGCTCATCCACCCGGGTAGTGAAGCTCTGGCTCATCATCTCCCGGCGCATACCCCAGCCCGGATCGATAGGCACGCTCGCCAGCCGCATCGTACCCCTTCCCCACCTGTCATTCACTGCATCAAGCACGCCCATGTAGGCAAGGTTTGCTTGCCGCCCTCCCTGTTGATAGGACTACCGGGCATACGCGCCAGTATCTTCAAGCGCTGGAGCGCCGGTAGCGACCTGCTGCTGACC
>RCUS01000397.1_pt1 | contig 29828 bp, 28 predicted proteins | sample 2166221 | NCBI WGS metagenome assembly RCUS01 (sample SAMN09932758, study PRJNA488358) | compost metagenome | isolation source: compost soil in cyclohexanecarboxylic | place: Germany: Experimental Botanical Garden
CTGATGCTCCTGTGGCCACCACTCTGGGTGACCTGCTGCGTGCACAAATGGAAAAACAGAACTAAGTTCTGACTTTCTGTAAAAAAGGGCGACTTCGGTCGCCCTTTTTTGTGCCTGGAATTTGATCGTGGTCGGGGTTGTAAGACTGGGTTCCGTTCTCGCATGAAACAAACGGTCGTTAAAGGATGTCTCTTTCTTTAACAGGATCAATCGTTTAATTGCAGCTAGTCTTAGCCTGAGACGAACGAGGTCAGGGCGGAGTGCCCGGCATAAGGAAGCGAATGAATAGGCTCATTGTCGCAATAGCAGTTCTGACGCTGGCGGGTTGTACCACTAATGCCAAGACCCACGCGGTGCGCGGTGTCAGCGGCATTGAGATCGATTGTTCGGGGCTGGGGTCCGGATGGGAGAAGTGTCGCAAACGAGCCGCCAAGGAATGCAAAGCGTCAGGTTATAAAGTAGTGGCAAGATCTGACGACGCCAAGGAAGAGGATGAGTTTCCCTTTGGCTTCAACCCGGCTGGGTATCTAACACGCACGATGCTGGTTATTTGCAGGTAAGCGTGTGAGGTGAGGGGAGTAAAACTCGGGCTGTTCAAATTCTTCCGGGCGTGCTAAAACCCTTGGAGCGATTTTCCTAGCTGCTTGAAAAAGAAGGGAAAAATATGACGAAGTCGGAGTTGATCGAACGAATTGTCACCCATCAAGGGCTGCTCTCATCCAAGGATGTGGAGTTGGCCATCAAGACCATGCTTGAGCAAATGTCCCAATGTCTGGCCACGGGGGATCGAATTGAGATCCGTGGGTTTGGCAGCTTCTCCTTGCACTACCGCGCGCCGCGCGTAGGTCGCAATCCTAAGACCGGTCAGTCCGTGAGCCTCGACGGCAAGTTTGTTCCCCACTTCAAACCGGGGAAGGAGCTGCGCGATCGAGTGAATGAGGAAGAGGAAGAGGGTCTGGTTTAAATGATCAGGGTCTAGGAGTCTGTCGTGCACAGAGTAAAAAAGTTGTTTTTGCTATTGATCCTATTGATGGCATTCGCGGCTACATTGCTGTTTTTACTTGAGAATCAGCAGCCAGCTTCTTTGGTGTTTATTGGCTGGGCTGCTCCGCAATGGCCGGTATCAGTATTCATTCTGGGGGCATTGTTGCTGGGGTTGGCTGTTGCGCCTTTGTTGGCGCTAATGGTTTCCCGACGCCGCGGCCATCGTGCTGCAAGGTAGGCTGGTTTCCGGGGTTTGAGTGACGATATCCTGGCCGTCTGATCGCGATGATCAGCAGGATTCAATGCACGAAAGGCCCGACGCAGGATGATGCCTGAGCGACGGGCCAGGCGAGTGATTAGCCGCGCAATTCCATTGCTTCGATCATGGCCGCATTGACACGATGTACGTCGTATTTTTGCTCGGCGAGTTCACGACTTGTGCGACCCATTTGTTCGCGCAGTTCACTCGACTCTGCCAGGCGAGCCATCGCTTTAGCCAGGTCGAGCGAGTCGCCCGGTTTGACGAGTAAGCCATTAACCCCATCTTGAACCGTCTCACGGCAACCCGGGGCATCCGTGGTGATAATTGCTCGCCCGCTGGACATGGCTTCGAGCACCGAGCGCGGTGTGCCTTCGCGGTATGAAGGCAGTACGAATATGCTGCAGGCCGCGATGTAAGGCTTCACATCGCTGACTGCTCCATGGAAGTGGGCGAATCCTTCCTTTTCCCACCCGGAAACAACCTCCGCATTGATGCCGGAAGGGTTGGAATCCGCTGCCCCGACTAAATGGAAGGTTGCTTGTGGATGGGTGGATTTGAGCGCGCGTGCGGCCTCTACAAACTCAAATACCCCTTTATCACGCAGCAGCCTGCCTACGAACAAAAAGTTCGGTTGCGGTGGCAGTGGGGTCACCGTGTAGCTTTCAGTGTCGACCCCAGAACCATTGATGATCCAGGTTGGAAGGTTGGAATTGAAAAGTCCCTGATCCTTGAAGAGTTGTCGGTCATCAGGATTCTGGAAGAACAGTCCATTGGCAAAGCGTAATCCAAACCGGTACAAGCCCGACGCGACACGGTTTATCAGGCGGCGACCGAAGCTGGTCTCAACATCCGTGAACGCATACCCAAGCCCGGTAATCAGGGCATAGCGTCGCTTGACGCCTGCCAGGCGAGCCGCAGGCAAGCCGTAGACCACGGGTTTGATCGTGTAGGCAAGCACCACATCAGCCTTGATTTTGCGCAGGCATCGGTTTAGACGCAGCATGTATCTCAGGTCGGCGAGCGGGTTCAGGCCGGCGCGCGCCATCGGTACAACATGGTAGGCAATCCCTTTCTCGGCAAGACGCATACGCACCGATTCATCATCTTCCGGTGCAATGGCGGCGACTTCATGCCCGTTCGCCCGCATTGCATCCAGAAGATCCCCGCGAAATCGAATCAGCGATTCGGCGAGTCCGGCAATGACAACAATCCTAGACATGCTTGCCTACATGAGTTGAGTAGTAGGCTGCAGAGTCTTGTAGTCCGGCTGCGATACGGTGCGTCGGAGCATAACCGAGCAATGTTTGTGCCTTGCTGATGTCTGCTTGAGAGTGACGCACATCGGCGGCTCTGAAATCACGGTACACAGGGCTTACATCCTTGAGCTCGGGTCTGGTGGCGCAGGCAAGATCACGGATATTGGAGAACAGTTCGTTAAGAGTGGTGCGGTCGCCCACGGCCACGTTGAACACCTGGTTCACCGCTTCGGTTTCTTGTGTCGTGGCTGCCAGCAGATTTGCCTGAACGGCATTGGCTACGAAGCAGAAGTCGCGGCTGGTTTCGCCGTCACCGTTGATATGAATCGCTTCGTCGCGCAACAGGGCACCAAACCACTTTGGAATGACGGCTGCATACGCGCCATCAGGATCCTGGCGTGGGCCGAATACGTTGAAGTACCGTAGCCCTATCGTTTGCAGGCCATAGCAACGAGCAAACACGTCAGCGTACAGCTCGTTGACATACTTGGTGACGGCGTATGGCGACAATGGTCGACCGATTCGGTCCTCTACCTTTGGCAGGCCAGGGTGGTCGCCATACGTGGAGCTGGAGGCGGCATAAACGAAGCGCTTGACGCCGGCATCGCGGCTGGCGACCAGCATGTTCAGGAAGCCGTCGATGTTCGTGGTGTTGGTACGAATCGGGTCCTCTAGCGAGCGAGGCACACTGCCCAGAGCCGCTTGGTGGAGTACGTAGTCGACACCTTCTGCCAGCGCAAGCTGGCAGTCTTCGAGCTTGCGAATATCACCCTGGACAAACTTGAATTGTGCCCATGCGGTGTTGCCGACGGCCTCCTGAACCAGGTCCAGATTGCGCTGGTGACCGGTTTCAAAATTGTCCAGGCCAACCACGCGCTGATTCAGTTTGAGCAGTGTTTCGAGCAGGTTCGAACCGATGAAGCCCGCCACGCCGGTGATGAGCCAGGTGCGCGGGGTAGCCGTCAGTTCTTGACGCAGAGTTTCGTAGGTATTCATGCCTGTCTCCATCAGAGGCGCCAGAAGCGCGCTCCAGCACTTTCCAGGGCCGGGCCATTGCAAACACCTTTCACGTCGATAACGACAGGGGCGTTGTGCATAAGCTTCAAGTATTCGTTGCTTGACCAGCGTGCGTAGGTATCGTGCGCAACGGCAACCACGACTGCCGCCGCAGGCTGGAGTTCGTCGAGCTTGCGCAAAGATACGCCATACTCGTGCAGGGCTTCCGCCGGCTCTGCTTCTGGGTCGAAGACCTGAACCTTGACGCCGAAATCCTCGAGCTCTCGGATGATATCGATAACGCGAGAGTTGCGCAGGTCAGGGCAGTTTTCCTTGAAAGTCAGGCCAAGGACCGTGACGACCGATCCAGCGATAGGATGGCCTGCATGGATCATTTGCTTGATCGTCTGCTGGGCTATATAGGCACCCATGCTGTCATTGATGCGACGGCCGGCCAGAATGACCTGAGGAATATAACCGAGCTTTTCGGCCTTGTGCGTCAGGTAATAAGGGTCAACACCGATGCAGTGTCCGCCTACCAGTCCTGGCTTGAACTTCAGGAAGTTCCATTTGGTGCCTGCTGCTTCCAGGACGTCGAGGGTGTCGATGCCCATGCGGTCGAAGATCAGTGCCAGTTCATTCATCAGTGCGATGTTCAGGTCGCGCTGGGTATTTTCGATCACCTTCGCGGCTTCAGCCACTTTGATGGACGCAGCTTTGTAAACACCGGCCGTCACTACTGAGCTGTATACGTCAGCGACGATTTCAAGGGTGGCGGCATCTTGTCCGGATACGACCTTCATGATCTTGGTGAAGGTGTGCTCCTTGTCGCCCGGATTGATACGCTCGGGGCTGTAGCCCACGGTGAAGTCAGTCCCGCATTTCAGGCCCGACACGCGTTCAAGGATAGGGACGCAGATGTCCTCGGTTACGCCGGGGTAAACAGTCGATTCATAGACAACAATATCGCCGCTTTTGAGCGCTTTGCCGACAGTTTCAGAGGCTTTGACCACTGGTGTCAGGTCGGGTTGGTGAGCGTCGTCGATCGGGGTCGGAACGGCCACGATATGAAAGTCCGCCTTTGCAAGGACGTCTGTCTTGCTGGTGAACTCGATTTGCGTCTGTGCCAACTCGGCGCTGGTGATTTCATTGGTACGGTCTTGCCCCGCACGCAACTCTTGCAGGCGACTTTCGTTGATGTCGAAGCCGATTACGGCCGAGTGTTTGCCAAAAGCTACAGCCACGGGCAGGCCGACATAGCCCAGCCCGACCACTGATATCTTTCTTAGATACATGGATTTTCCTCTAATAATGAAATCTTTTATTCAGATGGCTCGTTGTCGATCGAGCCATGCCTGGAACATCAGTACCGGCCATAGCTGGTGCTGGTAGTTGCCCTGGCCTCGAAGGTGTCTTTCCCATACGGCCCGGATCGGACCCGGTACGAAATAGCCTTCGCGTGCCAGACGTTGTGGGTCCAACAGAGATTCTGCCCAGTCGCGCAATGGGCCGCGTAGCCAGTCGTGTAACGGGATGCCGAAGCCCATTTTTGGGCGCTCGATAAGTTCGCGTGGAACGTAGCGATAGAGTAGCTGGCGAAGTATCCATTTGGTGCTGCCGTTGCGGATTTTCAGCGACATCGGCAACCCGGAGGCAAATTCGACGATCCGATGGTCCAGGAAGGGCACACGGGTTTCCAGGCTGACTGCCATTGCTGCGCGATCTACCTTCGCCAGAATATCGTCGGGCAGATAGGTCATGGCATCCTGGCGCATCATCCAGGAGGCAAAATCGCTGTCTCCGACGGACATCAGGCTGGATTGGGATTGTGCGCCAATGACCACGTCGGTTGCATTTGGCCACTGAGACACGACGCGATCGTACATCTGTCCGGCGGAGTCATGGCGCATCACGCTGGCCAGTTTGTGGAGTTTCTCTCCTGGTAGCCGGACGCGTAAACCTGCCGGGGTAATGGGGCTCAATCCATTGATAATGGAGTCCCAGCGATCCGGCGAGGCGGACTCGATCATTCGAGCAGCCAACCTGCGTGCCGGGCCGGGCACGCGACTCAGTTTGCGCCATACGCTGGGCAGAAATTGATAGCGGTTGTACCCACCGAACAGTTCATCGCCTGCGTCGCCGGACAGACTCACAGTCACCTGGCTGCGAGCCAGTTGAGAAACGAGATAAGTCGGTATCTGGGATGAGTCGGCGAACGGCTCACTGTAGATGTCGGCTAGTTTGGGTACGACGCCAAGGGCGTCGGCACCTGATACATAGAGCTCGGTATGGTCAGTACCAAGATGACGGGCGACGGCTTTTGCGTGCTCGGCTTCATTGTACCCGGGGTTGTCGAAACCAATGGTGTAGGTTTTGACCTGTTGGGGCGATAGAGACTGCATCAAGCCGACAATCAGGCTTGAGTCGATACCACCGGACAGGAAAGCACCGAGCGGAACATCAGCCATCATTTGCTCGCTGATGGTTGTGCGCATCAGTGCGTCGAGTTGGTCGATGGCGTCGTTGTCGGAAAGTGTCTCGCTGCTCGAAGGCTGCGCGACGGGCATTTCCCAATAGGCCTTTGGAGGGCCGAACACGCCACTCGCAAGCGCGGCTTGGTCGAGTTCGATCCACGTGCCGGGTGGCAGCTTGTGAATACCCTCGTAAATAGAGTGTGGCGAAGGGATATATGCAAACTTCAGGAGCAGGGCCAGGCTGTCCCGGGAAACCTGCGCATCAAAAGCTGGGTGTGCACTGAGCGCCTGCAACTCCGACGCAAAGAGCAATGCGCCATTCTTCAGGCCGTAATAGAGAGGTTTTTCTCCAATCCGGTCGCGTGCGAGCGTGAGGGTTTCGCGGCTGCGATCCCATACCGCGATCGCGAACATACCGACCATCCGGCGCAGGGTTTCTTCGATGCCCCAGTGTTCGAATGCCGCCAGCATCACTTCGGTATCAGAATGACCGCGCCACGGCAACGGTCCCTGGAGTGCCGAATCGAGCGACTTGCGCAGTGACTGGAAGTTGTAGATTTCACCGTTGAACACGATGACATAACGGCCTGTCGGCGAGGCCATTGGCTGGTGCCCGGCCGAACTCAGGTCGACGATCGCGAGTCGGCGATGACCCAGGAACAGGCCGGCGCCATTGTCCCAGGCGCCAGCATCATCGGGACCACGGCGCACTATGGCGTCGGTCATTCGGGTGAGGGCCTTTGGCCCGTCATACCTGTCTTGGCTATTAGGGTGCCAGAACCCAGCGATACCACACATGGAACAATTCCGTTGTAATCAGATGGGTTGAGGCTTTTCGCGGACGGCAGTGAAACTGCCATTCTTGACCGCTAGCGCACAGATGATCATGTAGAGACTGAATACGGGCTGGCGGAGCATGAAGTGGGCTCCGGAGAAGATCATCAACACGATCAGCACTGCCAGCGAGTAAGGGTCTCGGGCTCGATAGGCAGTGACGAGAAGCCACAGATACAAAGCGCCAAGCATTAGCACACCTACGACGCCGGCCTGAGTCAGCATGTCGAATCCGAGATTGTGGGCTTCCTGCTTATGCTCCGGATCATCAAGATAGGAGAATGCACCTGGGCCGTGACCGATGACCGGCGACTCCAGCCATGCATCGATGGCGTGGATCCACAGGGTTTTACGCACTCCGCCTTTGTTTTCGTCCAGGCCGACACCCATCAAGGAGTCTGACCTGGTGGGCGCGAACGCTCTTGGGGCACGTGGCGCGTCGGTCTTGCCATCGCTAAATACCGAAGAAACGGAGTTGACAAGCTTTTCCTCGTACTTGATGAGTATTTCGCGGCCCGGTCCATCGATCATCAGCTTGAATGTGCCAAATGCCAGGATGAAGGCAATCAGCATGGTCGTGAACAACTTCCAGTTGGTTTGTTTGGTCCAGAGTGCCGCCACGATTGTCAGCAATGGCAGGCCGACGCACCAGGCGAGCAACAGCGCGTCGCTGCGAACGCATATGCCCAGGAAGAAAAAAACCCAGAGCAGCAGGAAGTTGCGCAGCCAGCGTGAGCCTTGCCAGTTTGCATCGCGGTAAACCGCCATCAACCAGATCGGAATCGGCAGCAGGAACAGTGCGAGTTGGTTGGGGTTCGTGGACCAGGCGGACAGCCGGGAAGGGAAGTCCGTATTGATCCCCAGCAATTGCGCCAGTTCGTAAAAATCAGTCAGGAAGCAGATAAACGGCACGGCCAGCAGTACGACTGGAATCACCCCCAACGCTCTGATGAAGTTATTGAATTCCTGCTGTGATGCCTGCTCGATGCAGGCCAGCGCCATCAGAGAGAAGCATGCCGTGTACAGATATGCGGCCGCCGTGTGAGCAGAGCTGGCGCCCTTTACCGGGCTAAGCAGCATCGCCACACCCGTAATCCCGATGAAGCCTATCCAGAAGAGCATCACGGGATGTGTCAGATAGCGCAGAGCATGCTTGTAGCGCAAGGACCACAGGATCAACACAATGCCTGCGAGTTCGCCAATGCCCAGTGGCAGATGTCCGAAACGCAACGCGGTGGTCACGGATGCAAAAACAACCAGGGCGGCGCCGATCGAGACGTAATTTGCCTTATGCATTATACCTGCCTTAGGTCTTGCAAACGCTTCGCCAGAAAGGCGAGGCTGCTCATGAAAACAGCAAGCAGGAGCAGGGGGACAGCTGCACCTTTCATGCTGTGAGTTAAAGTTGTCAGGAAAACCCCGATGCCTACGCCGAACCAAGGCAATAGCCCGATTACTGAGTGTCGGAGTGAGGAAGACAGGAGTATACCGTTACGGACGTCGACAATTACGACAGCCAGTAATTGAGAAATGAACCATGCCCACCCGATTTCTCTAGTTGCTTCGCCCTGGAAGATGAGCAGGGTGACAGCGCCAGCAACAAGAGAGGATAAATTAATCAGAAGTGCGGCGCCTGCATCTTTCTGTGCTTGCAAAAATTCGTACCCAAGGCGTACATGGCCGGACATGCAGATACCGGCAAGCAACCCGGCAGCATACGGAGCTGCATCTTGCAGTGCCGGGAACCACAGGGTTAGCACGGGGTAGATGGCGAGACCGGCAAGCGTGAGCGCACCGTAGGTCAGTGCACTGCCCAGATTCAGGTAAGGCATCATGCCTTGCAGCCAGACCTTTCTTTGCGGATCAGCCAGCCACTGGCATATTTTTGGATAAACCAGAACCGGGTAGAGCGTCGCAATGAACCAGATCTTGTTCAGCACGTCGTAGACAGACCTGTACTTGCCCAGGGTTTCGGCCCCATACACGTGGCTCACATAGATGGATATGAACTCGGTCGCGAGTACCAGCAGCAGTGCGACGCCAACGATCGGTGCCGCTTGCCGGTAGAGAGTGGTCACCAATGACCACGCCATCGGTGCGAGGGGCTCCATTTCCTGTTTGCGCCAGAACAACCACAGAATCAGATAGTCAGGAATCTTCCTGAGGACGACGGCAACAAGAACCCATTCGATCTGTTGTGTTGTAGTGGCAACAACCGCCACAGCGAAGAAGCGACTTAGTTGAATGCACAGTTGATATTGCGCATAGATAAAGTGGCGTGCACGCAACACATTCAACATCTGAAAATACTGGCCCGGTAACGCCAGAACGTATTCGACCGCCGCTGCGGCACCGATCCAGTACGCCAAGTTCAATTGAGCAGTGCGCAGGGGGAATACGACAGATACGCCCTGTGCAATCAATGGGGTTGCCAACAGCAACGATATGCCTGCGATGATGTAAGCCGTGCGGAAGGAATTGACGAGCTGTGCGCTCTGCTCTTCTTTCGCCGAATAAATGGCGCTTACCGCCGATTTCGATAATGCCGAATCGAGGAACAGCAGAGTACTGGAGAGAATGATATAGACGGAATAAAACCCATAGCCTTGGAAACCGATGTAGTGAACAACAATCGGAATAATCAAAATATTTAAGAGAAAATTCAGGCCATTGGCCGAGTACAGCGCAAGGGATTTTTTCAACCAGCTATTCAATTCCATCTCCCTATGCCGAATACGTAATGTTCTCAACGCTCCGGTTTCCATCCGGAAATGGTCTGGATCGCAAATTTTGTTGTGGTTAATGGGTCATTGGAAGCAGTTCCTTGCAAAGCTTCCATCTATCTACAGGCCAGCGGCACGCAAGGCAGGGCTTCCAGGCCGTGGAGGCGCACAGGGTTGCATGCAGTAACGCAGCACAGGCTGGAGGGTGTGGAATGATACTGTATGGAGCGGTTCTGGCAAGTAGCAGAAGTCGACGGAGCTCTTGCAGACCGCAACCTTGGCGACCAACGGAGGACATGCTTATGCAGATGGCACGGCGGTGCCAGTTGTGCTTAGGAGAAACCGATGATTCAGCAGTTGTTACGCAAAACGTCAGAGACTTCGGTTGGTCCGCGCGCCGACAAGTGCCAAATGGGGAGGGGGGACTTGTTTTCAGTCAAGGTAAAAGAGTTTGCAGCACTGTCCGTTGCTTGGCGGGTGAAAATATGGTTGTCATAATTTTTCGCGTTTTGCTGTCTGCATCTAGCTCATCTGTCTGAAACGATGGTGCCGGAAATGGTATAACGAGCCATCAGTTGGTTAGAACCCTGCTTCTACCGGTAGTGTCGAATTTGAGATTTGACACGTCGATTTCTATCGGCCTGTCGTGACACCTACTGACGCAATGAGTATTCGGTCATAATGTATGCCTCCAGGCTTCAGGTGCATATGGCTACTTATTTGCCGCTATCGGTGGCTGTAAGTGGTGATTTGTCATGCCTGTATCGACAGGTCGTGTTCGGATCGCTCAACGGGAAAATTATCTGTCATCGCGTGAGCACCCTTGATCGCACATGCTCCTCCATCCAACGTCGGGTCAACAAATGTTCAAACGATTCATCGATATCATTGCTTCATTGGCCGCACTCATTCTCCTGTCTCCAGTGATGGCCGTCGTTGCGTGGAATATTCGCAAAAAACTGGGCTCACCGGTTCTGTTCAGGCAGGTTCGTCCCGGGCGCGATGGAAAACCATTCGAAATGGTGAAGTTCAGGACAATGCGCGATGCGGTCGATAGCAAGGGTAATCCCTTGGCCGACTCTGAGCGAATGACCCCGTTTGGCAGCTTTCTTCGTTCCAGCAGCCTGGATGAACTGCCTGAGTTGTGGAATGTCTTTAAAGGAGAGATGAGCCTGGTGGGACCTCGACCGTTGCTCATGGAATATCTGCCGCTCTATAGCTCCGAGCAGATGCGCCGGCATGAAGCCCGTCCAGGTGTGACCGGATGGGCACAGGTCAATGGACGTAACGCGTTGAGTTGGGAAGAAAAATTCAAGTTGGATGTCTGGTATGTCGATAACCAATCCTTGAAGCTCGATTTCAAGATTCTTTTCATGACTGTAAAGAAGGTTGTTTTCAAAGAGGGCATCAGTGCGAGTGGTGAAGCCACCATGTCCAAGTTCACTGGTAATAAACAATGAAAAAACTGGCGGTTCTCGGGGCGAGCGGACATGGGAAGGTCGTAGCTGATACTGCGCAATGCTGCGGCTGGGACCTCGTGGATTTTTACGATGATGCCTGGCCCGATATCGAGCGCAATGGCGCTTGGCGCGTAGTGGGTGATTCGGCGGCGTTGTACACTCGACTCCAGGATTACCAGGGTGTCATTGTCGCAATTGGCAACAATGCGGTGCGACATCAGAAGCTCGTCGATTTGATCGACGCTGCGGCACCGGTTGTGTCATTGATTCATCCTGCGGCAGTTGTCAGCCAATACGCTAGCATTGGCCCAGGGTCTGTTGTTTTTGCTGGCGCAGTGGTCAATGCAGACGCGAAAATCGGCCTCGGCGCAATCCTCAATACCGGTTGCAGTGTCGATCACGATTGTGTGCTGGGCGACTCTGTCCATATCAGTCCTGGCGCTAGATTGGCCGGTGCTGTCAACGTCGGTGAGCGCAGCTGGATTGGAATCGGTGCCTGTGTAAAACAGTTGATCAAGGTTGGGCGTGACGTCATTGTCGGTGCTGGTGCAGCAGTGGTCAGTGATGTGACGGATAGTGTGGTGGTTGCAGGCGTTCCTGCCAGGATACTTCCAGCTGTTTGAGCAGAAATTGGCTACGCTGAAAGTGATGCCGAAACGGATGTAATTGATTGATTTTTTTGATTCTTCATCTTGAAACTAATGGGTGTGGGCTGTGTTGAACTCTCCTTTTTCTCCTTGGCCTTCTTTTTCCGAAGAAGAAGCCAATGCAGTACGTGACGTCATTCTTTCCAATAAAGTCAATTACTGGACCGGGCAGGAGTGCCGTGAGTTCGAGAAGGAGTTCGCTGCCTGGAGCGAAACCAAGTATGCCATCGCTCTGGCGAATGGCACTGTCGCTCTGGATCTCGCGTTTCAGGCATTGGGGATCGGTGCAGGGGATGAAGTCATTGTCACCTCCAGAACCTTCCTTGCCTCGGTATCGAGCATTGTCAATGCAGGTGCAACACCCGTTTTTGCCGATGTAGACGCTGACTCACAAAATATCACCGCGCAGACCATTGCCGCGGTACTGACACCTCGCACCCGGGCGATTGTCTGTGTCCATCTGGCAGGTTGGCCTTGTGACATGGATCCGATCATGGCTCTGGCCGAGAAGCACGACCTCAAGGTGATCGAAGATTGCGCCCAGGCGCATGGCGCGAAGTACAAAGGGCGCGCGCTGGGTTCTATTGGTCATGTCGGAGCGTGGTCGTTCTGCCAGGACAAGATCATGACCACCGGCGGTGAAGGTGGAATGGTCACGACCAACGATCGTGATTTGTGGTCGGATATGTGGTCCTACAAGGACCATGGCAAAAGCTGGGAAGCTGTTTACGAGCGTGAGCACGCTCCCGGTTTTCGTTGGGTGCACGAAAGTTTCGGTACTAACTGGCGGATGCTGGAAGTGCAAGGAGTGCTGGGGCGTATTCAGTTGCGTCGCATGTCTCAATGGCAGGAAGTGCGATTGGCCAATGCAGGAAGAATCTGGGCTGCCGCTGATCAGATGAAAGGACTGCGAGTGCCTGCCATCCCGCAGGATTGCTTGCATGCGGCTTACAAGTGTTATGTGTTCGTCGAGCCCGAGGCATTGAAGGCCGATTGGACTCGGGACCGAATTCTCAATGAGATCGTTGCGCGGGGCGTTCCGTGTTTCTCGGGTTCGTGTTCCGAGGTCTATTTGGAAAAGGCGTTCGACAACACGCCATGGCGACCTGTGGAACGCCTGCCGGTTGCCAAGGCATTGGGTGAGACAAGTTTGATGTTCATGGTGCATCCGACGCTGACGCCGGCAGAAATTGACAAGACGTGCAACGTGTTGCGCGACGTCATGTTGGAAGCGTCAGCTGGTTGAATTTTTGATTACGCTTTCGTCTTGCAAAGCTTATCGAGAATCGAAAGCCTGTATGAAGCGAAAGCGTATTTAGAGCAGAGCCGTTTTAGGATGAAGCTGGCGGCAGGCTTAATTTGAATAGAGGCCGATCTCCAATAGCGAGCCGTTTGATCCTGAAATCCATGATCAACAGGTCGCTATCGGTTCAAGCGCGGCCCAGGTTTACGAGGGAGTTATGGAAAAAGCACGGGCATTCTTGCTAGGGCTGTCGCGCAGGAGAAAACGGCTGATTCAGGTCACCTGCGATGTGCTGCTGGTCTGGCTTGCACTATGGATGGCATTTGTCGTGCGCCTTGGCATCGATGATCTGATCAATCCGTTGGAAGGGCATCGTTGGCTTTTTATCAGTGCTCCGATCGTTGCAATTCCCATGTTTATTCGTTTCGGGATGTATCGCGCGGTCATGCGTTATTTCGGTAACGATGCGCTGATTGCCATCATCAAGGCTGTCAGCTTGTCGTCACTGTTACTCGCAGTCGTGGTTTATTGGTATAGCAATCACGAAACCGTGGTCCCTCGTTCGATCATTTTCAACTATTGGTGGCTGAGCTTGGTGTTGATCGGCGGGCTGCGCTTGGGAATGCGTCAATACTTCCTGGGTGACTGGTTTTCAGCGGCTCAACACGTACCTTTCACGAATCGGGACGACGGTTTGCCCAAAGTGGCCATTTACGGGGCCGGGGCTGCTGGCAATCAGTTGGCGGTAGCTTTGCGGATGGGCCGCGTGATGCGTCCTGTTGCATTCATCGATGATGATCGCAGTATCGCCCACCGGGTTATTTCGGGGCTGCAGGTCTACACCCCGAAACACATACAGCAGATGATTGACGAAACAGGCGCGCAGGAAATCCTGTTGGCAGTGCCTTCTGCTACCCGAGGTCGGCGTCGCGAGATACTCAATTTCCTTGAGGCTTTTCCGCTGCATGTGCGCAGCGTTCCCGGTTTCATGGACTTGGCCAGTGGGCGGGTAAAGGTCGACGATATTCAGGAAGTGGACATTGCCGACTTGCTAGGCCGCGATGCAGTGCCGGCGCAAGGCGATTTGCTCGAACATTGCATCAAGAACCAATCAGTTCTGGTCACTGGCGCGGGCGGATCCATTGGTTCGGAACTTTGTCGCCAGATCCTGTCACTCCATCCGACGACCCTTATTTTGTTCGAACACAGCGAGTTCAATCTCTACAGCATTCTGTCGGAGCTGGAACAGCGAATCGCTCGAGAGTCGTTATCGGTGCGCCTGTTGCCTATTTTGGGCTCCGTGCGCAATCAGGACAAACTTCTGGATGTGATGAAAACCTGGCATGTGGATACGGTGTATCACGCGGCAGCGTACAAGCACGTGCCGATGGTCGAACACAACATCGCGGAAGGCGTGCTCAACAATGTGATTGGCACGCTGAATACTGCGCAAGCGGCCCTTCAGACCGGTGTGTCGAATTTTGTGCTGATTTCCACGGACAAGGCTGTTCGACCTACGAATGTAATGGGTAGTACCAAGCGCTTGGCCGAACTTACATTGCAGGCATTGAGCCGGGAAGTGGCGCCGGTGATGTTTGGTGATAAAACCAACGTGTCCCGAGTCAACAAAACCCGGTTTACCATGGTGCGATTTGGCAATGTGCTCGGATCCTCCGGTTCGGTCATTCCCTTGTTTCACAAACAGATCAAGTCGGGTGGACCGTTGACGGTCACTCACCCGAAAATCACCCGTTATTTCATGACCATTCCAGAAGCTGCGCAGTTGGTGATCCAGGCTGGATCAATGGGGCAGGGCGGCGACGTGTTTGTGCTGGATATGGGGGAACCGGTCAAAATCGTCGAACTCGCGGAGAAAATGATTCATCTTTCCGGGTTGAGCGTTCGATCGGAAAAGAACCAGCATGGCGATATTTCCATTCAGTTCACAGGGCTGCGCCCAGGCGAAAAGCTTTACGAAGAGCTATTGATCGGCGACAACGTGGCGACAACACAACACCCGATGATCATGACCGCCAATGAAGATTATCTGAGTTGGGACGTGCTGAAGGTAAGACTGACCGAGTTGTTGTTGGCTGTAGAACACGATGATTATTCGCAGGTGCGCCAGCTTTTGCGAGACACCGTCAGTGGCTACACCCCGGATGGTGAGATCGTGGACTGGATCTATCAGCAGCGACGCCTCGAACCTTGATTGTTTCACATCCTGTAACGGACACATTTTTGACAGGCTCCTGACATCGCCTAAGTTTCAGAGGCAGCTTCGGAAAAGCTGCTTCCTCAAACGATGTCATGGAGCTTCATTTATGCGTACTGGCTATTTCTATTCCCTGGTTTTTGCCCTGCTCACCAGCGCTTCCATTGCGGCTGTTGCGGCGCCGGCTGTGAAGTCGGAGGCCAGCGGTACTCCGATGGTGATGGAGGTTTCTTCCCAATCACAATCCGCCAAGATCGATCTCAATGCGGCCGATGCATCAACATTGCAGCGCGAGTTGGCCGGTATCGGTGCGGCCAAAGCCAATGCGATTGTTGCATATCGTGAAACTAACGGGCCGTTCTCATCGGTGGACGAATTGCTGGAAGTGAAGGGCATCGGCAAGGCGATCCTGGATCGCAATCGCGAGAAGCTGGAAGTGAACTAAGCTCAATATTCAACGCCAAGGGGCCGGTCATTGACCGGCCTTTTTGCATTCCGGCGAACGCAAACAGTTAACGCCTTCTGTCGGTGTCGTGAAAATTATGGCTATCATATGCAGGTTAGATTATGTCTATAATAAATGAGTTTGCCGTCAAGACGCCTTGAGAACGAGGCGCTTGGCTTTCCCTTCAAGCATCTCTCAGGAGCACAGTCATGAATTCTGTCCAGTCCCAAGGTACGGCCCTCGTCACCGGTGCTTCTTCCGGCATTGGCGCGGTTTATGCGAAACGCCTGGCGGCGCGTGGTTTTGATCTGTTGCTGGTGGCGCGTGATCAGCAGCGACTGGACGAGGCGGCCGGCAAGTTGCGCGCCGAGTACGGCGTTCAGGTTGAAGTGCTCAAGGCCGATCTGACGCAAATGGATGATGTGCTGAAACTTGAGCAACGGTTGCGTAGCGATTCGAGTATCAGCCTGCTGCTGAACAACGCCGGTGTGGCTGCGGATGGTTTGTTGGGCAATGCCGATACCGATCTGCTGGAGCGAATGATTCAGTTGAACGTTACAACGGTCACCCGCCTGGCTTCAGCGGCGGCAGCCAGTTTTTCCAAGGCGGGCCGGGGTACGATCATCAACATTGCCTCCGTGGTGGCGCTGTTTCCCGAGCGTTTCAACGCGACGTACAGTGCCAGCAAGGCCTATGTGCTGAGCCTGACCCAGTCGTTGAACGCCGAGCTTGATGGCACCGGGGTCAAGGTCCAGGCTGTGTTGCCAGGCGTAACACGTACCGAAATCTGGGAACGCTCCGGTATCGATGCTTCGCAGATTCCGGCAGAGATGGTCATGGAAGCCGGTGAGATGGTTGACGCAGCACTGTCGGGGCTGGACCAGGGCGAGTTGGTCACCATTCCGTCGCTGCCGGATGCCGCCGACTGGGATGCCTTCGTTGCGGCACGCCACGTAATGGCGCCGAACCTTTCCAAAAGCAAAGCCGCCGCGCGTTACAAATGAAGCGCGAGATGTCGGCATGAGGTGTTTGCGGTATGACTAATCGTCGAGTGGTTGTTACGGGTATGGGCCTGGTTTCGCCGTTGGGTAGCGGCGTCGAAGTGGTCTGGGAGCGCCTGCTCGCCGGGCGCTCCGGGCTGCGCAATTTGCCCGAGGCTGTGGTGGCCGATTTACCGGCCAAGGTCGGTGGTGCAGTGCCGAGCGCGGCGGATGATGCTGAGGCCGGGTTCGACCCGGATCTGGCGACGCCACCAAAAGAACAGAAGAAGATGGACCGTTTCATCCTGTTTGCGATGGAAGCGGCACGTCAGGCATTGGAGCAGGCGGGATGGAAGGCGCAAAGCGCTGAGGCCCAGGAGCGCACGGCCACCATCATCGGTTCGGGCGTGGGCGGTTTCGGCGCGATTGCCGATGCGGTGCGCACCACGGACAGCCGTGGTCCACGGCGTTTGTCGCCATTCACCATCCCGTCGTTTCTGGTCAACCTGGCGGCGGGACATGTGTCGATTCAGCACGGCTTCAAAGGTCCGCTGGGTGCGCCGGTAACGGCGTGCGCCGCTGGGGTTCAGGCCATTGGCGATGCGGCGCGATTGATTCGCTCCGGCGAGGCCGACATCGCCGTCTGTGGTGGCGCCGAAGCCGCGATCGATCGGGTCAGCCTCGCCGGGTTTGCTGCGGCTCGCGCCTTGTCCAGTGGCTATAACGACACCCCGGAACGCGCTTCACGCCCGTTCGACAGTGGTCGTGACGGCTTTGTCATGGGTGAAGGGGCTGGTCTGTTGGTGATTGAATCCCTGGAACATGCCTTGGCCCGGGGCGCTCAACCTCTGGCGGAGCTGGTCGGTTATGGCACGAGCGCCGATGCTTACCACCTGACGGCAGGTCCCGAGGACGGCAGTGGCGCTCGCCGCGCGATGTCGCTGGCCTTGGCGCAGGCCGGTGTTGCGCCGGAGCAGGTGCAGCATTTGAATGCCCACGCAACCTCGACGCCGGTTGGCGATCTCGGGGAGTTGGCGGCGATCAAGGCGTTGTTTGGTGTGCAAAAGGGTATCGCGGTGACGTCGACCAAATCTGCCACCGGGCATTTGCTCGGCGCGGCCGGCGGGATCGAAGCGATCTTCACCCTGCTGGCGATCCGTGATCAGGTCGTACCGGCAACGCTCAATTTCGATAATCCGGATCCGGCCACCGAAGGCGTGGACATCGTCCATGGTCAGGCCAGGCCGATGGCGATCGAATATGCGTTGTCCAACGGCTTCGGGTTTGGCGGGGTTAATGCCAGCGTGTTGTTCAAACGCTGGCAGGGTTAATCCTGGGAGTTCTTCAGGTGTTCGCGGGTGACGTCGAGTATGCGTTGGGCAAACTCGGCGTCGGCAACGCTGCGCGATAACAGCAACGCGCCGACCAGTGCAGACATGATGACGATGCTGCGGTCGGCGGCGTTCTCGCCTTCCAGGGTGCTCTCGATCTGATCGAGTCGGGCCTTGAGTACCACGTCGCTGGTCGGGCTCGGCTGACCACGGAGCCCCAGCTCAGAAGAAATGGTCAGCAGCGGGCAGCCTTCATGGGGCGAAGTCTGATGCCATTCCGACAGGTAAGTGTCGATGAACGCTGCGAGGGGATTATTCTCGGCGAAGAGTTGCGCACATAACCCATCGACCTGTTCGCCTGCCTCTTGCAGGGCCTTCTCCACCAATTCGTCCTTGGACTTGAAGTGCGAATAAAAGCCACCGTGAGTCAAGCCCAGCGCTTTCATCAAAGGTTGCAGGCCGGTCGCGCCGATACCGTCACGGCGAAAGCGCGCCGAGGCTTCCTTGATGATGCGTTGGTGAGTCTGGGCTTTATGGTCCTGCGAGTAACGCATCTGATATCTCCACATCAATGCGCCCATATTAACCAATGAAAATTGGATGGTGACTGTACTTCTACTTCTAAAAAGCATGCAGATGCGTCGAACGAGTATGAATCGCACAAGCTACTGGCACGAATAGTGATTACTCATCAGCTGAAGATTGTTGAACAATCCTGAGGCAATGAGTATGAACAGCGGACTGTCACTGGCCGATCACATCACATTGGAGTTGCGCGCCGACATCATCGGCGGTCGCTTGCTGCCGGGCATGGCGCTGGTGGAAAACGATCTGGTGTCTGCCTACAACGCCTCGCGCAATACCATCCGCGAGGCACTGCATCGCCTCGGCCAGGAAGGCCTGACCCGGTATGTGCGCAACAAAGGCGTGATGGTGCGGCGTTTGGGTTTTGATGATGTGCGGGACCTGTTCAGGGTTCGCCGCACGCTCGAACTGCAAGCCATCAGCAACAGCCGCCCGCTGCGCGACTACCAATCCGACCGGATGCTCGAAGCGCTGGAGGCCACCGAGTTGGCCCGGGAGCGCGAAGACTGGCGCGCCGTCGGCACCCATAGTCTGGGCTTTCATCAACACGTCGTCGGGTTGCTGCGCAGTCCGTTGTTCGATGAGTTCTTCACCAATGTTGTCGCGCAATTGCGCCTGGTGTTCTGCGCGGCTCCCGATGAATCAAGTTTCCAGGCGCCCTGGCTGATTCGCGACCGACAGATCCATGAGCTGCTGGTCGAGGGTGATAAACGCGCCGCCGAGGATGCGATGAGTCTCTATCTCGACGATTCCGAACATCTCCTTTTGCAAATGATCGTCCCATCTTCCCATCACTGATCGAGGATTCTTGCCATGTACAAAGACTATCCGGCGGCCTATCAAGTCAGCAAAGGCTCGGCCTTGCAGGTGGACAAGGCCTTCTATGAACGGGTGCGCGACGCGAAGGACGGGCGCACGTTGATCGAGTCTTTCGAAGTGCCGATTCGCACCGGCCGCGCCTGGAATGTTCCGGGCGGGCATGTGTTCCGGGTTACAACGCCTGTTGGCCCGCAAGTGGGCGACTTCAATGTCTGGAATGCCCATGATCCTCGCGAACGCCTGTGGGCTTCACGCACCCGGCAGCTGCAGGGCGCGCATGTCAGCACCCATGACCGGTTGTGGTCGAACCTGCCTTTTCTGCGGCCGCTGGTGACCATCACCGATGACAGCCTGGCCGGGTACGGGATCGATGAACATGGTGGCCGGTTGCACGATTTGCTCGGCACGCGTTGCGATCCCTATGTGAACAAAATGCTCACTGGTGAGGATTTCCATCATCACTGCCATTCCAACCTGACTCGCGCCGTATTGCCCCACGGCCTCACCGAATTCGATGTGCATGACGTGCTGAATATTTTCCAGTGCACGGGCTTGAACCACGACGACATGTACTTCATGAAAGCCTGCCCGGCGCAGAAGGGCGATTACCTGGAGTTCTTTGCCGAGATCGATTTGCTGTGCGCACTGTCGACCTGCCCCGGCGGCGACCTGTCGCTGGCCATGTGGGGGCCGGATGCTCAGGACCCGTTGAGCGTATGCCGTCCGCTGGGCGTGGAAATCTATCGTCTGGAGGATTCGTTGCTGGAGGGCTGGAGTCAGCCGGAGCGCGCAGCGTACAAAGGCCTGCATGGTCTTCACATCGCCAAGGCCGATTGGGAAAAATAATCTACACACATATTGGAATTGCAGGCGCAAGGCTTGCCCGCGACAGCGTCCTTGAGATCGCCATCGCGGGCAAGCCTTGATCCTACGAAAAGCGGTTCAGCCGTTTTTAGCGGTCCTGCGCATCCTTGGCATCCGCTTGCGCGTTGCGTTCAGCCACGCGAGCGCGCTGTTCTTCGGTCAGCTCAACTTTGGTGGCGGTGTCGCGCAGCATCATCAACCCGCCAACGATCGAGCCTATTGCAACGATCAGAATCAACCAGGCATACCAGGGCATAGGGCTCTCCTTAAAAGCAGGTCGATTGACGGATTTCGCCAATCAATCCTGCATACCACTATTGAGCGAATTGTTTTCGCAGTGGTTCCATTCTATGCCTGATATGACGGGGCACCGTCATTGATTAAAGCCCGGTCAACATCGCATCCGCCGGGGCATCGGCACGCAGTTGCGCAGTCAGTACGAAGTACACGAAACCCACGGCCATGAAGGCGAGGAAAATCAAGCCGATCAAAGTGTTGAACCAGGCCATGGCCACCAGGCACACCACCGCCAACACCAGGGCAATCATTGGCACCAGTGGGTAGCAGGGCGCGCGGAAGGTACGCTCCAGATTCGGTTCGGTTTTACGCAGCTTGAACAGGCTGAGCATGCTCATGATGTACATCACGATGGCGCCGAACACGGCCATGGTGATCATCGCGGCGGTCAGCGTCATGCCGCCGAGGTTGATCAAACCGTCGCTGTAGATGGCTGCAATGCCGATCACACCGCCGGCGATGATTGCCCGGTGCGGGGTTTGAAAACGCGACAATCTGGCCAGGGACGCCGGCAGGTAACCGGCCCGGGCGAGGGCGAAGAACTGCCGCGAGTAGCCGAGGATGATCCCGTGGAAACTCGCCACCAGGCCGAACAGGCCGATCCACACCAGCATGTGCAGCCAGCCCGAGCTTTCGCCGACCACGGTTTTCATTGCCTGCGGCAGCGGGTCGTTGATGTTCGACAGGGTGCGCCAGTCGCCGACGCCACCGGCGAAGAACATCACGCCCATCGCCAGCAACACCAGGGTCAGGATGCCGCTGATGTAGGCCTTGGGAATCGTGCGTTTCGGGTCCTTGGCTTCTTCGGCGGCCATGGCCGCGCCTTCGATGGCGAGGAAGAACCAGATCGCGAACGGGATCGCCGCGAACATCCCGGCAATCGCCGGTGCGCCGAATACATCAGAACCGGCCCAGCCATTGAGGGCGAAGTTGCTGAAGCTGAAGGCGGGCGCGACCACGCCCATGAACACCAGCAACTCAGCGACTGCCAGCACGCAGACCACCAACTCGAAAGTCGCCGCCAGCTTCACGCCAAGGATGTTCAGGCCCATGAATACGATGTAGGCACCGACCGCCGCGTGCTTTGGATCGAGGGCGGGGAACTGCACGTTGAGATAGGCGCCGATGGCCAGGGCAATGGCCGGTGGGGCGAAGACGAATTCGATCAGCGTCGCCAGCCCGGCGATCAATCCACCTTTCTCGCCAAAGGCACGACGGCTGTAGGCAAACGGTCCGCCAGCGTGGGGGATCGCGGTGGTCAGTTCGGTAAAACTGAAGATGAAACAGGTGTACATGGTGGCGACCATGAAGGACGTCACCAGAAAGCCCAACGTCCCGGCCACACCCCAGCCGTAACTCCAGCCGAAATACTCTCCGGAAATCACCAGCCCGACCGCAATGCCCCACAAGTGCAGCGTGCCCAGCGTGGGTTTGAGTTGTGTGTTCATGCGTTTGCTCCCTGAACGGTTTGGAAAGCTCGGGGAGGGCAGTGCAGTGGGCGTGCCAGTGTTATGACAGCGGTCGTAAAGGAGAAAAAGTTGTCGTATCGGGGATGTTCGCCACTAAATGCCGGCTTTTTGTGCGCCAGTCAGGGGCAGGAGTGGCTTGGGTGCCACCTTCGTGGGCAAGTCTCATGGACTCAGGCTTGTTGGGTGAGACATTCGCGCAGGGCAGTTTGCCAATCCGGCTGGCTGACTCCCCATTCACGTTGTAGTCGACTGCAATCCAGGCATGAATTGAGTGGACGGGCGGCAGGCAGCGGGTAATCGCTAGAGGAAATCGGCAGCAGAGTTGCGCAAGTTTTTCCCTGTTGCCGCAACGCCTCGCCAATGGCCTGGGCAAAGCCAAACCAGGAAGTGCTGCCCTGAGCAGTCAAGTGATAAACACCCCAGTTCGCCGGGGCGTGTGACTGCCAGCGCTCAATCAAGGCCAGGGTGCTCTGGGCTACGGTGCCGGCCCACGTGGGCGCACCGATCTGATCGGCAACCACCCGCAGTTCTGCTTTTTCTTGCAGTAACCGCTGCATGGTCAGCAAGAAATTGCGGCCCTCGGTCGAGTAGACCCAACTGGTGCGCAAGATGAGGTGCTTGCCCTGCACCTCGATGATTGCCTGCTCGCCGGCCAGCTTGCTCTTGCCGTAGACCCCTAGCGGGTTTGGCCTGTCGTCCTCGTCGTAAGGAGCGGTTTTCATCCCGTCGAATACATAATCGGTCGAGTAATGAATCAGCGGGATATCGAGCGTCAGCGCCTCTTCAGCAAGGATGCCGGGCGCTACGGCGTTGATGGCGAAGGCTGTTTGCGGTTCGCTTTCTGCGAGGTCGACCGCGGTATAGGCTGCTGCGTTGATGATCAGATCGGGAAGGATGCATTGGACCTGACGACGAATCTGATCGGGTTGTGCCATGTCGAGCTGATCGCGACCCAGCACGATCAGCTCGCCGAGAGAGCCCAACCGGTGTTGCAACTCACGTGAGACCTGGCCCCGACGGCCGATAATGAGAGTTTTCATCTGGGTAGTCCGGCTCCGTCCATTTCAGAAGCCGGATTCATTCAGCTTCATTGTTCCCCGGCCAACTTGGCAAGGTACTGCCCATATCCGGTCTTGCCGAAATAATGGGCGCGCTCAAGCAGCTGTTCGCGATTGATCCACTTATTGAGATAAGCGATTTCTTCAAGGCAGGCAATTTTCAGGCCCTGGCGATGTTCGATGGTCTGCACATATTGTGAAGCTTCGAGCAAGCTGTCGTGGGTGCCGGTGTCGAGCCAGGCGAATCCACGGCCGAAGCGCTCTACATGCAGGTCGCCACGTTGCAGGTAGGCATTGTTGACGTCGGTGATTTCTAGCTCTGCGCGGGGCGAAGGTTTGACCGACTTGGCGATGTCGATCACATCGTTGTCATAGAAATACAGCCCGGTAACGGCGTAGCTGGATTTGGGTTCCTTGGGCTTTTCTTCGATGGAAAGAGCGCGGCCATTGTCGTCGAAATCAATCACGCCGTAGCGCTCGGGGTCGTTTACCCAATACCCGAACACAGTGGCGCCGCGAGAGCGTTTTGCTGCGTCCTGCAATTGCCCGCCAAAATTGGAGCCGTGGAAGATGTTGTCACCGAGGATCAGGCACACTGAATCGCTGCCGATGAATTGTTCGCCAATCAGAAAGGCCTGTGCCAAACCATCCGGCGACGGCTGTTCGGCGTAGCTGAAACTCACCCCGAACTGGCTGCCGTCACCCAGCAGGTTGCGGTATTGACGCAGATCCTGAGGCGTCGATATCACCAGGATTTCTTTGATACCGGCCAGCATCAGGACTGAAATCGGATAGTAGATCATCGGTTTGTCGTAAACCGGCAACAGTTGTTTGGACACGCCGAGCGTAATCGGATGCAGGCGCGTGCCCGAGCCGCCCGCCAAAACGATGCCTTTCATCAAGCGAGTAACTCCTTTGGATCGATGGCACCCAGGCGTTCACCTTGATAGCTGCCATCCTGTACACGTCGGCACCATTCCAGGTTTTTCAGGTACCACTGAATGGTTTTACGCAGGCCGGTTTCGAATGACTCTGCGGGCACCCAGCCCAGTTCACGTTCGATTTTGCTGGCATCGATTGCGTAGCGCAAATCATGGCCAGGGCGGTCCTCAACGAAAGTGATCAGGTCGACGTAGCGCGCGACACCCTCAGGTTTTTGTGGGGCCAACTCCTCCAGCAGTGTGCAAATGGCCCGCACCACATCGATATTCTTTTGTTCGTTATGCCCGCCGATGTTGTAGGTCTCTGCGACTTTGCCTGCGTTCAGCACTTTGAGCAGCGCTCGGGCGTGATCTTCGACAAACAGCCAATCGCGGATCTGAAGGCCATTGCCATAGACCGGCAACGGCTTGCCCGCCAGCGCATTGAGTATCACAAGCGGAATCAGTTTTTCAGGAAATTGGCAGGGGCCGTAGTTGTTCGAACAATTGCTCAACACGACCGGCAGGCCATAAGTGCGATGCCAGGCGCGGACCACATGATCGGACGCGGCTTTGCTGGCGGAGTACGGCGAGCTGGGAGCATAGGGCGTTGTTTCGGTAAACAGCGCATCGACACCCTGCAGGTCGCCATAAACCTCGTCGGTGGAAATGTGATGAAAGCGAAAAGCCCTTCTTTGCGGCTCGTCTAGGGTCTGCCAGTAGGCGCGGGTGGCTTCCAGCAAGCTATAGGTGCCAACGATGTTGGTCTGGATGAAAGCAGCGGGGCCGTCGATGGATCGATCGACGTGGGATTCGGCAGCCAGATGCATGATGGCGTGCGGCTCGAAACGGTTCAGCACAGCACTGACCGCCGCCTGATCAACGATGTCGGCTTGAACGAATTCATAGCGAGTGTCATTGGCAATGCTGGTCAGCGATTCGAGATTGCCGGCGTAGGTCAGCTTGTCCAGATTGAGCACTTCGTGACTGGAGTGTCGAATCAACTCTCGAATCAGGGCTGAGCCGATGAAACCGGCACCGCCGGTGATGAGAATTCGCATGTTGACCAGCCTTTGCAGTAAGTCGTTGACACCAAATGCGCACAGCTTGCGGGCATGAGCGCAGCATTGCACTGGAAGTGTTGGTCCGATCTGGCGGATTGTCGAGCAATAAGAGGATCGTGCACCTGCGGATCAGGTGCATACGGCCATGGCTCAGGAAAAAACTTCAGCATCCTTGAAGAACACCGCTGCCTGGTCTTTTGCAGACAGTTGCGGTGCTTCGTCCAGTTGCCAGTCGATGGCCAGGTCCGGATCATCCCAGCGGATGCTGCGTTCAGCAGCCGAGTTGTAATAGTCGGTGGTCTTGTAGAGCGATTCGGCGAACTCACTCAGCACCACGAAACCATGGGCGAAACCTTCAGGAATCCAGAGCTGGCGATGATTCTCGGCGGACAGTCGCACAGCGACCCATTGGCCGAAATGCGCTGAGCTGCGGCGAATGTCCACGGCAACGTCGAGTACTTCGCCGGCAGTGACACGAACCAGTTTGCCCTGGGTGTTCTGCAGTTGGTAATGCAGACCGCGCAACACCCCTTTGCTTGAGCGCGAATGATTGTCCTGAACGAAATCAGCGTCCAGCCCCGTGGCTTCCTTGAAAGCCCTCGCGTTGAAACTCTCGTAAAAAAAGCCTCGTTCATCACCAAACACCTTCGGCTCGATGATCAGAACACCGGGCAAATCGGTGGTGATTACATTCATGGTGTTTTTCCGGCAATGGGCAGCGACAGCCGACATTCTTGCGCAAAGTCGCAGTGGGAGCGAGCCCGCTCGCCACAAAGGTCGACAAAATGCTGCTGTAACGCCCGCATAAACCCACTCTTTACGCTTTCTTTATGCCGCGCGCGCACCCTCGGTCTCGTTCCTTTACAGGCTCCTTTCCGACAATGGCTGCACACGCGGCAATACGCCGTAACACGGAGAACTTCCATGAGCGTTCTGGACGGGGTGTCACTGCTGTTGGCAGTGGGGCTGTTCATTTATCTGTTGGTTGCGCTGTTGCGCGCGGACCGGAACTAGGAGCGGCTATGCACAGTTATGACTATTGGCTGATCCTCGGTTTTTTCGCCCTGGTATTGGTCCCGGCGCCGTTTCTCGGGCGCTTCTACTACAAGGTAATGGAAGGGCAGCGCACCTGGCTGACGCCGATCCTCGGCCCGGTCGAGCGTGGCTGTTATCGTGTGGCCGGCGTCGATCCGCAGGCCGAACAGAGCTGGCAGAAATACACGCTGGCCTTGCTCGCGTTCAACCTCGCGGGCTTCCTGCTGTTGTTCGCGATCCTGTTGTTCCAGGATCACTTGCCGCTCAACCCGCAGAATCTCCCGGGCCAGGAGTGGACGCAAGCGTTCAACACTGCCGTCAGCTTCATGACCAACACCAACTGGCAGTCCTACAGCGGTGAAGCATCGCTGAGCTACCTGAGCCAGATGGTCGGCCTCACCGTGCAGAACTTCGTCAGCGCCGCCACCGGCCTGGCGGTTTTGGTCGCGCTGTGCCGTGGCATCGGCCGCAAATCCACCGCGTCGCTCGGCAACTTCTGGGTCGACATGACCCGCGCCACCCTCTACGGCCTGCTGCCGCTGTGCCTGCTGCTGGCGCTGTACCTGGTGTGGCAAGGCGTGCCGCAAACCTTCGCGCAATACGTCAATGCGGTGACCATGCAGGGCGTTGATCAAGTGATCCCGCTCGGCCCGGCGGCCAGCCAGATTGCGATCAAGCAACTGGGCACCAACGGCGGCGGCTTCTTCGGTGTCAACTCGGCGCATCCGTTCGAGAACCCGACGGCATGGAGCAACCTGTTCGAGATGTCCTCGATCATTCTGATTCCCGTTGCGCTGGTGTTCACCTTCGGCCACTACGTGAAAGACCTGCGTCAGAGCCGGGCGATCATCGCCTGCATGCTGGCGCTGTTCCTGATCGGTGGCGCGACTTCGCTGTGGGCTGAATACCAACCGAACCCGGCGCTGAACAACGTCGCCGTCGAACAGACCGCGCCGCTGGAAGGCAAGGAAGCGCGTTTCGGCACCACCGCCACCGTGCTGTGGTCGGTGACCACCACCGCAGCGTCCAACGGTTCGGTCAACGGCATGCACGACAGCCTTAACCCGCTGAGCGGCATGGTCGCGATGGTCAACATGATGGTAGGCGAAGTGATCTTCGGCGGCGTCGGCGCCGGGCTCTACGGCATGTTGCTCAACGTACTGATCGCGGTGTTCCTCGCCGGCCTGATGATCGGCCGCACCCCGGAATACCTCGGCAAGAAACTGCAAGCCAAGGAAGTGCAATTGCTGGTGGTGACCTTGATGGTCATGCCGATCGGTGTGCTGGTGCTCGGCGCCATTGCCGCCAGCCTGCCCGGTCCGGTGGCCTCGGTGAGCAACCCCGGCCCTCACGGTTTCAGTCAGTTGCTCTACGCCTACACCTCGGCCAGTGCGAACAACGGTTCCGCGTTCGGTGGCTTCGGCGCCAACACCCCGTTCCACAACCTGATGCTGGGTCTGGGCATGTTGATCGGTCGCTTCGGCTACATCCTCCCGGTTCTGGCGTTGGCCGGCAGCCTGGCGATGAAGAAAACCGCGCCGATCGGGCAGAACAGCTTCCCGACCCACGGCCCGCTGTTCGTGACCTTGCTGACCGTGACCATTTTGCTGGTGGGCGGCCTGACCTTCCTGCCGACGCTGGCACTGGGTCCTATCGCTGAACACTTGAGCATGGGCTTCTGAGGACTATTTGATGAATATGCCCGTAACTAAACCGGTCGCCGTGAAGGCGCCGGAACAACCGAAAACCGCGATCTCGGCCCTGTGGCGCCCGGCGCTGGTGCAAGCCTTCGTCAAGCTCGATCCACGGCAATTGCAACGTGCGCCGGTGATGCTGGTGGTCGAACTGACTGCCATCCTGACCACCGTGCTGTGCTTCATTCCCGACACGGCGGTGCCGACCTTCGTCGCCGCGCAAATCGCCGTGTGGCTGTGGTTCACCGTGCTGTTCGCCAACTTCGCCGAGGCCCTGGCCGAAGGTCGCGGCAAGGCCCGCGCCGACAGCCTCAAGGCTGGCAGCGAAGGTTTGAGCGCCCGTCGCAAAACCAGCAACGGCACCTTCCAGGTGGTGCCGGCCACCAGCCTGCGCAAAGGTGATGTGGTGCGCGTCGAAGCGGGGGAGATGATCCCCGGTGACGGCGAAGTGATCGAAGGTATCGCAGCGGTCAACGAAGCAGCGATTACCGGTGAATCGGCGCCGGTGATCCGCGAATCCGGCGGCGACCGTTCGGCCGTCACCGGCAACACGCGGCTGGTGTCCGACTGGCTGCTGGTGAAGATCACCGCCAACCCTGGCGAGTCGACACTGGACCGCATGATCGCTCTGGTTGAAGGCGCCAAGCGCCAGAAAACCCCGAACGAAGTGGCGCTCGACATCCTGCTGATCGGCCTGACCCTGATCTTCCTGATGGTGGTGGTGACGCTGCAACCGTTCGCCCACTTCGCCAACGGCAACCTGCCGCTGGTGTTCCTGGTGGCGTTGTTGGTCACGCTGATTCCGACCACCATCGGCGGCCTGTTGTCAGCGATTGGTATCGCCGGGATGGATCGCCTGGTGCGCCTGAACGTGATCGCCAAATCCGGCCGCGCCGTGGAAGCGGCGGGGGACGTGCACGTCCTGTTGCTGGACAAGACCGGCACCATCACCTTCGGTAACCGTCGTTGCACCGCGGTCTATGCCGCGCCGGGCGTCACTGCCCGGGAACTGGCCGAGGGTGCGTTGTTTGCTTCGCTGGCTGATGACACGGCAGAAGGCAAGTCCATCGTCGAGTACCTGCGTGGAACCCAGCCACAACCCGAACCGTCCACCGAGTTGCTGACCGCCGTACCGTTCAGCGCAGAGACACGTTTGTCCGGTGTCGACTATCAGGGGCGCGTGTATCGCAAAGGCGCGGTGGATTCGTTGTTGGCCTTTGTGGGCCTCACTCGCGCCGATCTCGCCGCACCGTTGTCCCGTGAAATCGACAAGATCGCCCAGAGCGGCGGCACCCCGTTGCTGGTCTGCGTCGACAGCAAATTGCTCGGCGCGATCCACCTCAAGGACGTGGTCAAGCCCGGCATCCGCGAGCGTTTCGCCGAGCTGCGCAAACTGGGGATCCGCACGGTCATGGTCACCGGCGACAACCCGCTGACCGCTGCGGCGATTGCTGCTGAAGCGGGCGTGGACGACGTGCTGGCCGAAGCTACGCCGGAGAAAAAACTGGCGCGCATCCGTCACGAGCAAAACGACGGACGTCTGGTGGCGATGTGCGGCGACGGCGCCAACGATGCCCCGGCCCTGGCCCAGGCAGACGTCGGCATGGCAATGAACGACGGTACGCAAGCGGCGCGTGAAGCGGCCAACATGGTCGACCTCGACAGCGACCCGACCAAGCTGCTGGACGTAGTGCAGATCGGCAAGGAATTGCTGGTGACTCGCGGCGCGCTGACGACGTTTTCCATCGCCAACGACGTGGCCAAATACTTCGCGATCCTGCCGGCGCTGTTCGCCTCGATCTATCCGCAACTGGGCGTGCTCAACGTCATGCACCTGAGCAGTCCGCAGAGCGCGATTCTCTCGGCCATCGTGTTCAACGCCCTGATCATCGTGGTGCTGATTCCGTTGGCATTGCGCGGCGTTCGGGTGCAAGCGGCGAGCGCGGCGGCGTTGCTGCGACGCAATTTACTGATCTACGGACTGGGCGGGATTCTGGTGCCGTTCGTGGGCATCAAGGCGATCGACATGCTGTTGACGGCGTTGCATCTGGTTTGACTGAACACGCCCCTGTAGGAGCGAGCTCGCTCGCGATGGTGGTTAACGATGACGCGTGCTTGCTGACTGTACGCGGCGCTCTCAATTACATCGCGAGCAAGCTCGCTCCTACAGGTT
>RCUS01000399.1_pt1 | contig 29813 bp, 26 predicted proteins | sample 2166221 | NCBI WGS metagenome assembly RCUS01 (sample SAMN09932758, study PRJNA488358) | compost metagenome | isolation source: compost soil in cyclohexanecarboxylic | place: Germany: Experimental Botanical Garden
GTTTGGATACAATCAAAAAGGAAGTTTTTACGGACGCCTGACAAGTATACATATAGGGCGCATCAGCAGAACGGGAGGCAACCTGATGAACGTTGTACCGGAGCCTCTGCCGGGCGGACCGGCGCTCGCCCAGGCTTTCTTGAGGGGCGACGAGAAGGTGTCGCATTTATTCGGCGGAAGCTATCAGCATGAAAGTACCAGACAGGAGCGTGCCGCCTGGCTGGACAGCCAAAGTGACAGCCGTGTGGACCGCAGCCGTCTGACGGAAGTTCTTCGCAGCTATAACGCCAAATTCAATCATCATGAAGCGGTTCGGCGCTCGCTGGAATTGCTGGAACAGCCGGAGACGCTGGTGATCTCCGGCGGACAGCAGAGCGGACTGTTCACTGGACCTCTGCTCGTCATTTATAAAATCATAACCACGATCACCGCTGCAAGAGAGGCATCGGAGGAACTCGGACGCCCGGTCGTTCCGCTCTTCTGGATCGCGGGCGAGGACCATGATTGGGATGAGGTCAATCATACGTATGTGCTGGACCGGTCCGGAGAAGTGGTCAAGCTGAAGATTGAGGCGGAGGAGACCGGGCGCAGCCCTGTCAGCTACATCCCGGTGGGCGAGGAGAGCTTCGCCAGACCGCTGGAGCAGCTTGGCGAGCTGCTTCAGGAGAGCGAGTTCAAGCAGGAGATCATGGAGCTGGCCTCAAATGCGGCCCGGCAGGGAAGCATGACTTCCGCTTTTGCCGAGATGATCGGTGCTTTGTTCGGCCGATTCGGCTTGATTTTGCTAGACTCGGCAGACCCTGCCCTGCGGGCGCTGGAGAAGCCGCTGTTCCGCGCGCTGATTGAGAAGAACGACGATCTGGAAGCGGCATACCACAAGACGGCGGATGATATCTTCAGCGGCGGGCATGAGCTTCAGGCTGATGTGGCGGCGGGCGGCGCGAACCTTTTTTACATTCATGAAGGAATGCGTCTTCTTTTGGTGAAGAAGGACGGAAGCTTTACGGACCGCAAAGGGCATGTCGCTTTCAGCAAGGAAGAGCTGCTGGAGCTGCTTGAGAGACATCCCGAGCGCTTCAGCAACAATGTGCTGACCCGTCCGCTGATGCATGAGTATCTGCTGCCGGTGCTGGCAACGGTGCTCGGACAGGGAGAGATCTCCTACTGGGGCATTACAGGACGGGCTTTCGCGGAGCTTGGCATGAAGATGCCGCCGATTCTGCCCCGGATGTCTTACACGGTCGTCGAGGGTACGCTGCACAAGCATATGGAGAAATACGGGCTGACCTTTGAAGATGTGCGGGAAGGTCTGGAGGAGAAGAAGCGGAGCTGGCTGGAGTCTCAGGACGAGCTGCAGCTTGGCCGGAAATTTGCCGAAGTCAAAGCCTCTTTTGCGAGCATGTATGACCCGTTAATCGAGGAGATTGGTACTGTCCAGGCCGGACTGCTCAAACTGGGAGCCGCCAACAAGGAGAAGATTCTGGACCAGATCGATTTCCTGGAGGGCAAGGTCGTGAGCGCGATGGCCAAGCAGAGCGAAGCGGCGCTCCGGCAGTGGGAGCGGATTGAATGCTCGCTGATGCCGCTCGGCAGACTGCAGGAGAGAGTGTACAACGTCACGTATTATTTAAATAAATACGGCTTGTCCTGGCTGGAGCATCTGCTGGAGCTGCCGGCGGATTATTCCGGGACACACCGGGTCCTGTACATGTAACCGGCCGGTAGGACGGTCATGCAAGACGCAAGTCTAATCCATCTGAAACAGGAGGTACGTTCATGAGTTCATTATCCCGGCAAAACAGTATTGTAGCCGACATGTCGCTCGCAGCCGAAGGACATCTCAAAATCGACTGGGTTCGCCAGCATATGCCTGTGCTGAACCGGATTCGCGAGCAGTTCGAGGCGGAGCAGCCGTTCAAAGGGCTCAAAGTCTCGATCACTCTTCATCTGGAAGCCAAAACGGCTTATCTGGCCAAGGTCGTTCAGGCGGGCGGTGCGGAAGTGACCATTACAGGCTCCAATCCGCTCTCGACGCAGGACGATGTATGTGCGGCATTGGTGGAGGACGGTATTACGGTATTCGCCAAGTACAACCCTTCGCCCGAGGAGTTCAAGGCGCTGAATATCAAAGCGCTGGAGAGCAAGCCGGATCTCATTATTGATGATGGCGGCGATTTCGCGACGTTGCTCCACTCGGAACGCCCGGATTTAATGGAGAACATCCGCGGCGGTGCAGAAGAGACTACTACCGGGATTATCCGGCTTAAGGCGCTGCAGAAGCAGGGCATCCTGAAATTCCCGATGGTAGCCGTGAACGATGCGTACTGCAAGCATCTGTTCGATAACCGGTACGGCACAGGCCAATCTGCCTGGGACGGGATTATCCGGACCACCAACCTGATGGTGGCGGGCAAGACGGTCGTCGTGGTCGGCTACGGCTGGTGCGGCAAAGGCGTGGCCATGCGGGCCAAAGGGCTCGGAGCAGACGTCGTCGTAACGGAAGTCGATGCGATCAAAGCGGTGGAGGCTCATATGGACGGCTTCCATGTCATGCCGATGGTGGAGGCAGCCAAGCTGGGCGATTTCTTCGTTACGGTTACCGGCGATAAATATGTCATCCGCGGCGAGCACTACGATGTCATGAAGGACGGGGCGATTATGTGCAACGCCGGACACTTCGATGTTGAAGTATGCAAGCCGGAGCTGGCCGAGCGCGCGGAATCCATCCGCACCGTTCGCAAGAACATTGAGGAGTACCGGATGAAGGACGGACGCAAGCTGTATCTGCTCGCCGAAGGCCGCCTGGTCAATCTGGGCGCTGCAGACGGCCATCCGGCCGAAATTATGGATATGACCTTCGCACTTCAAGCAATGTCGCTGAAATATGTGAATGACAACTACAAAACAATTGGTGTTAAAGTAGAAAACGTGCCTTACGATCTGGACGAACAGGTTGCCCGCTACAAGCTGGAGAGCATGGGTCTCGGCATCGATACGCTGACGCCCGAGCAGATCGCTTACCTGGACAGCTGGAATCTGAACGACTAATGTAATGATGGCCGCAAGACAATCAGTCAAAAAGTTCCCGCTCCTTGCAGGAAGCGGGAACTTTTTTTGTCCAAATATAAGAAATTACAAGTTTCGCGCCCGATGGTCGCTGCGGTTTCAACACCCAATCTTATCCTAATTATAATGGAAGGAAAAATTGGGAGTCCCAGGAATATGCGCTCATCCCGTGCGAAAGAGAAACTTGCATTGAAGCTGACGCCGTCATTTTATGGAAGAGCCGCGAGCCAGGTTTCGTCACCATTTGCGTACGGTCGAGACGTGTCGGGACAATGTATCTGACCCTCTCTGGGGATGGGTGGAGCTGCTGTGATTTCAAGATGCTGCGTCAAGACGCGTGCAACTGCATTCAACTGCATTCAACTGCACTCAACTGCACTCAACTGCATTTAACTGCACTCAACTGCATTCAAATGCATACACCGGCACACGCACCGCGTCGTCTTGTCCGTTACGCCTCGCCAAGCACCGGAAAGTAAGTGCACTGTGGTTGGAAGATCACACGCGGATATCGTTACTCAACTGAAACGTTACCCATCTGAAAAGTCCCATCTGGAACATTACTAAGCTGTAATGGGTGGTAATGCTTCCCAGCTTAACCGCCGTTCGAACGTAGAAATAGCCCCTCGAAGAGGCGTTGGACTGTCCGAAACTACGCTTGTTATGCGGATTTCGCAGCGTATGAGGACAATGGGGAGTGAATCCTTTCAGGAAGAATTTTCCTAAAACCGGAAAAAGGTTTTTGATTTTTACCGACGAATCTATTATGCTTAAGTGGTGAAAAGTGGGGTAAAGTGGAGATCAGAGGGAATTAGGGAGTGGGCAGCCTATGTTTATGGGGGAATACCAGCATAGTGTTGACGATAAGGGACGGATCATTATTCCGGCCAAATTTCGTGAACTGCTCGGCGCGTCCTTCGTGGCAACCCGGGGTCTTGATTCCTGTCTGTTCGTTTATCCCATGGAAGAATGGGCAATCATGGAACAAAAGCTGAAGAGTCTGCCGCTGATGAAGTCCGACGCCCGTGCGTTCAGCCGCTTCTTTTTCTCGGGAGCGACCGAATGCCAGTGGGACAAGCAGGGACGGGTTACCCTGCCCGCCAATTTGCGAGAGTATGCGAAACTTGATAAGGACTGTGTTATTCTTGGCGTTTCGAACCGGGTGGAAATCTGGAACAAGGAGCTTTGGGAGCAGTACTTCGGGCAGTCGGAGGCGTCTTTTAACGAGATTGCCGAGAAGCTGGTGGATTTCAACTTTGAATTATAGCCTAATAACGATTACTGCCCTGGAGGGATGAAGTTTGTTTCACCACATCACGGTTCTGAAGGAAGAGGCGACGGAAGGACTTAACATCAGGGAGGATGGCATTTATGTGGACTGCACGCTTGGCGGAGCGGGCCACAGCTCCCTGATCGCTTCACGGCTGGGGCACAAGGGCCGGCTGATCGCATTCGATCAGGACGATTGGGCGCTGGATAACGCCAGGGAGAAGCTCGCGGCTTACAAGGACAGGGTCACGCTTGTCAGAAGCAATTTCCGCTTCCTTGAGGAAGAGCTCAAGTCTCTGCCTGAAGTTCCTCAGAAGGACGGAGTTCCCCAGGTTGACGGCATCCTGTTTGACCTTGGGGTGTCCTCCCCGCAGTTCGACGAGGCGGAGCGCGGCTTCAGCTACAACCAAGACGCACCGCTCGATATGCGGATGGACAGGGAATCCTCCCTGACTGCTGCTGACATTGTGAACACGTGGCCGGAGCAGGAAATCGCCCGCGTTCTGTTCCAATACGGCGAGGAGAAGTTCTCCAGACGGATTGCAGGAAGAATTATTGAGCGAAGGGCACAGCGGCCTATTAATAGCACGGGGGAACTAGCCGATATTATCAAAGAGGCAATTCCCGCTGCAACGCGGCGAACCGGCGGTCACCCCGCCAAACGGAGCTTTCAGGGGCTTCGAATCGCCGTGAACGATGAATTGGGCGCTTTTGAAGAGGCTCTGCACGCATCTGTGCGGTGCCTGTCCCCGGGAGGCCGCGTGTCCGTCATTACGTTCCATTCGCTGGAGGACCGGATCTGCAAGCAGATTTTGAACAGCTATGTCAGCCGATGCACCTGCCCGCCGGATTTTCCGGTCTGTGTGTGCGGCGGCGAAGGACAGATGAAGCTGGTCAACCGCAAGCCGATCTCGCCAGGCGAAGAGGAACTGAATGCCAATCCGCGTGCCCGTTCAGCCAAGCTGCGCATTGCTGAAAAATTGTAAAAGACGAAAAGGAGAGTCGAAGGATGGCCTATACCCGCGGCAATTTGGCAGTAGAACAGCAAAGAGAACAGAAACAAAACCCGCGCTACCGCGAAAAGACAAAGGTTGTCACAAGGCGCACCTCGCTTCCGCTTCAGGAGAAGCTGCTGTATCTGCTGACTCTTGGGCTGTTTGTCATCGTGGGGACCGTCCTGGTATGGCGTTACGTCCACATTTATGATTTGAACAAGCAGGCGCAGTTGCTGGACTCGAAAATTTCCGCCGACAAGAAGCAGATCGCAGTCTACCAGAAGCAGAAACAGGATTTGGAGCAGCAGGTGCCCGCCAAGGCGCGCTCCTGGGGCTGGGTGTCTCCAAGCGATGAGAAGACCATCTTCGTCCCGCACAACGTGTCCTATACCGATGACAAGTAGCCGATGAGCCGTCAGTCAAGCGAAAAAAAGTAGTGAGGTTTGCGAATGGTAAAAAGAATAAAGCTTCGATCGCTGTTTATAGGGGGATGTATTACCCTCTTTTTTCTTGTTCTGGTCGGAAGGGTATTCTGGATTCAGGTGCTGCAGGGCGATTTCTGGCAAAAGAAAGCCAGTGATACCTGGGCGCACACATCGATCATCAAGGCCCAGCGCGGAGAGATTACCGACCGCAATGGCACGGTTCTTGCAAGCGACGTGCCTGCCTATACCATCGTCGTCGATCCGGAAGTGATACATACGCAGGGCATCCGGGACGAGGTCGTGCAGGGGCTTCACGAGATTTTGAACAAGCCGGTATCCGAGCTGGAAAAGCTGGTTGACGCCAAAGACGAGAAGGGCAACTTTTGGAAAAGCCGCGAGGTCCGCAATGAAGGCTGGAAGGTGGATCAGACCGTTGTCGACAAGGTGATCGCCCTGCGCGACAAGATCGAGAAGGAGCACGGAATCCGTGAGACGGGGATCGGCTATGTCAGCGACCAGAAGCGTTATTATCCGAAAAATTCGCTGGCCGCGCATGTGCTGGGCTACACCGACCGGGAGGGCAAGGCCGTGGCGGGCCTGGAGGCTTTTTACGATGAGCAGCTCAAAGGTACCAACGGCTCGCTCAACTACCAGAGTGACGGGAACGGCGTGAAGCTCCCCAATGCGGCTGAGACGTTCAAGCCCGTGGTGAACGGCGACAACCTGAAGCTTACGCTCGACAGCACGATCCAGTATTACATCGAGGACGCAATGAAGGAAGCATACGACGAGTATCATCCCAAAAGTATGACTGTTATTGCTGCCGATCCGAGCACGATGGAGATTCTGGGCATGGCCAACCTGCCAACCTTTAATCCCAATGAGTACTGGGCGACGCAGGATCAGGGCGATTTCTATAATCACGCGGTCAAATCGATTTACGAGCCGGGCTCGACCTTCAAAATCGTAACTTTGGCCGGGACTGTTCAGGAGAAGCTGTTCAATCCGAACGCAACGTTCCAGTCTGGCTCCATCCGGATCAAAGGCTACAGCAAACCGCTGCACGACATCAACCGTTCCGGTTGGGGAACGATCAGCTATCTGGAAGGCGTCAAGCGTTCCTCCAACGTGGCTTTTGTCAAATTGGGATATGAGATGCTGGGAAAAGAACGATTAAAGCAATATATCAGGAACTTCGGCTTCGATACCAAGACTGGCATCGACCTCCCCGGCGAGGCCAAAGGCGTTCTCTCTCCTCAATACAGTGTGGAATATGCGACTCTGGCATACGGTCACGGTAAGGTGCAGGTCACACCGATCCAGCAGCTTGCGGCGGTATCGGCTATTGCCAACGGCGGGAAGCTGATGAAGCCGTATCTAGTCAAGGAAATCGACGATCCCAATACGGGCAAGGCGACCACCACGAAGCCCGAGGTGGTGCGGCAGGTTCTCACCGAGGAGAGTGCCAAGCAGACTGGACTCTATCTGGAGCAGGTTGTAGCCGACCAGGATATCGGAACCGGACGCCATGCGTATATTGAAGGCTATCGGGTAGCTGGCAAGACCGGTACGACGATCAAGCCTGACGGGAAGGGCGGGTATGACTACACGAAGAATGTGGTGTCATTCATCGGCTACGCGCCGGTTAACGATCCGAAGATCGCCGTCATCGTTATTGTCGACGATCCGAAGACGGAAGGCGGCGGCGGCGCCGTTGCGGCGCCGATCTTCAAGAAGATCGTGTCCCAGTCGCTGGAATACATGGGCGTTCCCAAGACATACACCGATCAGGACAAGAAGACCAAGACTCAGACGGAAGCGGCCGTAACGCGCAAGGCTCCGGATCTGACCGGTCAGACGATGAAATCGGCCAGACAGCTGTTGCTGAATCAAGGCTATGATTTCGAGACCGTCGGCAACGGCGATAAGGTGATCAGCCAGTATCCGGTTGCCGGCACAGCGCTTGCGACGGGCCAGAAGGTGTATTTGCTCAGTGAGCAGACCGGCAATCCTTCGATTCCGGACTTGAAGGGTACGTCGCTCCGCGATGCTCTCGAGATTCTGAGCTTGCTTAAGGTCGGGATTCAGGTGAGCGGCGAAGGTTACGTAACCGAACAGTCCGTTGCCCAGAAGAACGGCAAGGCGGAGGTAACTCTTACACTGAAGCCTAACGAACAGAAAGACGGTGCTGAGGCTTCGGGAGATGATGCCGAGGCAAGCGGCGGTGATGGCAAAGGAAACGAAGGCGCTGCGGATAATGGATCATCTGCCACAGATGATGGTGCTGCCGCCGGTCCGGCTTCCGGAGACAGCTCAGTCGATAAGGAGGCCGCCAGCGCTCCCGTTACGACAACGAACTAGGCTTGTTCTAACCTCGGTTTGTCCCGAATAGCATGGAGACAAGGATAAACGCCTGAAGACGTCTATTCAGGAAGCCATGTCTATTTGCGGGAAAGCGGGGTTGACGTATGAGAGTGTCGAAAATCTTGTCGCGGCGGCGCATGCTGTGGACGCTGATCGGGCTTGCCGTGCTGTTCGTGGCCCTGGCTCTGCGCCTGGCTTACGTCCAGTTGGCCGAAGGCGAAGAGTTGACTGCAAGGGCGGAGGATTCATGGCGTCGGAACATCCCGTTCACGGCGAAGCGGGGCGAGGTTCTGGACCGAAACGGGACGAAGCTTGCCTACAATGTCAGCTCGCCCACCATTTATGCCATCCCGGTCCAGGTCAAGGACAAGGAAGGGACGGCGGAGAAGCTGGCTCCCCTGCTCGGAATGACGCAGGAGAAGCTGGTGACCCTGTTATCCAAGAGAGAATCCACGGTGAGACTGCAGCCCGGCGGACGCAAAATTACGATGGAGCTTGCCGGAAGCATTCGTGATTTGCAGCTGCCGGGCATCGTTGTTGCCGAAGACAGCAAGCGGTTCTATCCCTATGGGGATCTTGCCGCACATATTTTGGGGTTCACGGGGATCGACAACCAGGGAATAACCGGGATCGAGACCGTCTATGACAAGCTGCTGAAGGGGATCGGCGGGAACATTTCGTATCTCTCCGATGCCGGCGGCGGGCTGATGCCCGGTTCTTCAGAGAAATATGCGGAGCCGCAGGACGGCCTGAATCTGGAGCTGACGATCGACAAGCAGATTCAATCGATTATGGAGCGCGAGCTGGACCAGGCCATGGTGAAGTACCAGGCCAACGCCAGCTGGGCGATCGCGATGAACCCGAAGAACGGGGAGATTCTGGCGATGGCCAGCCGTCCGGGCTATGAGCCGGGACAGTACAAGGAATACGATTCTTCGGTATATAACCGGAATCTGCCGATCTGGATGACGTACGAGCCCGGTTCGACCTTCAAGATAATTACGCTGGCCGCCGCGCTCAACGAGAACAAGGTGGATCTGCAGAACGACCGCTTCTTCGATCCGGGCTACATCGAGGTTGGCGGAGCGAAGCTGCGCTGCTGGAAGAAAGGCGGCCACGGCAGCGAGACATTCCTGCAGGTTGTCGAGAATTCCTGCAACCCCGGCTTTGTTGTACTGGGCCAGCGGCTCGGTAAGGATACGCTGTTTCAATACATCCGCAACTTCGGTTTCGGCAGCAAAACGGGGATCGACCTGAACGGCGAGGAGAACGGCATCCTGTTCAAACCGTCCAAGGTCGGTCCTGTAGAGCTGGCGACGACCGCTTTTGGCCAAGGCGTCTCGGTGACACCGATCCAGCAGATTGCAGCGGTGTCGGCTGCTATTAACGGAGGCAAGCTCTATAAGCCGCATGTCGCCAAGGCGTGGATCAACCCGGACACCGGAGCTACGGTGTCGGAGGTCAAGCCGGAGCTTGTGCGGCAGGTCATCTCCGAAGACACCTCCAAGAAGGTGCGCGAAGCGCTGGAGAGCGTCGTTGCCAAAGGCACGGGCCGTCCGGCCTTTATCGACGGCTACCGGGTCGGCGGCAAGACCGGTACTGCGCAGAAGGTCGTGAACGGCCGATACTCCGCGTCGGAGCATATCGTGTCCTTCGTCGGCTTCGCGCCGGCAGATGATCCCCAGATCGTTGTGTACACGGCCGTCGATAACCCGAAGGGCATCCAGTTCGGCGGCGTCGTCGCCGCGCCGATCGTGCAGAACATTCTGGAGGATTCGCTGCATTATATGAAAGTGCCGCAGCGGACCGATCAGCTCTCCAAGGTGTATAAGTACGGCGAGACGCCGATCGACACCGTGCCGGATCTCGTAGGGGCGTCCGTTCAGGATATTTACGAGGATATGAACATGAACTTTAATCTGGTCCGTTCCGGAACCGGCGATACGGTAATCAACCAGGCACCCAAAGCGGGAGCACGGCTGGAGCGAGGTTCAACAATCCGGATTTATATGGGATCATCAAGTCCATAATGATAGAAAGACCATGTGACAGAATGAGTAAAGACGATATCTGATTTAAAATCAGTAGAGCGAGGGATTGAAGATGAAACTAGAGGAACTCTCTTCCTGTCTGGCCGCCGCGCGCCTGTACGGTGACAGCGGCACTGAAATTACCGATCTGCAGGTCGATTCCCGGAAGGTGAAGCCGGGCGACCTGTTCATCTGCCTGCCGGGCTTTACCGTTGACGGGCATGATTATGCGCCGCAGGCGGCTGCGGCCGGAGCGGCGGCGCTTGTGGTCGAGCGCCGGCTGGATCTGGAGCTGCCGCAGATCGTGGTAGGCGACAGCCGCTTCGCCATGGCGCTGCTGTCGAACGTGTTCTTCAGCTCGCCGAGCAGCCGGATGAAGATGATCGGCGTCACCGGAACGAACGGCAAGACGACGACCACGTATTTGATCGAGCGTATTCTGGAAGACCATGGGGTCAAGACGGGATTGATCGGAACGATTCAAATGCGCTACGGCGGGGTCAGCTATCCAATGCCCCGGACGACGCCGGAATCGCTGGAGCTTCAGCGTCATCTGCATGATATGGTCACTCAGGGAGTCGAAAGCTGTGTGATGGAGGTGTCTTCGCACGCATTGGAGCAGGGCCGCGTGAAGGGGACCGATTTCCGGACCGCAATTTTTACCAATTTGACCCAGGATCATCTCGATTACCATCATACGATGGAGGAGTACCGCGCCGCCAAGGGGCTGTTCTTCTCTAGACTCGGCAATGCCCTCTCTCCCCGCAAGGAAGAGCGCAAATACGCCGTGCTGAATGCTGACGATGAAGCGAGCGTCTATTTCGCGGCACAGACTGCGGCGGAGACGATTACCTACGGCATCGACAGCGAAGCGGACGTGCGCGCCTCACAGATTTCCATAACCGGCAAAGGCACCTCCTTCCATGTGGATACCTTTAAGGGTTCAGCAGATATTTCCCTGAAAATGGTCGGCAAGTTCAATGTCTACAATGCGCTGGCCGCCATTACTGCCTGCCTGCTAGAGGATATTTCGCTGGAAGACATCAAACGCAGCCTGGAATCCGTCCCCGGTGTCAGCGGACGCGTGGAGGCGGTGGAGGAAGGCCAGCCGTACACAGTGGTCGTGGATTACGCGCATACGCCTGACGGACTCGAGAACGTACTCAAGACGGTGAACGAATTCGCTGAAGGCAAGGTGCTGACCGTCTTCGGCTGCGGCGGGGACCGTGACAAGACGAAGCGCCCGCTAATGGGCAAGATCGCAGCCAAATACAGCGACCATGTGCTGGTTACCTCCGATAACCCGCGTACCGAGAATCCGGACGACATCTTGAAGGACATCGAGGCGGGACTGATTGAGGACGGTGTGGAGCGCGGCCGGTATGAGCTGATTGTGGACCGGCGCGAAGCGATTGGGAAAGCTGTTGATATGGCAAGCCCCGGAGATGTAGTATTGATTGCGGGGAAAGGTCATGAGACCTACCAGCTAATCGGCGGCGCCGTTCTCGATTTCGACGACCGCATTGTCGCCAAAGAAGCCATAAGGGGTAGAAGCCATTGATTACAAGAACACTGGGGGCCGTCGCGGACATGTGCGGTGGCGAACTTTCGCCAGGCAGCTCGCCGGAGACCCGTATCGAGGGAGTCGTTACCGATTCCCGGAAGATCACGCCCGGCTGCCTGTTCGTGCCATTGTCCGGCGATCATTTCGACGGACATGATTACGCCGCGGGGGCGCTTGAGAGCGGAGCCGCAGCAACGCTGTGGTCGGCCGGTAAGGGACCGGCACCGGCGGGGAATGCCGTCGTAGTCGGCGATACACTGGCCGCGCTGCAGGCGCTGGCCGCTGCTTACTTGAGAGAAGCGGCGCCTCGCGTCGTTGCCGTTACCGGGAGCAACGGCAAGACGACGACCAAGGATATGATCACCGCCCTGCTGGAGACCACATTCAAGGTTCACAAGACGCAGGGCAATTTCAATAATCATATCGGGCTGCCTCTCACCATTCTGAGTATGCCCGAGGATACCGATATCGCGGTGCTGGAGATGGGCATGAGCGCACGCGGCGAAATTGCGCTGCTCTCGTCGATCGGCCGGCCCGATACAGCCGTCATTACCAATATCGGCGAATCACATCTTCTCCAGCTCGGTTCCCGGAAGGAAATCGCGCGGGCGAAGCTGGAGATCGTGGAAGGGCTGCGCAGCGACGGGCTGCTGATCTGCAACGGCGATGAGCCTTTGATCGCCGAAGTCATGCAGGAGCCGGGCTTCAAGGCGCCCGAAGGCATGAAGATCTTCCGTTTCGGGCTTGAGGCGGGGAATGATGATTACCCGACCGGCATAATGAATCATCCCGGCGGAACAACCTTTACCTCCAGCCGTCATGACGGCCAGGTGTTCACGCTGCCGCTTCCGGGGCGCCATAACGTGGTCAACTGTCTAGCCGCCATGGCGGTCGCGGAGCATTACGGCGTCACCGGCGAGAGGATGGCGGAAGGCCTGGCGGGCCTCAAGCTGACCGGCATGCGGATCGAGCTGATTCAGACGAAAGCCGGCCTTACGCTTCTGAACGATGCCTACAACGCCAGTCCGACCTCGATGAAAGCCGCGATCGACGTTCTTCAATCCATGAAAGGGGCCGGCTCCAAAATCGCGGTGCTGGGGGACATGCTTGAGCTTGGGCCCGATGAGGCAGCCTTTCACGCCGAAGTCGGCTCTTATCTGGATGCCTCCAAGGTCGACCGGGTCTTTACATACGGCCCGTTGTCACTTCATCTGGCCGACGCGGCCAGAGCCTCCTTCGGTCCGGACCGGGTGCATGCCTATGCGGATAAAACCGAACTGACAGCTGCGCTGCTGAATACGGTGGGTACGAAGGACATCGTGCTGTTCAAGGCGTCGCGGGGCATGAAGCTGGAAGAGACGCTTCAGGCTCTGAGAGTCCGTTTTGATTAATGCTGCAAAAGCAAGAGATTTGAGAGGGTGAACCCGTGGATTACCAACTGCTGCTACTGACCATATCCGTATCCTTTATCCTTGCGGTGATCGCCGCTCCGCTGCTGATCCCGCTGCTGCGCCGGATGAAATTCGGCCAGCAGGTCCGCGATGACGGGCCGCAGAGCCATCTGAAAAAAGCAGGGACCCCGACGATGGGCGGCATTATCATCATCGTGGCGTTTACGCTGTCCTACCTGAAATTTTCCGTCGTCAACACGGACTTTTACGTGCTGCTGGTGGCGACGCTCGGTTACGGCCTGATCGGCTTTTTGGACGATTACATCAAAATCGTCTTCAAGCGTTCTCTCGGCCTGACGCCGCGCCAGAAGCTGCTCGGCCAGCTCGTTGTCGGCGCGGTCATGTGCGCGCTGCTGATCTCCGCGGGACACAGCACCGCGATCAGCATTCCCGGAACCTCCGTCAGCTTCGACTGGACGGGATGGTTCTATTATCCGTTCATCGTCATCATGATGATGGCGATCACGAACGCCGTCAACTTCACAGACGGGGTTGACGGGCTGCTGTCTGGCACGGCCGCTATCGCGCTTGCCGCCTATGCGGTTGTGGCGATGCAGGCGACCTCGATCGCCGCGGGCGTCTGCGCCGCCGCGATGATCGGCGCGGTGCTGGGCTTTCTCGTGTTTAACGCCCATCCGGCGAAAGTGTTCATGGGCGATACCGGCTCGCTAGGCATTGGCGGCGCTATTGGCGCCATCGCTATCGTCACCAAGAGCGAGCTGCTGTTCATTGTTATCGGAGGTATTTTTGTTATTGAAATGCTGTCAGTGGTCCTGCAGGTGGCATCCTTCAAGACCCGGGGCAAGCGCATCTTCAAGATGAGCCCGATCCACCACCATTTTGAGCTGAGCGGCTGGTCGGAATGGCGGGTTGTCATTTCGTTCTGGGCGGTCGGCATCGTGCTGGCCGGTCTCGGACTATACATTAGCAAGGGGTTGTAGGCAATGAAACATCCGGATCAATATCGCGGCGAGGAGACGATCGTGCTCGGCCTCGCCAAGAGCGGCGTCCAGGTCGCCAAGGTGCTGCATGAGCGCGGCGCCCTGGTTACAGTCAACGATAAAAAAGATAGAGAACAATGTCCCGAAGCTTCCGAACTGGAGTCTTTGGGAATTTCTGTTATATGTGGAGGGCATCCGGACGGCCTGATTCATGAAGGCGTCAAGCTGGTCGTCAAAAACCCGGGCATCCCTTATTCCGCCGCGCCTGTGCAGAAGGCGCTGGAGCTTGGCATCGAAATCGTTACTGAGGTCGAAGTAGCCTATCATCTGTGCAAGGCTCCGATCATCGGCATCACCGGCTCCAACGGCAAGACCACCACGACAACCTGGGTTGGCAAAATGCTGGAGGCCGCCGGGATGAATCCCATCGTCGCGGGCAATATCGGCACTCCGCTCTGTCAGGCGGCGCAGGAAGCCAGTGAAGACAACTGGATGGTGGTTGAGCTTAGCAGCTTCCAACTGAAGGGCACGCAGGATTTCCGGCCCAAGGTGGGCTGTCTCCTGAACGTGGCCGAGACCCATCTCGACTATCACGGAGATATGCGGGATTACGTAGATTCCAAGGCCAAGCTGTTCGCCAATCAGGAAGCGAGCGATACAGCCGTCCTGAATTGGGACGACCCTTATTGCAGGGAGCTCGTGCCGTACATGAAGGGCATGATTCTTCCCTTCTCCATGACCGAGGAACTCGTTCAGGGCGTGTTCGTCCGGCCGTCCTATGTGCCGGATGTGGAGGATAATCTGAAGCGGACGATTATCTACCGGGATTACACCGAGAGCGAGACAGTAATATCCGAGGTGGACTCCATCGGGCTGCCCGGCCGCTTCAATGTGGAGAACGCCCTGGCGGCCTGCGCCATCGCCATCGCCGCTGGCGCCGATCCCGGAGTGCTTGCGGATACGCTGGCCTCGTTCCGGGGCGTGGAGCATCGCCTGGAATATGTCGAAGACAAGAACGGCGCCAGCTATTACAACAACTCCAAAGCGACCAACGCCAAAGCCACGACCATGGCGCTTGTCTCCTTCAAGCAGCCGATCGTCCTGATCGCCGGCGGGCTCGACCGCGGCTCCGATTATATGGAGCTCGTTCCAATCCTTGAGGGCCGTGTCAAGGCGCTGGTCGCGCTCGGCGAGACCAAGGACAAGCTCGCTTCCGTCGCGAAGCTCGCGGGATTAAAGACGGTGGTCACCGTCGATAATGAAGGCAGCGCCGCCTCGGTGCTGCAGAAGGCCGTTCAGGAAGCCGCCGCTTTGGCGGAAGAAGGGGATGTCGTGCTGCTGTCGCCCGCATGTGCAAGCTGGGACATGTTCAAATCCTATGAAGAGCGCGGGCGTATTTTTAAAGAGGCGGTGCATAATCTGTAAGTAGGGGGGCTTGGATAAGCTTCCACTACGAAGCAAGAGGTGTGCTCCTCATGAACAAGTCAAAGCCTGCTCCTCCCGATATCTGGCTCGTTATTCCGATCCTGGCGCTGCTCGCCATCGGCATGGTCATGGTCTACAGCGCGGGCTCTGTACTGGGCTTCCGCAATTACGGCGACTCCTTTTATTTTGTCAAAAGGCAGCTGCTGTTCGCGGCATTGGGGCTGGCGGCCATGTTCTTCATGGCCAACCTGGATTACCGTGTGCTGAAACGGCTGGCCAAGCCCGCGCTGATCCTGTGCTTCATCCTGCTCGTCATCGTCCTGATTCCCGGCATCGGGGTCGTGCGCGGCGGCGCGCGCAGCTGGCTTGGCATCAGTTCCTTCGGCATACAGCCTTCCGAGTTCATGAAGATGGGGATGATCCTGTTCCTGGCCAAATGGTTGAGCCGCGAGGATTATGACATAACGACGTTCACCAAGGGACTGTTGCCTCCGCTCGCGCTGATTGGCTCCGCCTTTGGCCTGATTATGATGCAGCCCGATCTCGGAACCGGCACGGTGATGACGGGAGCGGCGCTGATGATGGTGTTCACCGCCGGTGCGAGAATGAAGCATCTGTCATTGCTGGGCGCGGCCGGAGCGGCAGGTTTTGCCGGTCTTGTCGCCGCGGCGCCTTACCGGCTGCAGCGGATAACGGCCTTTCTCGATCCATGGTCGGACCCGCTGGGCGCGGGCTATCAGATCATCCAGTCGCTGTATGCGATCGGACCGGGCGGCCTCGGGGGGCTGGGGCTTGGCATGAGCCGCCAGAAGTACAGCTATGTTCCCGAGCCGCAGACGGACTTTATTTTCTCCATCCTGGCTGAGGAGCTGGGTTTTATCGGCGGCATCGCCGTTCTGATCCTCTTTCTGATTTTGATCTGGCGGGGGATGAGGGTGGCGATGAGCCTGCCGGACCGCTTCGGCAGCTATCTGGCTGTCGGCATCGTCTGTATGGTGGCGGTTCAGGTCGTGATCAATATCGGCGTCGTCATCGGTCTTATGCCGGTCACCGGCATCACGCTGCCCCTGATCAGCTATGGGGGTTCGTCGCTGACGCTGATGCTGACGGCGCTCGGCATTTTACTCAATCTATCCCGTTATGCGAGGTGAAGGGCAACATGCGTATCGTATTAAGCGGTGGCGGAACGGGAGGGCATATTTATCCCGCCGTCGCCGTCGCCAGGCAGCTGGAAGCGGAGGAAGAGCCCTCCGCGTTTTTATATATCGGCGGAACAAGAGGGCTGGAGAGCAAGCTGGTCCCCCAGGAGAATCTTCCGTTCCGTGCGATCGACATCACCGGATTCCGCAGAAGTCTGTCCCTGGACAATGTGAAGACCGTCATGCGGTTTCTCAAGGGTGTCCGGGAATCCAAGAAGATGCTGAAGGAGTTCAAGCCTGATGTCGTCGTGGGGACGGGCGGCTACGTGTGCGGGCCTGTCGTCTACGCGGCGTCCAAGCTTGGCATTCCCACGCTTATACATGAGCAGAATGCGATCCCGGGCCTGACCAACAAGTTCCTGAGCCGGTATGCCAGTACGGTAGCCGTCAGCTTTGAAGGAACGGAGTCGGCTTTTCCGGGAGGCAAGAGAGTCATCTACACCGGCAACCCCCGGGCGACCACAGTCAGCGCGGCCAATCCGAAGCGGGGATACGCTTCATTGGGCATCCCCGAGAACAGTACGGTCGTGCTGGTGGTCGGAGGAAGCCGCGGAGCGAAAGCGATCAACGAGGCGATGATCGGAATGGCGCCCTTGACCAAGAAAGAGCCGAATGTGCATTACGTGTACGTTACTGGCGAGCCTTACTTCGAAGACACGCGCAAGCAGCTGCGGGAGAAGCTTGGCAGCCTGCCGAACTGGCTGCATGTTGTTCCCTACATCCACAATATGCCGGAGGTACTCGCGTGCACGTCGCTTATTGTGAACCGCGCGGGAGCGTCGTTTCTGGCGGAGATTACGGCTCTGGGGATACCTTCCGTGCTGATTCCTTCGCCCAACGTCACGAACAACCACCAGGAAGCCAATGCGCGCCAGCTGGAGAAGGCGGGAGCGTCCGTCGTCATTCTGGAGAAGGATTTGACCGGAGAGTCGCTGTATCAGTCGGTCTCTTCCATCACGAGTAACGGCGAGCTTCGCCGGTCGATGTCGGAAGCCTCGCGGAAGCTGGGCAAACGGGATTCCGCCGGAGTGGTTGTGAACGAGCTTCGCCGGCTGGCCGCGCGAAAGTAAGACCTATTCCACGGTTGGGATTCTGACTTTTCGGGCTTCACGCAAGCCTGGCCGGTCTTATACGGCCCAAGGCGGCGTCCGCCTGTGCGCCGTTCTGTCACACACCTGAGAGCTGCTACATACGATATCTTATAAATCGTGACAATCACCCAGAGCTGCTTGCCGCGGATAGGCAAAAGGCGCGCTCACCGCGCCGGCCGGCCAATTCAGCGCCGCGCGTCTTCCGGCAGGCGGCCGACCCTGACGGCCTGAGCGTCCTGGACCAGGCATCTGTGCACCATGGAGCAGGGGGTGAGCGGTAATCTCGGAGGTGACACATTGGACAAATTGGTGATTGAGGGCGGAATTCCCCTGTCCGGCACCATTCGTATCCATGGAGCAAAGAACGCGGCGCTGCCGATTCTGGCGGCGAGTCTGCTTGCCGAAGGCGTTCACTCGTTGGGGAACGTGCCGAAGCTGCTGGACATTTACACCATGCTGGCGATTTTGGAACGGCTCGGCTGCGTTGCCGAACATGACGGGGATGCCGTGACGGTGGATACGTCAACGGCATGCTCCTCCCATGTGCCGGAGGATCTGATGAAGCAGATGCGGTCTTCCATCTTCCTGATGGGGCCTCTGCTGGCGAGGTTCGGGGAGGTTACGATCTATCAGCCGGGCGGCTGCGCGATCGGCGAGCGCAAGATCGATCTTCATCTGCGCGGATTGCAGTCGCTGGGGGCGGAAATCGAAGAGTCCGGAGGCAAGATCCGCTGCCGGGCCGAACGCTTGAAGGGCGCAGACATTCATCTGGATTATCCGAGCGTCGGCGCGACCGAGAATATCATGATGGCGGCTGCGACCGCAGAGGGCACGACGACGATCACGGGGGCGGCGAGAGAGCCGGAAATTCAGGATCTTCAAAATTTCCTGAATGCGATGGGAGCCTCGATTATCGGCGCGGGCACCGACACGATTACGGTTCAGGGCGTTCAGACCCTGCGGCCCTGCCGGTATGAAGTAATCCCCGACCGCATCGTCGCGGGCACCGTCATGATCGCCGCCGCGGCGACCCGGGGAGACGTGACGCTTACCCATACGAATGCCGGGCACCTGAACGCTCTGATTCATGTGCTGAAGCGCGCCGGTGTTCAAATCTCGGTCTGCAATGATATAATTAATATCAGTTGTATGGGACGCCCCCGTGCGGTGGAGCGGATCGTAACCTCGCCCTATCCGTCGTTTCCGACGGATCTGCAGTCGCAGATCATGGTGTTGCTGGCGCTGGCGGACGGCTTCAGCGTTATCAAAGAAACGGTCTTCGAGGGCAGATTCAAGCATGTGGAAGAAATGGTGCGGATGGGAGCCGATATTACGACGGATCTGAACCGTGCATTTATCCGCGGCGTCAAGCGCCTGTACGGTGCAACCGTTGAGGCAACCGATTTGCGGGCCGGCGCCGCGCTTGTCATCGCCGGACTGGCCGCACAGGGAACAACCGTCGTGGAGCAGGCGCATCATATCGACAGAGGCTATGACGGCATCGAGCACTTGTTCCGGAAGCTGGGCGCCCGAATTATCCGCAAGACGCCCGTGCCAGGGCCGATCGATCTGGCCAATTAATCGTCTCTGCCCTCCTCCGGCTTAATTGCTGGCGGAGGGGGCAGAGCTTTAACTACGGAGAAGTGGTCATGACAAATACGAGGATGCCTGTCCTGCAAGAGGACAAGCCCAAGAAGAAAAAGAGCCGAAAACTCACAGTGATCCTGATGCTGCTCTTCGCCGCGCTGCTGGGCGTTGTCTTCTTCCGTTCCCCGGCGAGCCGGATCACGGAGATAGATTTTCTCGGCAGCAAGTATTCCACTCAGGAGGAGCTGCTGAAGCAGAGCGGGCTCAAGAAGGGCGGACAATACTTCGCCGTCTCGAAGGAGAAGGTGGCAGAGTCGCTTCAGAGTCTGAAGACGGTGCAGAAAGCGACGGTTGAGAAGTCTTTTCCGGGCACTATTACTGTCCAGATAACGGAATATCCGGCCGTTGCATATGAAATCGATACCTCGGGAAGCTTGAAGGCGATTCTGTCCAGCGGAGCTTCGGTGTCGATCGATGATAGCGGAATTGCCGTGGAGAAGCCGATTCTTACCGGGTGGAAGCCGTCCGATCCTTACCGGTCCAAGCTGTGCGCGGCGCTTGCGGACATCCCGAACGAGCTGACCAGCGACATATCGGAGATCGTTCCCTCGCCGACGCCTTCTTTTCCGGACCGGATCAAGCTGTATACCCGCTCAAGGTTTGAGGTCATCACGGCCGTTTCACTGCTGAAGGATAAGGTGGGGTATTTGAACGAGGTCATCGAGACGAACAGCCCCGGAACCATTACCATGCTGGAAGCCGATTCCTATGTTCCTTTCATACCTGAAACAAACAATGAAGAGGAAGAGAATTAGCCCCTACTCATAAGGGATAAAAAATGCTACAATCGGTTTTATGGGCTATAATGTTTTATCCCTCTTTTTTCTTCGGATTTTTTAATAGCGCTGAGACTCCTCGAATTCTTTCTTTCTTGGATTATTTTCCAGTTTAGAGCGCTTCATACCGTTTAAAAAATTTGTAGAAAAAAGAGGGAAAGGATTAGGCATGGTGGAATTAGTAGAAAGACGTATACCGTACCTAATCGAAGATATGGAAACCATTACGTCAAACAGGAGGTGCCATAGGGCTTGAGCAACAATGACATCATTGTTAGTTTGGACATCGGTACATCCAAAGTTCGGGCAATAATCGGGGAAGTAACCAACGGAACCTTGAATATTATCGGTGTAGGATCTGCCGACTCGGAAGGCATTCGCAAGGGCGCGATCGTGGATATTGACCAGACGGTCCAGTCCATCAAGAACGCGATCCAGCACGCCGAGCAAATGGTGGGCATTCAAATATCCGAAGTGTATGTCGGCATTTCCGGCAACCATATCGGTCTGCAATCCAGCCATGGCGTCGTAGCCGTGCAGAATGAAGATCGCGAAATCGGCGAAGAAGACATTCTGCGTGTTCTGAAAGCGGCCGAGGTAATTGCGCTTCCGCCGGAACGCGAGGTGATCGACGTCGTCGCTAAGCAATATATCGTCGATGGTCTTGAAGGCATTCAGGACCCGCGGGGCATGATAGGCGTCCGCCTTGAAGTGGAAGCCACCATCGTGACCGGCGCCAAGACACCCATACATAACCTGCTGCGCTGTGTGGAGAAATCGGGTTTGAAGATCAAAGACCTGGTGCTGATGTCTCTCGGAGCCGGCGGGTTAGCGTTATCCAAAGACGAGAAGTCGATGGGGGCGGTGCTGGTCGATATCGGGGCAGGCGCTACGACGATAGCCGTATATGAAGAAGGTTCCCTGATTGCAACCTCCACTATACCGATCGGCGGAGAATTTGTAACGAATGATATTGCCTACGGTCTGCGCACGCTGACCGACCAGGCTGAGAAGGTCAAGCTGAAATATGGCTGCGCCTGGATTGAGGACGCGGCATCCGATGTCGTCTTCAAGGTGCTGCGCATCGGCAGCAACGTGGAGAAAGAGTTCAATCAGGAGGATTTGGCCGCGATTATCGAACCGCGCGTGCAGGAGATATTCCAGCTGATCCGCCAGGAAGTGAAGCGTCTCGGGTTTACCGACCTCCCCGGAGGTTATATACTAACGGGTGGTACTGTATCCATGCCGGGTGTGCTTAAGGCGGCGCAGTCGGAGCTTTCGGCTTCCGTCCGGATCGCGGTTCCCGATTATATCGGGGTTCGGGACCCCGGATATACCGGCGGCGTGGGCATTCTGCATCATGTCGTTCGCAGCTACCGCGGCCGCAGCGCAGGCGCCAGCGCGAACAAGAAGACAGTGAACCGCAGCAGCAAGCCAAGCGCAGCTCCGAGCCAGGAAGCGGCTCCGAAGCAGGGATTTGTGGAACGTTTAAAAAATATTTTCAGCGATTTCATATAGCGAACGTCCAGAACTACTTGGACCGGCCATCCAAGCACTTTGAGGGGGAGAGGGAACATTATGTTGGAATTTGATTTTGAAATGGAGAGCCTGGCGCAGATCAAGGTCATCGGCGTTGGCGGCGGCGGCAGCAATGCGGTCAACCGGATGATTGAAAACGGCGTTCAGGGCGTGGAATTCATCACGGTAAATACGGACGCCCAGGCGCTGCATATGGCCAAATCGGAGCATAAATTGCAAATCGGGGACAAGCTGACACGCGGGCTGGGAGCTGGCGCCAACCCTGAAGTCGGCAAGAAGGCGGCCGAAGAGTCCCGCGATTTGATTTCGAACACGCTCAAGGGAGCGGATATGGTATTTGTAACCGCTGGTATGGGCGGCGGCACCGGTACAGGAGCTGCGCCGGTCATCGCAGAAATCGCCAAGGAATGCGGCGCGCTTACCGTAGGCGTCGTGACGCGTCCCTTCACCTTTGAAGGCCGCAAGCGTTCTAACCAGGCGGAACTCGGCATTGAGGCGCTGAAGGAGAAGGTCGATACGCTGATCGTGATCCCGAATGACCGCCTCCTTGAGATTGTCGACAAGAAGACGCCGATGCTGGAAGCGTTCCGCGAAGCGGACAATGTTCTCCGGCAGGCGGTTCAAGGCATCTCGGATCTCATCGCCGTTCCCGGCTTGATCAACCTTGACTTCGCCGACGTCAAGACGATTATGACCGAGCGGGGCTCGGCCCTGATGGGTATCGGTATCGCGACCGGCGAGAACCGCGCCTCCGAAGCTGCACGCAAAGCAATAATGAGTCCGCTCTTGGAAACTTCGATTGAGGGCGCGCGCGGCGTTATCATGAATATTACCGGCGGCTCCAATCTTTCGCTCTATGAAGTGAACGAAGCGGCCGAAATCGTGACCTCTGCCTCCGATCCCGAAGTCAATATGATCTTCGGTGCCATTATCGAGGAGAGCATGAAGGACGAAATCAAGGTTACCGTCATTGCGACAGGCTTCGAGCACAAGGGAGCCCCTGCTGTGCCGGGACGCCGTCCATCCGCGACTCAAAGCGAGCCGGCAGTGGACAAGAACAACAATCTCCGTCCATTCGGCAATCAGACGAGCTCGGATCAGCTCGACATTCCAACCTTCCTCCGCAACCGTTCGCGGGGCAATCACGAGTAAGCCTAGACCTTTGCCTCTCCAAACGGCTTTCACCTTAACATGGGTGAAAGCCGTTTTTTTAATGCCGTCATCCCATAAATCTCGACAAAAAAACCTTCACTTCCTCCCCTACGTTTAGACAGACTTTGAACCTTGAACTTTCTATACTATTCCTATCGCAGCTAAAGACCGTGAGCCAAGCCTGTGTGCCCGCAGGACATTACATATGGCAGAGGTGAGGAGATGGTCGTTTATATCGATTTGATTTTTGCCGCCAATCTGCTGATCGACGCTGTACTGCTGGGATTGACAGGTTGGATGGTTAAGATCAAGATCCGCTGGTGGAGGCTTTGGCTGTCCGCGCTGGTCGGTGCGCTGTATGTGGTGATGATGTTTGTTCCCGAGCTATCATTTCTGTACACCTTTCTGATCAAATTCGGACTGTCCCTGATCATGCTCTTGACCGCATTCGGATGGAGGAGCCTGCAAAGCTTCATGAGAAGTCTTGGCGCGTTCTATATCATCAATTTTGCGGCAGCGGGCGGTGTGATTGGTGTTCACTATTTGCTGCAAAGCTCAGGCGACATCTGGAACGGCATTCTCTATACCGCTGCGGGAGGCTATGCCTACCGGCTAAAAATCGGCTTCTGGTTCATCCTGGCCGTACTGCTGGCTGTGCTTGGCTGCTACAAAGCCGTCCTCTCTTCACGGGCGAAGAGAGAGAAGCTTGAAACCTTTATCGGCTCGGTAAAGGTGGAGATCGGCGGGGTGTCCGTGTGCTGCCCCGGGCTCCTCGATACCGGCAACCGGCTCTATGATCCGCTGACCCGGACACCGGTCATGGTCATGGAGGCATCGCTTTGGGAAGATTATTTGCCGCCAGGCTGGAAAGGGCGAATCTCGCAGGAAGGCGCCGAGCAGCTGGTGCTGGAACTGGACGGGCAGTCCTTTGCCTGGCGCGACCGGCTGAGGCTTGTACCGTACAGGGGAGTCAACCGGTCGGCTTCGTTCATGCTCGCCCTGAAGCCCGATGCGGTGGAGGTCACGCTGGGAGGAGACACCTTCAGCCACCGCAAGGTGCTTATCGGGCTGGATGGCGGAACCCTGTCCTCGGAGGGAGCCTACCAGGCGATTATCCATCCCGATCTGGCGGAGGGAACATCAGCCGAGGACCCGGGAGGCGCTGCCTGACCGGGGAATATGTGCAGCATGGCTTCCGGAACGCCGATGCCATCTTCATTCTCCCGGACGGCGGAGCAAATGTTACAAGCCTGCTTGTCCGAACTTCTGGAAGGAGGAACAACGATGATCAAATGGAGACTGGCCTTTCAGCTCCAGTATTACCGCGTACTGTTTCTGCTGGGGCTGAAAAGCCAGGAAATCTACTATATCGGCGGCAGCGAGGCGCTGCCCCCGCCACTGACCCGTGAAGAAGAGGATTATTTGCTTCAGCGGCTCCCAAGCGGCGATTCAGCCGTCAGAGCCATGCTGATCGAGCGGAATCTGCGCCTGGTAGTCTACATTGCGCGCAAATTTGAGAATACCGGAATCAATATCGAGGATCTGGTCTCTATCGGTGCGATCGGCCTGATCAAGGCGGTTAATACCTTCGATCCCGAGAAGAAGATCAAGCTGGCCACTTACGCGTCCCGCTGCATCGAGAATGAGATCCTGATGTACCTGCGACGCAACAACAAGACGCGCAGCGAGGTGTCTTTTGACGAACCGCTGAATATCGACTGGGATGGGAATGAGCTGCTGCTATCGGATGTGCTGGGGACGGAGAACGACACTATTTACCGGAATATTGAGGAGCAGGTAGACCGCAAGCTGCTGCAGAAGGCACTGGAGAAGCTGAGCGAGCGGGAACGGCTTATCATGGAGCTGCGCTTCGGGCTTCGGGGCGGAGAGGAGAAGACGCAGAAGGATGTGGCGGATCTTCTCGGCATTTCCCAGTCCTACATTTCCCGTCTTGAGAAAAGAATTATCAAGCGCCTTCGCAAGGAGTTCAACAAGATGGTGTAAATCGGTCTGAAGGCGAGCCGGACTCCCGATCAAGGGACGTGCATCCAAGAATCCGGCCGCTCCGCTCAAGGGTACAAGCAAGGAATAAAATGGCCTGCCGGGGAGATAATGTACAGTAATGTTTCTCCTTGGGAGGTTAATCATCATGACCCGAAACAAAGTCGAGATATGCGGAGTGGACACCGCCAAGCTGCCCGTTCTGACGAATGTGGAAATGCGTGAGCTGTTCACTTTGCTGCAGCAGCAGGGCGAGAAATCCGCCAGAGAGAAATTGGTGAACGGCAACCTGAGGCTGGTCCTCAGCGTCATTCAGCGGTTCAATAACCGGGGGGAGTATGTGGATGACCTGTTTCAGGTGGGCTGCATCGGGCTGATGAAGGCCATCGATAACTTTGATTTATCGCAGAACGTTAAATTCTCCACTTACGCTGTTCCGATGATTATTGGCGAAATTCGCAGGTACTTAAGAGATAACAATCCGATTCGCGTCTCCCGTTCCCTCAGGGATATCGCCTACAAGGCGCTGCAGGTTCGGGACAGCCTGACCAACCAAAATTCGCGGGAGCCCACCATTTTCGAAATATCGGAGGCGCTTGGTGTTCCCAAAGAGGATGTGGTCTTCGCGCTGGATGCGATTCAGGATCCTGTGTCCCTCTTCGAGCCGATCTATCATGACGGGGGTGACCCCATCTATGTGATGGACCAGATCAGTGACGACAAGAACAAGGATGTCTCCTGGATTGAGGAAATCGCCCTGCGGGAAGCGATGCAGCGTCTCGGACAGCGCGAGAAACGCATTCTGTCGATGCGTTTCTTTGAGGGGAAGACCCAGATGGAGGTAGCCGAGGAAATCGGCATTTCCCAGGCCCAGGTATCCCGTCTGGAGAAATCGGCGATCCAGCAGATGCAGAAACATGTGAAATCCTAAGTAAATACGAAAGCTTACGGCATATTCAATCCCACCCGGGGCATTCCCGAAGGTGGGGTTGTTTTTTTAATGAATGCGTCCAAGCCGCCCGGACATATAGTATGGATATACGCGTGCAAGAGGTGGGGGACATGAATCAGGAAACGGCGGCTGGGGGTAAAAAAATGAGGATATCCGACTTCCAGGCCAAGGACGTCATTAACGTGGTTGACGGACGGCGGCTGGGCCAGATCAGCGATCTGGAGCTTGATCTTCGGCGTGGCGTTATCGAGGCGATCGTTGTGCCAGGCTATACAAGATTTCTCGGACTGTTCGGCGGAGGCGCAGATCTCGTGATCCCGTGGCGGAATATCGTCAAGATCGGCTCCGATGTGGTGCTGGTTAAAATGGAGGAACCGCGTCCTTCCCAGGAAACCGAAGATCGGGAGATTCTGGTGCTGCAGCGCGAGGACCGGAATGAGCGGAATGATCGAAATGAACGGAGTGAACGCCGCGCCTATTAACCAACGTCAGGTCACGAGGAAACCCGCTCTTTCTTTTTCCGTATATACGAAGAAGCTGTATGAAGCCGCATCGTGACTTATGATACACTTAAGGGCGGGGTGAGAGAATGGAACCATTTGTTAGGATGAAAAAAGAGCCAGCTCTTTATGAACTGCAGCCTTGGAGCGGGCTTTATCCGGGTCTTGTTGCGGGCTTCACCGGAAGGAGCGGCGGCTTCAGCTCTGAACCGTACGGTAGCTTGAACTGTGCCTTTCATGTCGGTGACATCCCGGAGGATGTCATCTCGAACCGGGAGACGGTCGCCGGGACTCTCGGCTTCGCGCTGAAAGACTGGACATGCGGCGAGCAGGTACACGGAGCGGACATTGCGGTCGTAAGAGAGGAAGACAGAGGGAAGGGCAGCCTGGACCGGTCTTCGGCTTTTCAGAACACAGACGGCCTGTTGACCAATGTACCCGGCGTGCTGCTGACTTCCTTCTATGCGGACTGCGTGCCGCTCTATTTCTGCGATCCCGTAGTGGGCGCCGTCGGCCTTGCGCATGCAGGCTGGAAAGGTACGGTGGCTGAAATTGCGCTTGCAATGGTCCGGCAGATGGAGAAGACCTATGGCAGCAGACCGGAGGAAATCCGCGCCGCAATCGGTCCAAGCATCGGCGGCTGCTGCTACGAGGTCGACGACTTCGTTATGGATCGCGTCCGCGCGCTGGAGGGCAGCCTGCCGCCAGTGGAAAAAGGCGCGGAGGTACTGTACCGCCCTTCGGGAGCAAATGCCGGCAAAATGCTGCTTAACTTGAAAGAATTGAACCGACGCATTATGATAAAAGCAGGAATATTGACGACTCATATCGAAACTACATCTTGGTGTACAAGCTGTAATCGCGATTTGTTCTTCTCCTTCCGCAAGGAAAATGGAGTAACGGGACGAATGGCGAGTTTGATCGGAATAAAGGAGAGTTGACCGTTGTCCTCGACATTGCAGGAAAGAATAGCCGAAGTCAGCCGGCGCGTTAAGCGCGCCTGCGAAAGAAGCGGACGCAGCAGCCAGGACGTCACAGTAATCGCCGTGACCAAATATGTGTCGCTCGAGAAGACGTCTGCTGTGCTGGATGGCGGGCTTCAAGATATCGGAGAGAGCCGCTGGCAGGATGCGGAGAGCAAGTGGAAGGCACTCGGTAACCGGGGGGCCTGGCATTTTATCGGGCATCTGCAGACTAATAAGGTAAAAGACGTTATCGGCAAGTTTCAATATATTCACTCACTGGATCGCTTGTCGCTGGCGAAGGAGCTTCAGCGCAAGGCGGAGGCGGCCGGTATTGACGTCAAGGTGTTTATTCAAGTGAACATCTCCGGCGAGGATACCAAATTCGGGCTGGAACCGGAGAAGGTGCCTGATTTTTTGCGGGAGATCGCGGGTTACAACAACCTCAAGGTAATCGGACTGATGACCATGGCGCCGCATGAAGAAGATCCGGAGCTGACGCGGCCCGTCTTCCGCGGTCTTCGCGAGTTGAGGGACAAGCTTAATGGTCTTGAACTGACGCCGGAGCCGATTACGGAGCTGTCGATGGGAATGTCGAACGATTTTGAAGTGGCGATTGAAGAAGGAGCCACCTGGGTTCGCCTGGGTACGGTGTTGGTAGGCCATGAGGAGGGATCGTAATGGGCGTGATGAATCGGTTTATGAGTTTTTTGGGCTTGCAGGAAGAGGAAGAGGTCGTTGAACGCGAGGCGCTAACGCAGCATGAGGAGGAGGAACTGGCGCCGGCTCCGGTCGAGCATCGCAAAAATCAGCGGGCAGGCAATGTGGTCAGTATCCATTCGCAGAAGAACGTGAAGGTTGTGCTGTATGAGCCGCGGTCGTATGACGAAGCCCAGGAAATCGCCGACCATCTCCGCTCGCACCGGACCGTGGTCGTCAATCTCCAGCGGGTCCGCAACGATCAGGCGATGCGGATCATCGATTTCCTGAGCGGAACAGTGTACGCCCTGGGCGGCGGCATTTCCAAGATCGGCGGCAACATTTTCCTCTGCACGCCGGATACAGTGGAAATTCAAGGATCCATTTCGGAGATCCTGGCAGACGACCAAGACTATAACAGAATGAGGTGAATGGGCGTTGCCCCAAATCTATTCAATAATAAACATACTGTACAATATCTATTTCTATATGATTCTCTTCTACGTACTGATGTCCTGGCTCCCCAACGTCCGCGACAATTTTATCGGAGAGCTGCTGGGCAAGCTGGTTGAACCGTATCTCCGGCCTTTCCGGCGGATCATTCCGCCCCTGTTCGGCACGATCGACTTCTCGCCCATCGTCGCACTGTTCGTTCTGGAGCTGGCGATGAGAGGGCTCGTCGCGGTTCTGAACTACCTGATCGCATAGCCTATGAAGAACGATATCTATGGACATTTTCACCCTGATGAACGGCCGTTTGTGGACCAGGCCTATGAGTGGGTGGAGAACGCAGCGCGGTATCATGAAGCCAAGCTGACCGATTTTCTCGATCCCCGTCAGGGTTATATTCTGCATACTCTGGTTAACCGGCATCCGGACGTCCAGGTCAAATGGGACGGCGGACATGAGGAAGCGGAGCGCAGAAGGGCTCTAATCGCGCCGGATTACCGCAGTTTGGACGGCGAAGACATGGGACTGCAGGTTCTGAACATCGTACCGGAAGAACAGAAGCAGTCTGACCTGGAGCATGGAGATTATATGGGTTCCCTCCTGGGACTCGGAATCAAGCGCAGCAAAATCGGCGATATTCACGTCCTTCCCGGCGGCTGTCATGCCGTAGTGACGTCGGATATCGCCGATTATTTAGCTCTTCATCTGAGCAGCGTCGGCCGCGCTTCGGTAAGCGTAGAGGTCCTTCCCGTCTCGGCACTTAAGACAGCCGAGGTCAAGCTGGACCCGGTGGAGCTAACCGTCTCCTCGCTGCGCCTCGACGGCATTGCCGCCGATGTGGTCCGCCTGAGCCGGAGCAAAATCCTCGCCCCGATTAAGGCGGGACGTGTGCGGGTAAATTGGAAGGTAGAAGAAGATCCGTCCAGTCATTTGAAGGAAGGCGATGTCGTCTCCGTTCAGGGCTTTGGCCGTTTCAAGATGCTTGAGGTCGGAAGCCTGACCAAGAAAGGCCGTTACCGGGTCAAGGTCGGGAAATTTGTATAAATTTCTTGCAGGAATTTCTCATGGCTTGTCGAAATTGATTAACTCTATAGGGCAGCTAACATTTGCGGAGCTGGACGCCGATAATTGTTGGAGAGCAGATTTTCGTGAATCCGGCAGGTGAAGAGGGCCGCTCGTCCTGTCCCGAACTTGGTTGCTCAGACTTACTTCTTCATCCTGAGGGATGAATGGACGGCAGGGCGTAACCGGCCCGAAATTTCTAGGAGGTGCACAGCATGCCATTAACGCCGCTCGATATACATAACAAGGAGTT
>RCUS01000400.1_pt1 | contig 29707 bp, 16 predicted proteins | sample 2166221 | NCBI WGS metagenome assembly RCUS01 (sample SAMN09932758, study PRJNA488358) | compost metagenome | isolation source: compost soil in cyclohexanecarboxylic | place: Germany: Experimental Botanical Garden
GGCCGACCACCAGGGCGGCGTCTGGGCGCTGCCGCCCACCTACGCCAACAAGGACGTGGAGCGCGACAAGTACACGGCCATCGGCGAGAGCGACCGCATGACCCTGAAGTTCGTCAAGCCCTGAGCAAGGAAAACGGGGAGCGACTGCAAATGGCGGCGCTCCGCCATTTGCTCGTGCGCGCGGCGTGTCTTACAGGTAAATGCCGTACACGCCGCAAGAGCGTGCGACCAGCGTGCACTGGCTCGCAGTGCCATTTTCGGTACAGTCAATCAAGGCCTGAATGCACTCGCGGCGCGTCGGCTGCGCGTACGCCGTGCTCAAGGCACCGGCCAGGCCGACGGCGGCGCAGAAGACAAACACGGCTTTTTTTACATTGATCATTTTTATCCCATTCCCAAAGAGTTGAGTCGTTATAAAAAACCACTGGAAGACAAACACGCCAGCCGTCAGAAAACGTCTGTCGACAGATGAATCGTATGGCGCATAAAAATAGTACCACCACAGAAAATTAGCAAATACGCAAACAAGAAAACAAGATAACGTTCCTTCTTTGACCCTTTTCAAGCAATAAAAAGCGGCCTGCCGGCCTTGCGTCGCGCACTTGCACGGCATGGGCCGAAAAAAAACCGCAGGCCAGGCTGCGGTTTTGGTAGCGAAGCCTTATTTCTTCGCTTCTTTCGGTTTCACAGGAACCAGGCTCAAATCCTGGAAGTCGTAGCTGAAGTCCGTCTCGGCCGACACGGGCGCCATCTTCACGCGGTCGATGCTGCCGTCCGGGTTGAGCGAGAACGTCACATACGCATCGGCGTTGAAGTTGCGCTCCTTCCAGCGCACGATGAAGGTGTCGTGCTGCCAGTGTTCCAGCTCGCCCGTCAGGTCCGGCGTGCGCGTAAAGCTCAGGATGTGCTTCTTGCCCTCGGGACGGATAGTGACCTTGCCATACCAGGCGTCTTCATACTCGCCGTCATATGCCGCCAGCGGCAGCGAAGGCTGCGATTTTGCCGCGCGTGCGCTCGACGCCTTGGCCTGCTTTTTCACTTCTTCCGCATGCTGGTCCTGCTCCACCCTGGACACCAGGCCGATCCAGTCCGATGGCGCCGCCTGCAGGTAATGGTCGAGGATGCGCCACTGCAGCGCCGTCATCGAGCCGCCATTTTCCGCGTTGGTGAGAATGGCCACGCCCAGTTTCGCTTCCGGCACCATCAGCACGCGCGAATAAAAGCCCTGCAGCGCGCCGCCGTGCATGGCCACTTTCATGCCCTTGTAGTCGCGCAGCTGGAAGCCCAGGCCATACGCGCTGAAGTTCGGTTTGGTTGCGGCCAGCGCAGGTTTCGGTTCAGGGATCTTGACCGGCGTTTGCGCCGTCCACAGTTCACGCGCCTGCTTTTCGCTGATCAGGCGCGCCGGCTTGCCATCCTTGTCCGTCGCGCCGGCGATCTTGCCTTCGTCGAGCAGCAGCATCATCCACTTGGCGATATCTTCCGCATTCGTGTTGATGCCGACGGCGCCCACGGCGTTCGGCACGGGCATCGATTTCACGGCGGCGATCTTGCCGTTGATCTTGCTGTGCGCATTGGCGACGTCGGGATTGCCCGCGTTTTCAGCCAGGCTGGTGGTGGTGGCCGTCATGCCCAGCGGTGCGAGGATGAGTTCGTGCATGGCCTCGCCCCAGCTCTTGCCCGCCTTGTCGGCGATGATCTTGCCGGCCACGATGTACAGCAGGTTATCGTAGGCGTAGCTGTTGCGGAAACTCGTGGCCGGGCGGATGTAGCGCAGCTTCTCGATGATCTCGTCGGTACTGAAGGTGGTGGTCGGCCACCACAGCAAGTCGCCGGCCCCCAGGCCCAGGCCACTGCGGTGCGTCAGCAGGTCGCGGATGGTCATGGCGCCCGTGACGTAGGAGTCGTGCATCTGGAAGCCGGGCAGGTGCTTGGTGACGGGATCGTCCCAGGCCAGCTTGCCCTCGTCGACCAGCATGGCCAGCGCGGCGGCCGTGAAGCCCTTCGAGTTCGATGCCACCTCGAACAGGGTCTTCGCATCGACGGCGGCCGGCTCGCCCAGTTTGCGCACGCCAAAGCCCTGGGCGGCAACGACCTTGCCATCCTTGACGATGGCAATGGCGATACCCGGCACATCGAAAATTTTCAGCGCGCTGTTGACGTCGCGCTCCAGGTCAAAGGCGGGCGCCGGCGCCGCTGCTGGCGCGGCGGCGACGGCTGGCGCTGCGTCAAATGCCAGCGCCGGCACGCTGATGCTGGAAAACGCCAGCACGATGGCGGCGGCAATACGGTGCATGTTTTGCATGTTCATGGTGTCCAGTCAGGTTCAACGCGCTTGCGCGGCCATCAGGCGGTCGACGCTTTCCTGCGTCACCGGGTGGTAGCGTTCACGCGCTTTCGCATACACGTCCTTGGCCCAGGCGTGGCCTTGCGGCGTCTTCATCAGGGCGCTGTACAGTGGCACGACGAATTTCTGGCGGCCCACGCTCATGAGGAATGCCTGCAAGGGCTGCTGCACGTCGTAGCCGGCGTTCACGGCGGCCAGGTAGAAGCGATAGGCCACCTCATTGTTGCCGCTCTTGCCCACGCCGTAGACCTGGTCCAGTTCGCGCAATTGCGCCGCGCTGGCCTTGTTGTTGATGTCGTTCAGGAAGTGCATCGATTCGATGGCGATCCACTTGTCCATGCCCAGGTCCTTGGTCGCCAGTTCGCCTTTCAGCCAGGCGTCGCGGTGCTGGTCCAGCAGCGCCAGGCGCGGCGAGACGACGCGCTGCGCGCTGGCCGGCACGCCCGTGCCATACAGCCATTCATCGAGTTCCGCGTCCGGCATCACGTCCGGATGCTGCGCCAGCAAATTCTTGCGCAAATAGCTGATGAACTGCTCCGTCGTCACGCTCTGGAACGCGTGCTGGTCGAACCAGCCGCGCAGGAACGGGTCGAACACGGCGCGGCCGGCACGGCGCTCCATGGTGGCCAGGAACCAGGCGCCTTTCGGATAGATGATGCCGTCATCCGTATAGGTCTCGGCCGGATTGGCGTCCGCGTCGCGCGTGATCAGCGCCGTTTTCGCCGCCGGCAGTTCGCGGATCGCAGCGGCCAGTTCTTCCTGGTCCACCTGCACGCCCATCTGCGCCACTTCGCTGCCATACAGCTGCTCGACGATGCGCGTCGTGACGTAGGTGGTGAAGCCTTCGTTGAGCCACATGTGCTTCCACGAAGCGTTGGTGACCAGGTTGCCCGACCACGAGTGGGCCAGTTCATGCGCGATCAGGTCGACCAGGCTGCGGTCGCCAGCGATCATGGTCGGCGTGAGGAAGGTCAGACGCGGGTTTTCCATGCCGCCGTAAGGGAACGATGGCGGCAGCACGATCATGTCATAGCGTCCCCAGCCATACGGGCCATACAGCGCTTCGGCCGCCTGGATCATTTTTTCCGTATCGGCCAGCTCGTATTCGGCCGCCTTGATGCGCGGCGGTTCCGCATACACGGCGGAGCGGGGGCCGAGTTTGCGCACTTCCAGTTCGCCGATGGCAATGGCCAGCAGGTAAGAAGGAATCGGCTGCGGCATCTTGAATTTCCAGCCGCCCTTGCCCGTCGCCTTTTCATCGTTTTCGGCGCTCATGACGACGCGCATGCCCGCAGGCGCATCGATGCGCGCGCTATACGTAAAACGCACGGCCGGCGTATCCTGCGACGGCACCCACGAGCGGGCGTTGATGCTTTGCGACTGGCTGAACATGAAGGGCAGCTTGCCCGACATGGTCTGTTGCGGCGTGAGCCACTGCAGGGCGATGGCGTTCGGCGCCGTGTGATAGTAGACGCGCACCTTCTCGGGCTGGCCCGTGGTGGTGATGCGCAGCGCCTGGCCCTTTTCCGGGTCGGCCTTGTCCAGCTGGTATGGCGCCATCTGCCAGGCGCCGCGCTTGTCCTGCACCTGCACCTTGGCGATCGCCAGGTCGCGCGTGTCGAGCACCAGGGTGCGCGCGGCCGGATCGATCCAGTTCAAGGACAGCTCGGCATAGCCGGACAGGGTCTTTTGCTTGAAGTCCGCTTTCAGGTCCAGCTGCAGGTCGCGCGTGCGCACCTGGTCGTAGCGCGCATAGCTCAAGGGGTCGGCGTGCGCGGCCAGGGTCACCTGGCAAAGGAGCGCACAGCCCAGCGCGCGCAGATAGGTCATAGTTTGCATGGTCGTCTTTTGAATGATTTGCGAAGGCCCCGGTCCGTGTGCGCCGGGGCGTCGCGCAGAATAGCACTTCCGGCGCAGGCCGGCAGAAAAAAGCGCCGGACTGGCCGGCGCTGTTTTCCTATTTCGCTTCCGGCCTGGCCTCGGCCTTAGTCTCGGCCTTGGTCTCCGGCGCCTTCAGCGGCGTATTAAAATCCTTCATCAGGTTGTTCTTGTCGCGGTCCTGCTTGAACAGCTCCAGGCGCGACGGCGTGATTTTTCTCGGCCAGGCGTTGTTGCTCGTGTCGATGTCCGCCGTCTCCCAGTACGGGTCCTGCACCAGGCCCACCATCGGCTCGTCGGTGATGATCACCTTGCTGATCTTGTGCGGCGCATAGCGCCACACTTCGGCCGGCACGCGCTCGATGATCTTCTTGCCGCTTTTCAGTTCGATTTCCAGGATCAGCGGCATCACCAGACCGCCGATGTTCGAGAAATCGACCAGGTACAGATGCTTACCCATGTTGCGCTGTTCCAGCAGCTTTCTCTCCCACGGCTCCAGCGCCTCCTGCTCTTCCGCATAGCTGTTGCGGTCCTTGTTGGTGACCGTGAAATCGTCATGCTGGTTGTAGAAATCCTTCAGCGCAGGATCGATGTCGACCTTCTTCGGCAGCGCCTTGTTGCGCTGGTCCGAGATCGAGATGGGCTGGGCCTCTTTCTGCGCCTTCTTCCACGCCTTTTCGATCTCGGGATTCTTCGTGCTCACGCCGTATTCGCTGATGCCGTCGATACTGATGTCGACGGCGTCGGTGGTATAAAACCAGCCGCGCCAGAACCAGTCCAGGTCCGTGCCGGAAGCGTCTTCCATGGTACGGAAAAAGTCGGCCGGCGTGGGCCGCTTGAACTTCCAGCGCAAGGCATATTGTCTGAAGGCGAAGTCGAACAATTCACGCCCGAGGATGGTTTCGCGCAGGATGTTGAGTGCCGTGGCCGGCTTGTCGTAGGCATTCGCCGAAAACTGCAGCAAGGACTCGGAATTGGTCATGATGGGCACCTGGTTCTGGCTGCGCATGTAGTCGACGATCTTGCGCGGCTCGCCATTCCAGGACGGGAAATGCTCTTCCCACGCCTGCTCGGCCAGGTACTGCAGGAAGGAGTTCAAGCCTTCGTCCATCCACGTCCACTGGCGCTCGTCGGAGTTGACGATCATGGGAAAATAATTGTGGCCTACTTCATGGATGATCACGCCGATCAAGTCATATTTGATCGTCTTCGAGTAGGTGAGCTCGCCCGTCTTCTTGTCCTTCACGGGGCGCCCGCCATTGAACGCGATCATCGGATACTCCATGCCGCCCACGGCGCCATTCACGGACAGCGCATTCGGATACGGATAGTCAAAGCTGTACTTGTTGTACTGCTCGATGGCGTGCACCACGGCGCGCGTGCTGTACTGCTGCCACAGCGGATTGCCCTCGTTCGGATAATACGACATGGCCATCACGCGCTTGCCGCCGCTGTCGAGGCCCTGCGCATCCCAGATGAACTTGCGGCTCGACGCCCATGCCACGTCGCGCACATTGGCCGCCTTGAAATGCCAGGTTTTCATGCCCGCCGCCCTGCCTTTTTCCGCCGCCAGCGCTTCCTGCGGCGTAATCACCAGCAGCGGCGTATTGCTGTTTTTTGCCTTCGCCAGGCGCTCGCGCTGCGCCGCGCTCAGGACGGCCGCAGGATTTTGCAGTTCGCCCGTGGCGGCCACCACGTGGTCGGACGGCACCGTCAGGTACAACTCGTAGTCGCCAAATTCCAGCGTGAATTCGCCGGAACCGAGGAACTGCTTGTGCTGCCAGCCGACAGCATCGTAGTAGGCGGCCATGCGCGGGAACCACTGCGCGATCTGGAAGATCGTGTTCTTGTCCTCTTCAAAATATTCATAGCCGGAACGCTCGACCAGCACCTTCTGGTCATTGATCTGATACGACCAGTCGATGTTGAACGTGACGCTCTGGCCAGGCGCCAGCGCCACCGGCAAATCGATGCGCAGCATGGTCTGGTTGATGACGTACGGCAGCGGCTTGCCGCTGGCCGCTTTCACGGCGATGAGCTTGAAGCCGCCATCGAATTCGCGGCCCGCATGGATGGCCCGCAGGTCCTCGAATTTGAGCGCCTCGTCCTCGCTGCCGCTGAGCCAGGCCTGGCGCGAGGGGGCGCTCAATACGCGGCGCTGGTCGGCATCCTTGCGCAAGCCATTCTGGTCCAGCTGCAGCCACAGGTAGGCGAGGCTGTCGGGCGAGCGGTTGTGATAGGTGATCTGCTCGCTGGCCGTGATGGCGCGGCGCGCTTCGTCGAGGGTTGCGCGGATCACGTAGTCGGCGCGTTGCTGCCAGTAGGCGTGGCCCGGCGCGCCGGAGGCGGTGCGGTAGCTGTTTGGCGTGGGCAGCAGTTCTTCCAGCTGGCGGAACTTGTCGTCGAAGGGCGCGGCGGCAGCAGAGACACTGGGAGCACTGGCGAGCAGCGCGCAACACAAGGCAAACAGGCGAACGAGGAGCGGCATGGCGCATTCCATCTGGGAGTCGTGGACAGAACTGCATTCTAAGTCGAGTCTGTTTTCAAAACGCTCTGTGTTGTCGCCACCCCACACAGCCTGCCGCGCGGCGGCCCGCCGGCACTGGCGCGCCGGCAGGCATTGGCGTATGATGCGCCTCGAACATTGGGGAGTAGTCGTTCCGCGGTCATGCCGCGGGAACCTGTATCAACATGATTGGCCCGCAGGCCATGGTGCAGGTGGTTGCAGAACTTGACGAGACCATTGATCCAGGGCGGCCGCATGGGCCGGAGTCGCCCGTGGATCATTGGTTAATTCGTCCGGCCCACGTACCTCTTGCACTCTCATGGAAGCATTCCTCATCTCCACCGGCATCGTCGGTCTCGCTGAAATCGGCGACAAAACCCAACTCCTGGCCTTTTTACTGGCTGCCAAATTCCGCAAGCCCCTGCCCATCGTGCTGGCCATTTTCGTCGCCACCATCGCCAACCACGCATTTGCCGCCGCCGTCGGCGCCTGGATCACCAGCATGCTGGGGCCGGACGTGCTGCGCTGGGTGCTCGGCGTGTCTTTCCTTGCCATGGCCGCCTGGACCCTGATCCCCGACAAGCTCGATGAGGACGAGACCAGGCTGGCCAAATATGGCGTCTTCCTGACCACCCTGATCGCCTTCTTCATGGCGGAAATGGGCGACAAGACGCAGGTGGCCACCGTCGCGCTGGCGGCGCGCTACCACGACATTGTTTCCGTCGTGCTGGGCACCACCTTCGGCATGATGCTGGCCAACGTGCCGGCCGTCTACCTGGGCGACAAGATCGCCAACCGCGTGTCCCTGCCCCTCGTGCATGGCATCGCGGCACTGGTGTTTGCCATGCTGGGCGTGGCCACCCTGCTGGGCGCGGGGGCGGCGCTGGGATTCTAGAACAACATTGAAAATTCCTTATTTACAATGTTCATGTGCATAATTACAATGTCGTCGACATGAACACCGGCGCGCCGTGCCTGACTGGCCAGCGCGCTTTTTTAAGGAATGTATGCAGTTCACAGGAAGAGCGGCGGCACTATGCCTGGCCGCCTGCGCCAGCATCTTGCCGGCCACCAGCGCCGCATCCACGCAGCATCGGGCGCCATCCGGCGCACGGCAAACCGTCCCGGAAGTACGCACGCGCGACCTGCTGCTGTTTGCCGCGGGCCTGATCCTGCTGGCGGGGCGGCGCCGTCCCGGGCACGACAAATGGCAGCACGAGCAGTCGCGGCAAGACGATGTACAGCACGACGCGCCACGGCAAGGCCCCCTCGCGCTACAACAGCAGTAGCACCGCGTACTCGCGGCCCTCGTCGCGCAGAGCGATGCTGTCGCCAGCCTGCGCCACGCCATCGACTGACAATCCCGCGGCGCGTCCCTGCGCCTGTTCCACCGTGATCGCATAGCTGCTGGCGCCAAAGCGGTAATGCAGCTTGAAGCTGCCCCATTCCGCCGGCATGTTCGGCGCCAGGCGCAGCACGTCCGCTTCGCGCGTCAGGCCAAGCAGGGACTCGACAATCAGGCGGTACAGCCAGCCCGACGACCCCGTGTACCAGCTCCAGCCGCCGCGCCCCACGTGCGGTGCCACGGCATACACGTCGGCCGTCACCACGTACGGTTCGACCTTGTAGCGCGCCACCGCCTGCGCATCAACGCCGTGGCGCACGGGGTTGATCATGCGCAGCAGTTCCCACGCTTTTTCACTCTCGCCCATGCGCGCAAACGCCATCGCCGTCCAGATGGCCGCATGCGTGTACTGGCCGCCGTTCTCGCGCACGCCAGGCACATAGCCGCGGATATAGCCGGGATTGAGGTCGGATTTGTCGAACGGCGGATCGAGCAGCTGGATCACGCCGGAGTCACGCCGCACCAGGCGCGCGTCGACCTGGCGCATGGCACCGGCGACCCGTTCCTTGTTGGCGGCGCCCGACAGTACGCCCCAGCTTTGCGAAATCGAATCGATCTGGCATTCCTCGTTCGTGTGCGATCCCAATGGCGTGCCGTCGTCGAAATATGCGCGCCGGTACCACTCGCCATCCCATGCATGTTCCTCGACATTGGCCGCCAGTTTCACGGCTTCATCGCGGCAGAACTGGGCAAACGGCGCATCGCCGCGCAGCACGGCCACTTCGGCAAAGCGCTGCAGCACTTCATACAGGAAGAAGGCCAGCCACACGCTCTCGCCCTTGCCGTGTTCGCCCACCTTGTCCATGCCGTCATTCCAGTCGCAGGAGCCGATCAGCGGCAAGCCGTGCACGCCCATTCGCAGGCCGTGGCGGATGGCGCGCACGCAGTGTTCGTACAGGTCGGCCGACTCGCCCGAACGCACGGGCAGGTCGTAATACGAATCCTCTTCCGGCTTGACGGCGCGCCCCTCGATGAAGGGCGCCACTTCCGACAGCACGTTGACGTCGCCCGTGGCGATCACATAGCGGCAGGCGGCCAGCGGCAGCCACAGATAGTCGTCGGAGCAATGCGTGCGCACGCCGCGGTCCGACGGTGGATGCCACCAGTGCTGCACGTCGCCCTCGACAAACTGGTGCGCCGCGCACAGCAGCAGGTGCTTGCGCAGCAGCTGCGGCGCCGTGTGGATCATGGCCATCGCGTCCTGCAGCTGGTCGCGGAAACCATAGGCGCCGCCCGACTGGTAATAACCGCTGCGCGCCCACAGGCGGCAGGCGATGGTCTGGTACATCAGCCAGCCGTTGGCGATCACGTCAAGCGAAGGATCGGGCGTCTCGATGCGCACGGCGCCCAGGGTCGTTTCCCAGTGCGCGCGCACTTTTTCCAGGGTCGCGCGGGCCGCCTCCTTGCCCGCATGGCGCTGCACCATGGTGCTGGCGTCGGCATTGCGGCGCCCGCCCACGCCGAGGATGAAGACGATTTCACGCTCCTGCCCCGGCTGCAATTCAAATGGCACCTGGATCGCCGCGCACGGGTCCAGTCCCGTGCCCGCCTTGCCGGACAGGCGTACCCGGCGCAAGGCGGCCGGCTGCGCCAGGCTGCCGTTGCGGCCGATGAATTCATTGCGGTCGCAAGTGATGGAACGGATGCTGGCATCCGTATTGAAAAAGCCCACCCGGCCCGAGAATTCCGTGTTGTAGTTGTTGCGCGCGAACAGCGCGCCGCTGATCGTGTCGACTTCGGTGGCCACGTGCATGCCGGACTTGGCGCGCAGGTCAGCCAGTACCCATTCCACATAGCCGGTGACGGACAGCCGGCGCGGCACGCCGCTGTCGTTGCGTACCTTGATCACCGAATATTTGACGGCCGCGTCCAGCGCCACATAGGTGCACAATTCAGTGGCGATGCCCGCTTCGCTGTGCTCGAACACGCTGTAGCCGAAACCGTGGCGCGTGACGTAGTCGCCGCTGCCGCGTGCCGGCAGGGATGAGGGCGACCAGAACTGGCCACTCTGCTCGTCGCGCACATAAAACGCCTCGCCGGACAGGTCCGAGACAGGGTCGTTCTGCCATGGCGTGAGGCGGAATTCATGCGCGTTCTCGCTCCAGGTATACGCCTGCCCGCCTTCCGACACCACCGTGCCGAATTGCGCGTTGGCCAGCACGTTCGACCACGGCGCCGGCGTCTGTTGATCCGCGCCCGTGGTGATCACGTATTCTCGCCCGTCCGGCGTGAAGCCGCCGAGGCCATTTTCCAGGATCAGTTCGCGCGCGGGCGCCCGGTGCGGCACGCCGGCATGTTCACGCGCCGGTTCCTGCAGCAGCGGCGGCATGCGCAGCACGGGGCTGGGCGGACGCTTGACCTGCTCGGCCAGGGTGCCGCGCAAGTCGCTGATGATGGCGCGCGCCACCGATTGCAGCAAGATGCGGTCTTCATTGGCGATCTGCTCGGCCAGGCGCACGAAGATGCCGCCCGGTCGGTCGATCGCCTGCGCATCGATGCCCGAGGCGATCAGGCCCATGATCTGGTCGTGCAGCAGCTGGCGGTAGCCCGACTGCTCTTCGTACCAGATCACCAGGTCGACGATCAGCCCTTTCAGGCGCCAATAGGCATGCGCCTGCACCATCTGGCGCGCCAGCTCGATATTGGCCGCGTCGCGTATCTGCAGCAGCACGATCGGCAGGTCGCCCGAGATGGCATACGCCCACAGGCCCGACTGGCCGCGCTGGTTCTTGATCAGGATGCTGGCCTCGGCGCGCAGGGCCGCATTCGGATAAATCACGGCATTGGCCAGGCGCGCATACAGCTGCGCATCGGCTTCGCTGGCGTTGAGCTGGCGCAGCACCACCTGGCTGTGCGTCCAGGCCAGTTCGAACACGCGGTCGGCCAGGTGGCGGTCCTGGTATTTGTCGATCAGGTGCAGGGCCGCGTCGCGCTGTTCGGCCATGCCGGTGACGCTGTCGACGGTGACGGCCTGGTCGGGTTCCAGGGTGATGACATAGCGGATGGCCACGACAGGGTCGAGCACCGAGCCATGGCCGCCACTCAGCGGGCCGCTTTCCTGCAACGCCTGCGGCAATTGCGCCGTGTTGCCACGGCCGATGAAGCGCGCACGGTCCGTCTCGAACGACACTTCGTAGCGCTCGATATCATGCACCGTCATCACATGCAGCAGCCACGGCATCTGCTCCTCTTTCGAGCGGGGCCGGCGCGTACATAAAATCGCCTTTTCATGCGCGAGGATTTCCGTCTGCACGAACAGCTTGCTGAAGGCCGGATGGGCCGCATCGGCCGCCGCCGGCGCCATCACCACTTCGGCAAAACTGGTGATCTCGATGCGCCGCTGGCGGTTTGAATTATTGCTGATGCGCGTGCGGCGAATCTCGATGTCGTCCTCGGGCGAGACGACGATTTCCGTGTACAGGTCCAGGCCATGATCGGCGCGGCGGAACTCGGCCCGCCCCTCGGAAAAGATCACCTCGTATTTCTTCGGCTCGGCCAGGGTCGGCTGGTACATGGTGGACCAGACTGCACCGTCGTCGAGGTCGCGCAGGTAGCAGAAATTGCCCCAGTTATCGCGCGTGCTGTCTTCACGCCAGCGCGTCACGGACAGGTCTTTCCAGCGGCTGTAACTGCCGCCCGCATTGCTCACCATGACGTGGTAGCGGCCATTCGACAGCAGCTGCGTTTCCGGCACGGCGCTGTTGGCCTGCGTGAGGATGCGCATCGGCATGGCCTGCTCGGGCGCGCCGCTGCGCAGCACCGCCAGTTCGGCCGTATTCGAGTAAAACGCGCCCGCCTGCGGCGTGCGCTCCTGCAGCACCAGCAAGGCCGATTGCAGCAGCGGATCGGACTCGAAACGGCGCTGCATGGGGCGGTCGTGCAGCAGGTAGCTGAGGGCCAGGAAGCCCATGCCCTGGTGGTGCACCATGAACGAGCGGATGATGGCGCTGCCCTGCCCGCGCGGCAGGCGCGCGGTGGTGAAATCGATGGCTTCGAAGAAGCCATAGCGGCCCATGTAGCCGGCCGCCTGCATGCGCTGCAGGTTCTGGCACGACGCCTCCGGCCGCACCATCAGGCCCATCATGCTGGCATATGGCGCCACCACCAGGTCGTCGGCCAGGCCCCGCTTCAGGCCCAGTCCTGGTACGCCGAAGGCGCGGTATTGATAGTTCAGGCTGGCGTCGACGGTGTTGTAGCCGGACTCGGAAATCCCCCACGGCACGTCGCGCTGGCGGCCGTAATCGATCTGCGCATCGATGACGGAATGGTAGGTCTGGTCGAGCAGGGTATTCGGGTAGTTCGGCATCACCAGGAGCGGCATCAGGTACTCGAACATCGAGCCGCTCCACGACAGCAGCACGGGCTGGCCCGCCACCATGCACAGCTGGCGGCCCAGCGCGAACCAGTGCTCCTGCGGCAGCTGGCCCTGGGCGATGGCGATGAAGCTGGCCAGGCGCACTTCGGACGCCAGCAAATCGTAGTAGCTGGGGTCCAGGCGCCGTTCGCTGACGTTGTAGCCGATGGCCAGCAGTTTTGTCGACGGGTTGTACAGGAAGCCGTATTCGATCTGCGCGAAGTCGCGCGCCTGGCCCGCCGCATGGGCGATGTCGCGCATGTAGCGCGCGGCCTGTTCGCGGCCCTGCGCCAGCAGCGCCGCCAGCTCGGACGGCGCGCCTTCCATGCTCTCCAGGCTGGCCAGTTCACGCAGGGTCGGTACGCGCATCAGCGCCGCATCGACGCCCGCTTGCGCCGCCCAGGGCGCCAGTTGCAGCAACTCGGCCAGCGCCGCGCGGCACTGGCGCGCCAGGGCGCCCGTCCACATCGACAGTTCGCCATCCTCGCTGTGCAAGGTCAGCGACAGCAAGGCGTCGGCGGCGCCATTCGCGGCGGCGAGATAGGCATACCATTCGGCCAGGCTGGCCGGCGCGGCCTGCGCCTGCAGCAGCGCCATGCTCTCGCGCATGGCCTTGCCTTCGCCTTCGGCGGCGATGCATTCCTGCAGCACCTGCGCCGTCGTGCGGATGCCCTGTACCACTTGCGCGCCGATGATGGGCGCGTCATACAGTTCCACCAGTCCCGGCTGCAGGGTCAGCAGATGGCCGGCCAGGTTACCGCTGTCTACCGTCGAGATGTACATCGGCTGCAGCGCCTTGAGCGTCTGCGTGTCGTACCAGTTATAGAAGTGGCCCTGGAAGCGTTCCAGCTCGCCCATGGTGTGCAGGGTGGCGCGGCTGCGCTCGATCAACTGGCCCATGCTGATGTAGCCGAAATCATAGGCCGTCAGGTTGGCCAGCAGCGCCAGGCCGATATTGGTCGGCGAGGTGCGGTGCGCCACCACCAGGGTCGGATGCTCCTGCATGTTATCGGGCGGCAGCCAGTGGTCGTCGGGCCCGACGAAGGTGTCGAAATAGGCCCAGGTCTTGCGCGCCACGCCGTGCAGGAAACGGCCCTGCTCGGCCGACAGGCGCGCCACGGCGCGCTCGATCGGGCGGCTGATCCACCAGGCGATGGCGGGGGCGGCGAACCACAGCAGCAGCACCACGGCGGCGGCCGGCAAGGCTTCCGGACGCCAGTGGAGCAAGGCGCCGAAGGTGGCCAGCGCCAGCGCGGGCGAGCACCACATGGCGCGCCAGCTGTCCGCCTGCGAGCCGGAGGAGCTGTGCAGGTTCGAGGCGCGCCAGTCGAGCAAGTGCTTGTGCGACACGCCCAGGCGCCACAGGGTGCGGACGATGGCGTCCAGGCTGATCCACGCTTCGTACGGCAGGAAGACGAGGGTCAGCATGGCATGCGAGAACTGCACGCCGCAGCGCCGCTCGAACGCGGCCAGGTGCTGGCGCCACAGGGTATCGCGCGGCTTGCGCAGCAAATCGTACAGGGCTGAAAACACGGGCGGCAGGAAGATGATGGCCAGCACGGCCGCGCTCCAGAAGGCCACGTGCGGCAGGAAGCCCCACACCAGCAGCAGCGACAAGGTCGTGGCAGGCGCCACCACGCTGCGGCGCAGATTGTCGAACAGCTTCCAGCGCGACAGCATCGACAGCGGGTTGCGTTCGCGCTTGCCGGCGCGGCCCGGCACACGGCCCAGCAGCCAGCCGATCAGCTGCCAGTCGCCGCGGATCCAGCGCTGGCGGCGGCTCACGTCGGCGTCGTAGCGGGCCGGATATTCCTCGTACAGCTGCGAGTCGCTCAAGAGGCCCGCGCGCAGGTAGCAGCCCTCCAGCAGATCGTGGCTGAGGATTTTATTGTCGGGCAGGCGCTGGCCCAGCACGCGCTCGAACATGTCGAGGTCATAGATGCCCTTGCCGATGAAGGAGCCTTCATAGAATACGTCCTGGTACAGGTCGGAAACGGTGCGCGTGTACGGGTCGATACCGGGTTCGCCGCCGCACAGCAGCTCGTAGCGCGAGGCGTTCGCGCTGGGCAGCGCCACGGCCACGCGCGGCTGCAGGATGCCGTAGCCGGCCACCACGCGGGTGCCGGCCGCGTCCAGCACGGGACGGTTCAGCGGGTGCATCATGGTGGCGATGAATTCGCGCGCCGCGTCGCGCGGCAGCAGTGTATCCGTGTCGAGCGTGATCACGTACTTGATGGTGCGCAGGCCGCGCAACTCGCCTTCCACCAGCGAGAATTTGTCGCGCGCGCCGCCGCGCAAAAACGCGTGCAGGTCGGAGAGCTTGCCGCGCTTGCGCTCCTGCCCCATCCACGCATTCTGCTGCGAATTCCACAGGCGCGGACGGTGCAGCAACAGGAACGGTCCCACGTGGCCCAATGCATCGGGGTCGGCCGGGTCGCCGTTGTCCTTGTACTCGACGCCTTCCACGCGGTATTTGTCATTCAGTGCGCGGATGGTCTCCTGCGCCTGGCACAGCAGGGCGTCGTCGCCCGGCAAGGTCTGCGCCTGCGCGTCGACAAAGTCCGTCAGCAGGCAAAAGCGCAGGTTCGGATCACGGTTGGCCAGGTAGCGCACTTCCAGCGCCTCGCACAGGGCCGCCACGTTTTCCTGGCTGTAGATCAGGGTCGGCACGACGACAATACCGCGTGCGTCCGACGGAATGCCGCCCTGGTAATCCATGCGCGGCAGCGGGTGCGGCGACGTCATCAGGGTCGCCAGCCAGTTCACCACGGCCACGGACAGCTGGCTGCTGCCCAGCAGCGCCAGCACGCCCAGCGCCGCCAATGGCCAGCCCTGCACGCCGTGGCGCACGGCGCGTTCGAGCAGCAGCGCGCTGGTGGCCAGGGTCAGAAAGGCGATCGCGCCCAGGTAGACGGCCAGCGGCGCGGCGCGTGCCGTATGCTGCAGCGCCTCGACAAACGGCAATTTGGCGCCGGCCTGCTTTTCCAGCACCAGCACGCCCCGTCCGACCAGGTAGAAGCCGATGTGGCCGCGGCGCGCATCGTTGCCGTTGCCATGCGTGTGCGCCAATTGCACCACCATCTCGGCCACTTCCACTTCGCTGCGCGCGCTGCGCTTGGCGATGCGTTCGATGGCGTGGCGGTAGCTGTCGCGCGTGGCGAAATCCATCAAGCCATACGTGCCGGCCGGGTCCAGGCGCAGGGTTTGCTCGACCACGCTCATGGTCTCGACGAATTCCTGCCAGTCCATGGTGCCGAGAAAACGCAGGCTGCCGATACTGTTGGCGATCGAGACCTGGTCGGCCGCCTGCTGCCCGATCTCGGACTGGATCTGCTGCTCGATGGTGAGGCCCGATTCGGCCAGCTTGTGCGTCAGCCACGACAGGGCCAGGGTGAGCGACGGACTTTGCCCCTGCAGGCGGCGCGACAATTCCGCCACGAAGGCACTGGTGATGGGCGGATTCGAGCGCGCCATGTCGGCCACCAGCAGGATCAAGCCGCTGGGATTGCGCTCGGCTATTTCCGTCATCTGGTCGGCCCAGGTATTGGCCAGGTCGCGCTGCATGCGGTCGTCGGCCACGCGCACGGCCACGCGGCGCAGGTTCTCGATCAGCGCCAGGCGCAGCATGATGGGCACGGCCCACAGTTCACCGAGCGTGAGCGTGGCCACATCCTGGTAGGCCTCGACGAAGTGGCACAGGTTTTCCAGGTCGACCCTGCCATCGCCATGCGAGATGATTTCCAGCGCGATTTTATACACGCGCGGGCAACCGGCATCCGTGCCGGAAGTGAGCCGAGGCAGCTCCTTGCTGTAATTCTTCGGCAGGTGGCGCCGCGTGGTGCGGATCTGTTCTTCGATCAGGTAAAAATTATCCAGCAGCCATTCCGAGGCGGGCGTGACCTGGCGCCCGCTTTTCACCGTGGCCGTCAATTCATTGACGGTGGCCGTGATCAGGGCCGCGTTGTCGGCCAGGCGCGCCAGCAGGCGGTCGCGGCCATGATGCCGTCCCACCGCATGGCCGGCGGCCACGTGCTTGCCATGGGCGGCCATCTGCATGGCGCTGAACAATTCCGAGCGCAAGGGCAAGGCATCGTCGCGCGCGGCGTCGAAGGTATCGGGTGCAAGGGTATGGTCGCGGAAGATTCCCCTGGCTTTGGAAATCTGTGCCTTGATTTGCTGCGTGACGACTGCTGTGTACTCTTTCAACTTGGGCCTCGCTAGGTGCGCGCAGGCAGCCAGCGGCCGCCGTCACGCTGGCCCAGTCTGGAAGAACACGATCGGACACTGGCGAAAACGGAAAGCGAAGCGCCGGAGCGTTGCGACGAATCTCAGGGTATAGGGAGATTTTCTGAACTTCATCGTAGGGGCGCGCCGCGCGCAAGACCGTGCGCTAGCGTACACACCCGGCGTTTTAGGCGTGTGTCGGCAAAGAAAGTGGCGGGGTGAACGGGGGAAAGATGCCGGGAGGAAATGAACTGGCGAAAACCCACGACCGCACCGCGCCTGGGAGTGCGCGGTGCAAGGTCATGCAGGAATTACTGGCGATCTCAGGCAGCGATGGCCAGCGGATGATGCGTCGCTTCCGCCATGGCCATGCCACCGTTGAGCTGCCATGCCGCCGCATGGCCCAGACGGCGCAGGCAGGCGCTGGCGCGCGCGCTGCGGTTGCCGCTGCGGCAGAAAAAGACCAGCGGACGCTGCGGCTGCTGCAGCCAGGCGGCCACCTGCCCCGCCAGCCGGCTCAAGGGCACGCTGCGCACTTCGCAGCCGGCGAAAACGCCGCCGGCGCAAGCCGCATGTTCGTAGGCCTCGCGCACATCGACGAGGACGGCGTCGGGGTGCTGACGCAAAAAGGCCGGCAAGCCAGCCGCGTCGAGCTGCAGTTCGGCGGCGGGCGCCGCGCCGGCATGCATGGCGCGCGCGGTGCCGCAGATGGTGCCGTCGTCGTGCGCCGCGCACAGTATCGTGTCCTGTGTCACCAGGCCCGCATCAAGCAGCGAGGCGATGCGGTGCGGCGCCAGGGCACCGGTGAAGGCGAAGCGTTGCTCCAGCAGGTAGACGTGCGTGTCGCCATATTCCACACGGCGCAGGCGCTGCTGTCCCAGCGCCAGTTCGCCGCTGGCGCCCAGGTCGCCCACCTGCTCGATGGACAGTTCCTGCAGCAGCGCCAGGCGTGCCGCGCCGTTGTCAACGGGCCGCGCCGTATGCACGATGGCGCGCAAATCGAGCTGCTGGCAACGGATGAAGGCGGCCAGGCGCGGCACCAGCGCGGCGGCAGGGTCGATGACGACACAGGTGGCGCTGGCCGCGTCGCTGAGCAGCCAGGTGCACTGGCCGTCGACACTGAGCTGGATGACGCCGTCCTGCGCGCCATCGTGCGGCGATGGCGCCAGCGCCGACGGCAGCAAGCAGCTGCTGCGCAATGCTTCGCCGCAGCGCTCGATGCGCGCGCAGGCGGCGCCAACCGTCTCCGCGTCGATCAGGGGGCCGAACGACAAACGGATGGCGGAACTGGCGCGCCACTGCGGCACGTGCATCGCTTCGAGCACATAGCTGGGGAGGGCCTTGGCGGCGGAACAGGCGCTGCCCGAACTGACGCGCACGCGCGCCGCGTCGAACAGGTCCAGCAATTCCTTCGAGGACAGGCCAGGCACGGAAAAATTGAGCGTGGTCGGCAAGGACAAGTCGAACGGCATGTTGAAGACGATGCCGGGGAAGGCGTGCTCCAGGCTGCTCACCAGCTGCGCGCGGAACGCGGCCAGGTCGGCGTGGCCACGGAAGGTCGTGCCGTCTTCCAGCGCGGCCAGCACGGCGCCCAGCGCGGCGATGCCGGCCATGTTTTCCGTGCCCGAGCGCTGGCCAGCTTCCTGGCCGCCGCCCATCATCAGGGGCGTAAATGGCGCGCCGGCACGCACGTACAGCATGCCGATGCCCTTGGGCGCATACAGCTTGTGGCCGGAAAACGGCGCGTAATCGATGCGCGTGGCGGCCAGGTTCAAGGCCAGCTTGCCCAGCGCCTGCACGCAATCGACCATCCAGTAGGCGTCCGCGCCGCGCTGCCGCAGCAGCTGGGCGATGGCCGACAAATCGCTGATGACGCCCGTTTCATTATTCGCCGCCATGGTGCACAGCATGGCGGCGTCGCCGATCAGCGCACCGAGGGCCTGCAGATCGTGGCGCCCGTGTGCATCGACGGGCAGCTTGCGCACTTCCAGGTTCAGGCCCAGCAGACGATTCCAGTGCGCCAGGCTTTCCGGCACGGCCTTGTGCTCGGTGGCACCATACAGCAGCAGGCTGCCGATGCGCTGGCCCGCATCGCGCCGCTCGCGCAGCGCGCACAGGGCGGACAGCACGGCCGTCTGGATGCCCTCGGTGGCGCCGCTGTTGAACATCAATCGCCCCTCGCCCACGCCCAGCAGGCGGCTGGCGCGCTGGCGCACGCCATCCATCATGGCCTTGGCCTGCAAGCCCGTCGCGTGAGTGCTGCTGGGGTTGCCAAAGCCCTGCTCCATCGCCTGTCTGGCGGCGGCAACGGCGGCAGGCAGCACGCAGGTAGTGGCATTGCTGTCGAGGTAAATTTCTTGCATGATGGCAGTCCGGGCATTCTATAAAAAGGGGCAGCGCTAGCGGCTGAAACATATCTACAGTCTAGCGGCGGCGGCCCATGAAGATATGCCAAACAATGCTGCAAATACGCTACCATGCAGCATGTACATGCTACAAAAATGGAAAATGGCAAAATGAATTCCCCTAACGCCTCCCTCGACAAATTCGACTGTGCCATCCTGGCCGCCCTGCAGCAGGACGGCACCCTGTCGATCGCCGCCCTCAGCGAGAAGATCGGCCTGTCCAGCACGCCCTGCTGGAAGCGGGTCAAGCGGCTGGAGGAAGACGGCTATATCGAAAGCCGCGTGGCCATCGTCAACCGGCAAAAAGTGGGCTTGCCCGTCACCGTCTTCGTCAGCGTGCGCACGGGCCAGCACGATGAAAAATGGCTGCGCCGCTTTGCCGCCGCCGTCATCGTCTTGCCGGAAGTGCAGGAATTTCACCGCATGAGCGGCGACATCGATTACCTGCTGAAAGTCGTCACCACCGACATCAAGGGCTACGACACGTTTTATAAAAAACTCATCAAGGCGGTACAGCTGACGGGCGTATCGTCCGCCTTTTCCATGGAACAAATCAAGTGCAGCACGGAACTGCCGCTGGAATTGATCGCCCACGGCCTGCCGGCCTGACGGATTTCCCCGCAGGGCGCGCAAGCATGAAAAAACGCCATGATTGACTGTTTTTCACGTTGCCGCAATGCAACACGAATGAGCGGTAAGCAGCATTGGTGCGGCGGTGCGCGCGGCGCGGCCGGTATACTGGCACCTTGCCTGTCCGCTTTTCTGCCTATATTGTGCAGGCCATCCTCCAAGGTCTTCCATGTCTCTGCTTCGCCGTCTCTCCATCCAGAAAAAACTCCTGTTCAGCATGGGCTTGTGCCTGCTGCTCTTTATGGCGATCTCGTCTTTTCTCAGCGTGCGCATGAGCAGCGATTACGTGCGCGAGCGCGTCGTCGGCCAGGAATTGCCGGCGCAGGTGGGTGAAATCCGCAACGACGTGCTGCGCCAGATCAGCCAGCCCCTGTCCGTGGTGCAAACCATGGCCAACGATGTTTACCTGCAGGACTGGGAAGACGCCGGCCTGCCCGACAGCGGCATCGCCACCTTCCAGCGCTACGCCAAGGTCGTCAAGGAAAAGAACAAGGCCGCCTCGATCAACTGGGCCTCGGCCAGCACGGGCAAGTATTTCACCACGGACGGCTTGCTGCGCACCCTGGACAAGAACCAGGCGGCCGACCAGTGGTTCTATGGCTTGCTGGCCGGCGACAAGGCTTACACGCTCGACATCGACAAGGCGGAAAATTCCAGCGACCTGATGCTGTACCTGAATGCGCGCGGCCAGACGGCGGGCGGCAAGCAGATCGCCGCCGGACTGGGCCTGTCCATCAATGCGCTGGCCGACACCATTCGCAGCTACAAGATCGGCCAGACTGGCCACGTCTACCTGGCGCGCGCCAACGGCATCATGCTGGTGCACCGCGATACAAAGCTGGCCGACGGCAAACATGCATTGAAGGATCTGCCCGGCTTTAGCGAAGCCTTGAGCAAGAGCCTGTTGACGGGCACCAAATATGTCTCCGCCATCTACGATGCGCCGGCCGGGCGCCAGTTCGTCGCCGCCTCGTTCGTGCCGGAATTGAATCTGTATGTGATGGCGGAAGTGCCGGAAACGGAAGTGCTGGGCAATGTCACGCGCTCGGCCCTGATCGCCGCGCTGATCGCTGGCCTGGTTGGCGGCGGCATCGCCCTGGTCATCATTTACGTGATCAGCCGCGCCATCGCCGCGCCCGTCGCGCGCGCAGCCGGCATGCTCAGCGAAATCGCCAGCGGGAATGGCGACCTGAGCCGCCGCATGCCCGTCGAATCGGAGGACGAAGTCGGCGCGCTGGCCGCCGCATTCAACCGTTTCGTCGCATCGCTGAACGTGACGATACGCGAAGTTCGCGACAGTACCGGGGCCATTGCCAGCGCATCGAGTCAGATCGCTTCGGGCAACCTGGACCTGTCGGCGCGCACGGAAGCCCAGGCATCAAGCCTGGAAGAAACGGCGGCGGCCATGGAAGAACTCACGTCGACCGTGAAACAGAATGCGGACAATGCGCGCCAGGCCAATCAGCTGGTGGTGTCGGCCTCGGGCCACGCCGTCAAGGGTGGCAACGTGGTGGGGCAAGTGGTGCAGACGATGGGCGAAATTACAGAAAGTTCGCGCAAGATCGCCGACATTATCGGCGTCATCGACGGCATTGCCTTCCAGACCAATATCCTCGCCCTGAATGCGGCCGTCGAGGCGGCGCGCGCAGGCGAACAGGGGCGCGGCTTTGCCGTGGTGGCCACCGAGGTGCGCAACCTGGCGCAGCGCTCGGCGGCGGCGGCGAAGGAAATCAAGGACTTGATCGTCGATTCGGGCAGCAAGGTGCAAGCAGGCAGCAAGCTGGTCGACTCGGCCGGCGCCACCATGCAGGACATCGTCGTCTCCGTGCAGCGCGTCGCCGACCTGATGGGAGAAATCGCCTCGGCCAGCCAGGAGCAAAGCCAGGGCATCGCGCAAGTCAACGCCACCGTCACGCAGATGGATGATGCGACCCAGCAAAATGCGGCCCTGGTGGAAGAAGCGGCAGCCGCGGCCCAGTCACTGCAGGATCAGGCCGGCCGGCTGGCGCAGGTGGTCAGCGTGTTCAAGCTGGAAGAAACGGGACAGGCAGCGCAGCCAGCGGCCAGCCGGCCCACGCCGCCCAAGGCTGTGCGTGCATCGGTCGCCACCACGCGCACGCCGGCCGCGCGCCCGGCCACGCCGGGCAGCGATGCATGGGAAGAGTTTTAAGGCTGCCGCTTCACGTCATTACATCGCGGGCGCCTTGACGCTGGCCGCCTGCTTGAAGAAGTCATAAATGCCGCTCTCGCTCATGCGGCGCGCATTCGCCAGTTCGCCGCCCTTGGTGGCATACAGCACTTGATTGTTGTCGCTCGACACCAGCACGGCGGCCGGAATGCCCTTCTTGAGCGGGTTGCCATAGGCGTGCGCCACATCGAGGTTATGGTCGAAATTGCCCACGTCCACCTTGACGACCTTGAACTGCTGCTGCATCAGCTCCGCGTTCTTGCCTTCCTTCAAGGCCCGGTCGAGCGCGCGGCAATCCTCGCACCAGTTGGCGCCAAAGATCAGCAGCACGGGCACGTGGGCAGCCTTGGCCTCGGCCAGCGCATGGGCCACGTCGGCCTTGGCATCGGCGGCCGCGTTGTACGGCAGGTGCGGCGTGGCGACGGGATTGCTTGGTGTTGGCGCGGCAGCAACAGCGGTGCCGGCCAGCAGCACACTGGCGAGAACGGTAGAAAGGATGGAAGCGCGCATGCGGAACTCCTGTGAAATAAGCGTGAGGCCAGCTGAACAGATGCCAGCAGGCATGACCATTTAGAATATGCCTGCCTACAGGAAATATCCACAATTTAATTGCACTGTGCTTATACGAAAAACGCATAAGCAAGACCAGGAGCATGCATTGACCAAGCAAAACCAGCTGCCGCAACCACTGTGGAGCGCCGCACGCATGCTGCGCAGCGCCTTCCCGCCCGGCATCCCCGACACGGCGTATGGACCCGTGCTGGCCTTGTTATATGAACACTTTTCCGACCGCCATCTGGCACAGCTGATGGCGGACGCCACGGGCAAGGATGCGGCGCGCGTGCTCAATGACATCCATGCGTGTGCCGGCAGCAAGCCCGGCACCACCGCCACCGACAGCATCAGGGAGCTGCTGAACCAGCACGGCCTGCAGGCCGTCTGCGCGGAAGATTGATACCGGCAAGATGGGCACTTGCCGGCAGCAAAGCGGCACGCATGGGATAATGACGGGCTTAACCGAGCAACGCGTCTGGAACGCGCCCTCCCCATCATGACGACATCTTTCCTGGCACGCTGGCTGCCGCAACCGAACAACGGCAGCCGCCGCGAACAGGCGCGCGCCTGCGCGGGCGCCATCTGCGGCTTGCTGCTCACTGGCCTCATCTGCCATTTCCTGCTGGCGCCCGACAGTGCCAGCGTCTACCTGATCGCCCCCATGGGCGCCTCGGCCGTACTGCTGTTCTGCCTGCCTGCCAGCCCCCTGGCGCAGCCATGGTCGGTGGTGGGCGGCAATGTGGTGTCCGGCCTGGTGGGCGTGGCCTGCGTAAAATGGCTGGGACCCAGCGTGGGCGTGGCGGCGCTGGCCGCCTGCCTGGCCATTGGCGCGATGTTCGCCCTGCGCTGTTTGCACCCGCCGGGCGGCGCCGTGGCGCTCACCACCGTGGTGGGCGGCGCCAGCGTGCATGCGGCCGGCTTTGAATTCGTCTTCATCACCGTACTGTTCAATTCCGCCGTGCTGGTCGCTTGCGCCGTGCTGTACAACAACCTGACGGGACGCCGCTATCCGCACATCCAGCAACTGGTGGCGCCGCATCCGCACGCCACCAAGGATGACGTGCCCAGCGCGCGCCTGGGCTTTTCGCCGGACGATCTCGATGCCGTGCTGCGCCAGCACGGCGAAGTGCTGGACATCAGCCGCGATGATTTGCAGGCCATCTTTTTGCAGACGGAAATGCGCGCCTACCAGCGGCGCTTCGGCGTCATCACCTGCGCCGACATCATGTCGAAGGACGTGCTCAGCGTGGAATTCGGCACGCCTTTGGATGTTGCCTGGCGTACCATGCGCGAGCACGAGGTGGGCGCCCTGCCCGTCGTCAATCGCGCGCGCCGCGTCATCGGCATCATCACGCAGACGGATTTTTTGCGTCATGGCGGCCTCGACGATTACCAGGGCATGCGCCAGCGCCTGCGCAGCCTGCTGCAGCGCAGCGGCCTGTCGCATACCGACAAGCCGGAAGTGGTGGGGCAGCTGATGACGCCGTCACCGCATACGGCCCGCCTGGGCACGCCCATCATCGACCTGGTGCCCCTGATGGCCGACGCCGGCTACCACCATATTCCCATCCTCGATGACGAAGAGCGCCTGGCCGGCATCATCAGCCAGTCCGACCTGATGGCGGCCCTGTACGAAAGCCGCTTTGCCGAGGCCGCCGCATGACGGCGTTCCAGGCGCTGCTGACCGGCGCCCATGGCGGTCCGGCCGGCACGCCCGTCAGCGCGCATTTCTTCGGCAGCCAGCTGGCCGTCGATGCGCCCGGCGTCACCGTTGACGTCGGACAGCTGATCGTCAGCGTGGGCGGCGTCGATGGCCCGGAACTGTTCCTCAACTGGCTCGACGGCCAGGGCCGGCAAGCGTCGCTCAAGCCGCTGGCAGCCGGCGACATCGCCATCGTCCTGAACGAGGCGCCGGCCGCGCTGCAGCCGCAGCTGCAGCGCCTGTGGAACGAGCGCCAGCGCAACCGCCGGCAAGTGTCGGGCTGGCTGGCAGCCTTGACGGGCGCGGGCGTCGTTGCCGCCGCCTTGCTGTGGTGGCAAGGCGGCAATGCCATCGGCGCGCTGGCCGGCATGATTCCCCTGTCGACGGAAAAGCAGCTGGGCGAGCTGGCCCTGGCGCAGGTGCGCGCGCAGGGCGGCATCGTCGAGAAGGGGGCCGCGCAGCAGACGGTGCAGGACATCGGCCAGCAACTGACGGCCGGCTCGCGCTACTCCTACCGCTGGCTGGTCAAGAACGATGAGAGCGTCAACGCGTTTGCCATGCCCGGCGGCTTCATCGTCGTGCATACGGGCTTGCTGCGCCAGGCGGCCGATCCGGGCGAGCTGGCCGGCGTGCTGGCGCATGAAGTGCAGCACGTGGAACAGCGCCATTCGCTGCGGCAAATGATCAGCAGCCTGGGCTGGGGCGCGCTGGTGGGCGTGACCATTGGCGATATCAGCGCCGTGGCCGCCATGCTGGCGCACCAGGCCGGTACCCTGTATTTCAGCCGCGACATGGAAGAAGAAGCCGACCGCCTGGGCTTGCTCGCCCTGCAGCGCGCGCAGATCCGTCCCGATGGCATGCTGCGCTTTTTCCAGAAGCTCGATGACAAGGACCAGGCGAAGGTGCCGGGCTGGATTTCCTCGCACCCGCAGACGGCGGCGCGCGCGCAGCAAATCCGCAGCCTGATCGCCGCCACACCCTGCCCCGCCTGCCGTCCCTTGAGCAGCAGCCACTGGCAGGGCATGAAAGCGGCCCTGCCGCCTACGGCAAAATAGCAACATTCCTCTCGTACAATTTATCCAACCGCAGCGGGCAATCGCGTATGCTTACGCCCCGGCTGCTCCTTCGCGACCGGCCACCCCGACTCCGCTACGCCCCGTTCATTCCCTCCTTACAAAGGACATCGCGCATGAAGCATCGTATTGCCGCCGGCACCCTCGGCACCCTGGCCGTCTCCCTGCTACTCGCCTACGCGCCCATGGCGCAAGCGGCCCCGGCCGCAGCCAAGGCCGCCGTTGCGCCCGCCGCGCCTGCCACCAGCGCGCCACAAGCCAAACAGCAGCTGCAAGTGCTGGCCGACCAGTACTACGATGCGCTGGCCCGTTTCGAGCCGATCGGCGCCACCGAAAGCGGCGACAACCGTTTTGACGACCAGATCGGTTCCGCCATCGTGCCTGCCGCGCGGGCAAAACAGTTTGCGCTGTATCACCAGTACCAGAAAACCTTGCGCGCCATCGCCCGCGCGCAGCTGTCGCAGCAGGACCAGATCAACTACGACATTCTCGACTATGAACTGGCGACGGCGCTGAGCTTCGAGCGCTTCCCCGAACACCTGCTGCCGCTGAACCAGATGGACAGCATGCCCGTCACCCTGGCCAACTATGCGGGCGGCGAGGCATCGCAGCCGCTGACCACGGTCAAGGAATACGACGCTTACCTGAGCCGTATCGGCCAGTTGCCGGGCTGGATCGACCAGGCCATCGCCAACATGAAAGTCGGCATGCAGAAGGGCATCGTGCTGCCGAAAGCGCTGACGGAATCGGCCTTGCCGCAATTTAAAAAACTCGTCAGCGCCACGCCGCAGGACAGCGTTTACTACACGCCCATCAAGAACTTGCCTGCCAGCTTTTCCGCCGCCGACAAGGCGCGCCTGACGCAAACCTACACCGTCATCATCGAAGCCAAGCTGATGCCGGCCCTGCAGCGCCTGGCCACCTTCATGGAACGCGACTACCTGCCGGCGGGCCGCGGCAGCAGCGGCTGGAGCGCCCTGCCCGATGGCGCCGCCTGGTACCAGGCGCGCGTGGCCAGCAGCACCACCACGGACATGCAGCCGGAACAGATCCACGCCATCGGCTTGAAGGAAGTGGCGCGCATCCAGGAACAATACGCCATCGTCGGACCGAAGATGGGCTACAACGGCCCGGCCGCCGGCTTGCCCGTGTGGGTCTCGCAGCAGGCGAAATACCGCCCGTTCAAGACGGACCAGGAAGTGCTGGACGTCTACCGCAAGATGAACGTGCTGCTTGACAGCAAATTGCCCGCCCTGTTCACCTTGGTGCCGAAGGCGCCGCTGGACTTGCGCCTGGAACCTGAACTGAGCCGCGACACGGCCGCCGACCACTACACGGCGCCGGCCGCCGACGGTTCGCGTCCGGGCGTGTTCTGGTCTGTTGTCACGGATCCGACACTGTATGGCGACACGGGCATGACCACCCTGTTCCTGCATGAAGGCAAGCCTGGCCACCATTTCCACCTGGCGCTGGTGCAGGAGATGGACTTGCCGAACTTCCGCCGCTTCGGCGGCAACAATGCCTTCACGGAAGGCTGGGCCCTGTACGCGGAAACCCTGGGCAAGGAAATGGGCCTGTTCGACGATCCGGCCCAGTATTTCGGCCACCTGAACGACGAGATGCTGCGCGCCGTGCGCCTGGTGGTCGACACGGGCTTGCACACCAAGGGCTGGACGCGCGAGCAGACCATCAAGTACATGCGCGATACGCTCGGCTACGACGCCGTGGCCAGAAGCGAGACGGAACGCTACATGGCGTGGCCGGGCCAGGCGCTCGGCTACAAGATCGGCGCCCTGAAAATCGTTGAACTGCGCCAACGCGCGCAGCAGGCGCTGGGCGACAAGTTCAGCCTGCCGAAGTTCCACGAAGTGGTGCTCGGCGATGGCACCCTGCCCCTGAAACTGCTGGAAGCCAAGGTCGACCGCTGGATCGCGCAGCAGAAGTAAACGCACCAAGTACGCTAGCCCGGTAAGCTAGCCCGTTCTGCAATAGCGGCGGCCCCAGCCAGGGCCGCCGCTTTTTTTCGCGCCGATACTTGATCTGGCACAGAAGCGTGCATAAAACAGCGCATCCCACGCACGCCTGCCGGAACGCCTGCCAGACAACGCTGCCTAATTCCCACACACAGAAGGGAGGCAGCATGCAAAACGAAGACAGGAGCGACGGCGCCACGGCGCGTCCGCCAACATGGCAACAGCAGCCGGCCATGCCGGCGGAAACATCCGCCGCATTCGAGAATGGGCACGACGGCATTCTTCATTACACCAGCGCGCGGGGTCAGCCGGACGGGCACATGCAGCGGCACATTCCCCAGGAGCGAGCGCGCGGCAACACGGCCATGATCAGCGCGCTTGGCTGGCTCAGCATCGGCCTGGGCCTGGCCCAGCTGCTGGCACCGCGCAGCCTGGCGCGGGCCAGCGGCCTGACGGGTGTTTCCCCCCTCTGGATACGCGTCATCGGTCTGCGCGAACTGGCCTGCGGCGTGGGCCTGCTGCGTGGCGAGACCCGTCCGGCATGGCGCTGGTCGCGCGTGGCTGGCGACGCCATGGATCTGTCGCTGCTGGGCGTGGCCATGACCAGCCGGCGCAATGCGCGCGCGCGACTGGCGACCACGGCAGCGGTGGTGGCCGGCGTGACGGCCATTGACTATCTCGCCAGCACGCAGCTGGCGCCGCGCAAGCTGAGCGAACTGCCGGGGCCTGGCGAAGAGGGGCTGGCGCTGCAAAAGAGCGTGATCGTCAAGCGCTCCGCCGATGATTGCTACCGCGCCTGGCGCGACCTGGAAAACCTGCCCCGCTTCATGCCCGGCCTGCAGTCGGTGCAGGTGATCGATGCGCGCCGCTCGCGCTGGAACAGTGTCGAGGGCGTCTGGATAGGCGAACTGACGCAAGAGCGTCCGGGCCAGGGCATGCGCTGGCGCGCGGCCGAGAACCATGCGGAAACGGGCGCGCTTGAACTGTCGCCGGCGCCAGGCGGGCACGGCACGGTGGTCACCCTGCAACTGCACATGCAGGCGCCCGTCGGCAAGGCAGGCGCAGCCATCGCCGGCCTCTTCAGCCAGGCGCCCGCCTACAAGATCGACACCACCTTGCGACGCTTCAAGCAGTGGATGGAAACGGGCGAAGTCAGCACCACAGAGGGCCAGCCATCGGGCAAACGCAGCTTCAAGACGCGGCTGTTGGACAAGGCTGCAAACAAGGCTGGCAACAACGCCGGCAACAAGGCACATGCTGCCGGTACGCAAACGAACGGAGGTCTGTCATGAAAGCCAATTGCTGGCACGGCAAGCGCGACGTGCGGGTCGAGCAGGTGCCCGATCCCGCCATCCTCAATCCGGGCGACGCCATCATCAAGGTCAGCTCCACGGCCATCTGCGGCTCCGACCTGCACCTCTACAATGGCGTCGTGCCGACCATGGAGCAAGGCGACATCCTCGGCCATGAGTTCATGGGCGAGGTGGTGGAGGTGGGTGCCGCCGTGCGCAAGCTCGAGGTGGGAGACCGGGTCGTGGTGCCATTTCCCATCGCCTGCGGACGCTGCTTTTTCTGCGAACAGCAGCTGTACTCGGTGTGCGAGAACTCCAATCCGAACGCCTACATGGCGGAAAAGATGTGGGGCCACTCGGGCGCCGGCATCTTTGGCTATTCCCACCTGACGGGCGGCTACGCGGGTGGCCAGGCGGAATACGTGCGCGTGCCCTTTGCGGACGTCGGCCCCATCAAGGTGCCGGACGAGTTGAAGGATGAACAGGTGCTGTTCCTCCCGGACATACTGCCGACCGGCTACATGGCGGCCGAGGCCTGCGACATCGCACCGGGCCAGGTGGTGGCCGTGTGGGGCTGCGGCCCCGTGGGACAGTTCGCCATCCAGAGCGCCTTCCTGCTCGGCGCGGAGAGGGTCATCGCCATCGACCATTACCCCGAACGCCTGCGCATGGCGCGCGAACTGTCCGGAGCGGAAACCCTGCATTTCGATGCGGTGGACGTGCCCGATGCGCTGCGTGAAATGACGGGTGGACGGGGTCCCGACGCCTGCATCGATGCGGTCGGCATGGAAGCCCACGGTTCCGGCATCAGCTATCTCTACGACCGCCTCAAGCAAACGATGAAGCTGGAGTCGGACCGTCCCACGGCCTTGCGCGAAGCCTTGATGGCTTGCCGCAACGGCGGCGTGGTCTCGGTGCCCGGGGTCTATGGCGGCTTCAGCGACAAGATTCCATTTGGCTCCATCATGAACCGTTCACTGACCATCAAGACGGGGCAAACGCATGTGCAGCGCTACATGCAGCCCCTGCTGGAACGCATACAGCGGGGCGAACTTGATCCCGGCGCCATCATTTCCCATCATCTGCACCTGGACGAAGCGCCGCATGGCTACGACATCTTCCAGAAGAAACAGGAGCAATGCATCAAGGTGGTGCTGCATCCGGGACAGTAAGCG
>RCUS01000401.1_pt1 | contig 29676 bp, 21 predicted proteins | sample 2166221 | NCBI WGS metagenome assembly RCUS01 (sample SAMN09932758, study PRJNA488358) | compost metagenome | isolation source: compost soil in cyclohexanecarboxylic | place: Germany: Experimental Botanical Garden
ACGACTATGCCTACCAGCAATGCATGTACGCGAGCGGCCACAAGGTGCCCGTGGCGGGACAGATGCTGAGCGGCGTGCCGGCGAACGCCGCCACGCCGCCGCCGAATACGCCGCCGCCGCGCGACTAGGCTTTACGCTTTAAAAGCGCGACGTCACACCGACAAACATGCGGCGTCCCGGCACATAGTAGTCAACCTGGCCATCGGCCGTCGGTCCCTTCTTGAACAGGTTTTCCACGCCGCCGCGCACGGTCCAGTTTGGCGTCGCCTTGTACGATACGACCGCGTCGACGATGGTGTAGGCCTTGTTGGCCAGCTTGCCGGCATCGAGTTCCTTGCCCGTGTACTGGGCCGACACTTCGCCGAACAGCTGGTCGCTGACTTGCCAGCCCAGCGCCGAGTACCACGACAGCTTGGGCGTGGACAGCAGGTTGGCGCCCGTCGTCAGGTTTTTCGCCTCGCGCATATACGTCATGTTGTTGCGCCAGTTCAGGTTTTTCGTCAGGGGGATGGTCGCCGTCGCTTCCAGGCCGCTGGTGCGCGCCTTCTGGATATTTGTCATTCTGGTCCACCAGATGCCCTGGAACTTGCCCAGCGGCGCGTAGTCGATCTTGTTCTTGAAATCCGTGTGGAACCAGGTCACGCCGACATCCCAGCCATTTTGCTCCCAGGCTACGCCGATCTCGCCGGCCGTGCTGGTTTCCGGTTTCAGGTCCGCATTGCCTGCCATGTAGCAAGTGCCGCTCACATAGCCCAGGGGCCGCAGGCTGGTGCAGCCGCGGCCGCCCGAATTGGTGGCCGCCGACGGCGAGTTTTCCTTCAGGCTAGGCGCGCGGAAGCCTTGCGAGACGCCGCCCTTGATGGTCCAGGCAGGGGCCGGGTGGTACACCAGGTACAGGCGCGGGCTGTAGTGGTTGCCGAACTTGCTGTGGTGATCGAGGCGCAGGCCGGCCGTGGCCGTCAAGTCTTCGCGCAAAAACAGCTGGTCTTCCGCGAACAGGGCCGAGGTGGTGCCCGACAGGGTCGCGCCGCTGACGGGATTGCCCAGGTAATCGGTGGGAATCGTGCCGATCGTGTCCGTATTCGTCAGTTCCTGGTGCTTCCATTGGCCGCCCACCACCAGCAATTGCTCGATGCCCCAGCCCAGGCGTTTTTCCAGGGTGGCGTCGAGGGTGCTGTCCTTGGCTTTCGCTACCGAGCCGGCAACCTGGTTGTCATAGTCATTGTGGTACAGATTGACTCTGGCCTTGCCGAAGTCCAGCTTGCCTTCGTAGCCAAGGCTGGCGCTCTTGCGTATCAGCTTGCTGGCACCCCAGGCGTAGAACAGCGGCTCGCCGTCCGCGTCCAGCGCGGGCGAATCGCTCGCTTCCTGGCGCCCGTAGCTGGCGTCCAGCGACAGGCTGTGCTGCTTGTTCAGGGCCCAGTTCAACTGGCCCGTGATGCTCTGGTTGCGTTCGCCGCCGATGCCGCCCGCATTCTTGATGATTTTCTCATCGGCATTCTGTTTCGATTGGGCTACGCCGATGCGCATGCCGACCGATTCCGACAGCGGCCCGGCCAGGTTCACGCCCAGCTGGTGCGCCGCGCCGCGGCCGCTGTCCTGCGGTTCCGTATAGTTGGCCGTGGCCGAACCGTTCCATTTGCCCGGCACCTTGCGCGTGATGATGTTGATCACGCCGCCCATGGCGTCGGAACCGTACAGCGAGGACATGGGGCCGCGTACCACTTCGATGCGCTCGATCATCTCGGGCGAGATCCAGTTCAAGTCCTGGCGCCCCAGGTCGGGACGGTAGGCCGTGTCGGCCGAGCTGCCCATGCGCTTGCCGTCGACGAGGATCAGCGTGTACTTGTCGGGCAGGCCGCGCAGCTTGATCTTCGATTCCTCGCCCACGGGGCTGGTGCCGCCCGTCACGCCGGGGATGCGGCGCAGCAGGGTATTCAAGTCATACACGGGCTGGCGCTCGATTTCCTCGCGCGTGATGACGCTGATGCTGGCCGGCGCATCCTTGATGTCGATGGCCGTTCCAGAAGCGGTGACGACAACGGTGTTCATGGTCGGATCGGCGGCGGCATTGCCTTCGGCCCAGGCGCTGCCGACGGCCAGCGACAGCAGGCAGGGCAGGAGCAGGGTGGCGCGGCGTGGGGCAGTGGCGGGGCGGATGGCAAGCGGTGCGGCGAAGACAGGACTGCGGTTGGACATGGTGAACTTTCCCGAATGTTGTTATTTCCTGGCTGCCTTTCGGGTGGCTTGGGTATGAAGTAAATAAAAGCAAGAAAAATACGGTGTGTTTTGCGAATGAGAATAAGAATCGTTCTTATTGTAATGCCATCCTGGCAAGAAGGAAAGTGCTAGAGGGAAATAAAAACAGTGTTCCCCGGCGCCAGGCATGGCGTTTTCCGCCGTCCAGGTGTGAGAAATTGTGACGCCAGCTGGCATCTGGCGCGGCATGTGCACATAATGTAGGCAGCATGCGCATTGCATGTTCAGCTCACTTTCACGGAGGCGTCATGGATAGCCTGACCGCAGTGCAGCGGCGCATGGTCGCCGCCCTGGCGCTGGCCTGCCTGCTGGGCGTGGCCGCGGGATTGCCTGCCCGCGCGGAGGAACCGGCCGCCGACGAGGCATTGCCCGTCTGCCGCCTCGATCCGCACGACAGCAGCAAGCTGGCCGTCGAACCGTGCCGCCCGGCGCCGCCCGTGCAGCCGCGCCGTTCCGTGGCGCAGGTGATCGGCCGCATGCCGGCGCCGCCCGCCGCGCCGCCCGCCGTGGCCATGCCGCCCCTGCCAGCCAGCCCCGCCGTTCCCATGCCCGGCCCGCCGCGGCCGGTCGGTTCCTGCGACCTGGGTGGTTGCCGCGACGCGGCAGGCGCGCGCTACAACGGCGCCGGCAATGCCACCCTGGACGCCAGTGGCCGCATCTGCCACCGCAACGGCGCCTTTATCCAATGTTTCTGATCCACGTCTAACGCCAGCCGGCGTTTCTTCGTCAAGGTAGGGCGCAAGCCGGCGTGCAGCCAGGCTTGCGTGACGACGCGCGCCCGGTCGCGCCGGCAACAGGAGGGTGCCGCGCTTGGCCATCGTTTATTTAATTGTTTATTTATATAGATCATGAGACAATAAAAATGTCTATTTTATAATTCTCACTCCAAGTCCCTTCCCGATACCTGAAATGAACCTTGCCCGTCTTCGTCTGCTGCTAGCACTGTTGTCCTGCTGTGCTCTTGCCTTGTTTGCCTGGGGTTTCCTGGCCGGTGATGCGCTGGTGACGCAGGCCTACCAGGGCCGTTCGTGGTCGCCGCTGAACCAGCTGCTGGCGCATGCGGACCGGCATCCGCTGGGCTTTTATATCGCCAAGCTGCAGGCGCTCCTCAGCCTGTGCCTGATCCTGTGGGCCAGTTTTACCCTGACGGCCGCGCTGGTGCTGTACCGCTTGCGGCGCCCGGTGGCCGAGCGCAGCGACTGGCTCGACCATGCGATGTTCGTCCTGTACGCGGCCGTGTTCGGCTACATCCTCATGCATTTCGGTGTGCAGCGCAGCTGGTACGTGATCGACAAGATCATGGCTTACCAGGGTACGCCGCCGTTCCAGCACCGCGTGATGTTCATTTTTCCGGCGCAAGTGCTGCAATACGCGATGCCGCAGCTGGGCGCCATCCAGAGTTTCCTGTGGTCGCAGGTGCTGGCCGTGGTGCTGATGCTGTGGTCGGTTCGCCGCTTTGCCACCCTGTTCATCCGCCGCGACCTGGCCTTCATCGGGCAGTTCATCGTGCTGTGCATGTGGGCGCCCACCCTCAACTACTACACCTTCTACGATATCGGCATCATCTTCGTGTATTCCTTCTGCCTGTATCACCTGATGCGCCGCGAGCTGGTGCCCTACCTGGCGATGCTGGTGGCAGGCACGTTCAACCATGAAATCACCCTGTTCCTGATCGTCGCCAGCGCCGTGGTGTTTCTCGGCCGCATGAGCTTGCGCTCGCTGGCCGCCTTCCTGCTGCTGCAAATGGCCTTGTACGCCACGGTGCGCATGCTGATGTTTTCGCTGCTGCCCGCCCACCAGGCGTGGGAGGGCGGCAAGCTGGCCTTCAATTTGAATTTGCTGCTGCACGATACGCGCGGCCTGGTGTACAGCCTGGCGCCATTGCTGCTGTGGTATGCGCTGGCCGCGACCGGCTGGCGCCACGCGCCGTCCTCCCTGCGCCGCTGCGCCCTGATCCTGCCATGCCTGGTCGCCATGACGGCGCTGGTGGGGCAGTTCAACGAGGCGCGCCAGTTCGATGCCTTCATTCCAGTGGCCATGGCACTGATGCTGTGCTCCCTCAGCGCCCGCATGGGCGCGCTGGCCGCCCCCGTGCCGGCCAACGAGGATAGCGTCTGGATTTCCCACCGTTTCCTGAAAATGTCGCCCGAAAGGTAAGCATGGCTGAATACATGATGCGCGAGCCGGCGGCTGTGCCGCTGGTGGTGGACCTCGACGGCACCCTGATCCATTCGGATCTGCTGTGGGAATCGATATTGATCTTCATCAAGGTGCGCTTTTTGCAGCTGTGGCGCCTGCCATTCTGGCTGTTGCGCGGCAAGGCGGGCTTCAAGGAAAAAATCGCCTCCATGGTCGAGCTCGATCCAGCCGCCTTGCCATACGATAAGATCTTGCTGGCCGAACTGATGCTGCAGCGCGCGCAGGGCCGGCTGATCGTGCTGGCGACGGGCTCGCAGCGCCGTTTCGCCGACCTCGTCGCCGGCCACCTGGGCTTGTTCGGCAAAGTGCTGGCGACGGAAGGCGGCATCAACCTGACGTCGCACAACAAGGCGGCGCAGCTGAAAGATGCGTTTGGCAACAAGGGCTTTGACTACATCGGCAACGCCAGCGTCGATATCGCCGTCTGGAATGCCAGCAATGACGCGTTTTCCGTCACGCGCAAGCCTTTCCGCCTGGCCGGCGGCCTCATTACGCAGTCGGCCGGCACCCCGCGCACGGGCTGGTGGGCGCCCCTGCTCAAGGCGATGCGGCCCCGTCAGTGGCTGAAAAACCTGCTGGTCTTCGTGCCCATGCTGGCCGGCCACGCGCTGAACCTGGACGCATTCGTGCAGGCACTGGTGGCGTTTGCCGCTTTTTCCCTGTGCGCATCGAGCGCCTACCTGCTCAACGACGCGCTCGACGCGGCCGACGACCGCCGCCATCCCGTCAAGTGCCACCGGCCGATCGCCTCGGGCAAGCTGCCGCTGCCCGTCGCCATGCTGGCCAGTCCGCTGCTGGCCCTCGCCGCGCTGGCCCTGTGCGCCGTGTTCGACCCCTTGCTGCTGCTGGTTGTGGTCGTGTATTTCATCACCACGCTGGCCTATTCGATCCAGCTCAAGCGCATGCTGATGGTCGACATCGTCACCCTGGCCATGCTGTACACCTTGCGCATCCTGGGCGGCAGCGCGGCCACGCATATCGAGCCGTCGTTCTGGCTGCTGGCGTTTTCCTTTTTCATTTTCCTCAGCCTCGCCTTGCTGAAGCGCTACAGCGAACTGTTCAATCTTGAACGGCAGGGCAAGGAAAAGACCAACGGGCGCAACTACACGACGGCGGACAAGGCGCCGATCGGCATCATGGGCGTCAACAGCGGTTTCATTTCGCTGCTGGTGTTCATGCTGTACTTCAATTCCGAAAACGTGCTGGTGCTGTACACGCGTCCGTATTTCTTGCTGGGCATCGTGCCGCTGCTGGTGTTCTGGCTGGGACGGCTGTGGACCTTGTCGTTCCGCGGCGAAGTCAATGAAGATCCGGTGTTGTATGTCAGCAAAGATGCCGTCAGTTTATGCATCATTGCCGCCAGCATGCTGCTGGCCGTCGGCGCCAGCCTGTAGACTGGCGCTCCCTTACCCGAATCGAGACAGCGTATGAATTCAGTGCACGCAGGCTATCTGTGGTGCGCGCTGGCCGCCGTCGCCAGCGCCGCCGCCACATTCCTGATCAAAATGTCCAGCCAGTATGGTAGCGGCCTGAGCCTGGTGCGCCTGCTGTGGCTGGGCGGCGCCGGCGGCGCGTATGCGCTGGGCTTTGTCTGCTATGCGGTGGCGCTGGAAAAATTGCAGATGAGCCTGGCTTACCCCGTGATGACGGCCATCACCATGCTGCTGGTGGCGCTGCTCGGCTGCCTCGCACTGCAAGAAGGCCTGAGCCTGTCCAAGATCGCCGGCATCGTGCTGATCACGGCCGGCGCCTTTGTCCTGTCGCGCCCGGCCTGAGCGGCCCGCGCCCCAGCTTTTGATCTGCCCGGCAAAAGTGGCTACAATTGACCCAAGGCTTACGTTTACGTAAACGTAAGCGCAACTGTGGCATCATGCGACATTCATTCCGCGCCGGGCACACGGCCATCACCATTCAGGAGACTTCATGCAGATTCAGGACAATGTATTCATCATCACGGGCGGCGCATCGGGCCTGGGCGCGGCCACGGCGCGCATGCTGACGGCGGCGGGCGGCAAGGTCGTGCTGGCCGACGTGCAGACCGAGGCGGGCCAGGCGCTGGCGGCCGAGCTCAATGGCGTGTTCGTCCAGTGCGACGTGACGTCCGAGGAAGATGGCCTGGCCGTGGTCGCTGCAGCGACGAAACTGGGCACCCTGCGCGGCCTGGTGAACTGCGCCGGCGTGGCGCCTGCCGTGAAAACCGTGGGCAAGGATGGCCCGCATCCGCTGGCGCTGTTCCAGAAAGTCGTCAACATCAACCTGGTGGGCACTTTTAACATGTGCCGCCTGGCGGCCGACGCCATGGCCAAGCAGGACGCAACGGCCGAAGGCGAGCGCGGCATCATCGTCAACACGGCCTCCGTGGCCGCGTATGACGGCCAGATCGGCCAGGCCGCGTATGCCTCGTCGAAGGCGGCCGTGGTGGGCCTGACCCTGCCGATGGCGCGCGACCTGTCGCGCAACGGCATCCGCGTGATGACCGTGGCGCCCGGTATTTTCGAAACCCCGATGCTGCTGGGCATGCCGGCTGAAGTACAGGATGCGCTGGGCAAGATGGTGCCGTTCCCGTCGCGCCTGGGCAAGCCCGGCGAATACGCGCAACTGGTGAAAGCCATCGTCGAAAACGTCATGCTCAATGGCGAGACCATCCGCCTGGACGGCGCCATCCGCATGCAGCCGAAGTAAGCGCGCAAAATAAGCTGGCTTGATCCGAAAGCAGACCCCGGCACTTTTGCTGCGGGGGGAATAAGGCAGGACCCCGGCCTTGCCAGATCTCGTGCCATTCGCACTGTCTTTGGCCACGCGCCTGGCCCTTACATTGCCAGGCACGCTTATGGCGGCAGCGCCGTTTCGGGCATTTGATGTAGGATACCCCCGTATGGGGCGTACGGCCTTGCTCGGCTGTGCGCCCTTTTTTTATCGGAGAATCCATGATCACATTGAAGCCGCTGGCGCTGAGCCTGACCTTGTTGGGAGCCCTGGCTGCCATTCCCGCCACCTTCGCCTTTGCCGAAGTGCCGCAAAAGGCGCCGGAAATCGCCACCGCGTATGCGGAAAAAACGGGCTGGGCGGCGCACAAATTCATGGTTGCCGCCGCCAATCCGCTGGCCGCCGATGCCGGCTACCAGATGCTGAAAAAGGGCGGCAGCGCCATCGATGCGGCCATCGCCACGCAGCTGGTGCTGACCCTGGTCGAGCCGCAATCGTCGGGCATCGGCGGCGGCGCCTTCTTGCTGTACTCCACCGCCAAGGGCGTGCAGGCGTTCGACGGGCGCGAAACGGCGCCGGCCGCCGCCGACGAACACCTGTTCCAGAATGCCGACGGCAGCCCCGTCTCGCGCGCCACGGGCGTGGTGGGCGGGCGCTCCGTGGGCGCGCCGGGCGTGCTGCGCATGCTTGAACTGGCGCACAAGGAACACGGCAAGCTGCCGTGGGCGACTTTGTTCGGCCCCGCCATCAAGCTGGCGCACGGCGGCTTTCCCGTCAGCCAGCGCCTCAATGGCCTGCTGAACTGGGACCAGGCCCTGAAGCGCGACCCTGTCGCCGCCGCGTATTTCTATGACAAGGAAGGCAAGGCCTGGCCCGTCGGCCACGTGCTGAAAAACCCGCAGCTGGCGCGCACCCTGCGCGAAATCGCCCGTGGCGGCGCCGATGCCTTTTACAACGGCCGCATCGCGCGCGACATCGCCGCCAAGGTGGCTGCGCATCCGAGCAATCCGGGCAAGCTGACGGCGCAGGATATCGCCGGCTACAAGGCCAAGGTGCGCGTACCCGTGTGCAGCGACTACAAGGCCTGGACCGTGTGCGGCATGCCGCCGCCATCGTCGGGCGGCATCGCCATCGCGCAGATGCTGGGCATCCTGGAAGTGAAGGATATCGGCCCGTACGCGCCCGTCGATGGCGTGCTCGATGCGCAGGCGATTCACCTGTTCTCGGAAGCGGGGCGCCTGGCCTATGCGGACCGCAACCGCTACGTGGCCGACACGGATTTCGTGCCGCTGCCCGGCAATGGCGTCGCCTCCCTGCTCGATAAAACCTATCTGGCGCAGCGCGCTTCCCTGATCGGCGAGAAATCCATGGGCCGCGCCTTGCCCGGCACGCCGCCCGGCATGCAGGTGGCGTGGGGCATGGACAACGCGCTGCAGCGCCCGTCGACGTCGCACCTGGTAGCGGTGGACGCCTTTGGTGGCGGCCTGTCGATGACCACCAGCGTGGAAGACGCGTTCGGTTCGCGCCAGATGGTCGACGGCTTCCTGCTGAATAACCAGCTGACGGATTTCTCGTTCGATTCGCGCGATGCCGATGGCCCGATCGCCAACCGGGTCGAGGCGGGCAAGCGTCCGCGCAGCGCCATGTCGCCCACCCTGGTATTTGAAAAGGGCACGCACAAGCTGGTGCTGGCGACGGGATCGCCAGGCGGCTCGTCCATCATCAATTATGTCGCCAAGGTGCTGGTCGGCACCATGGACTGGGGCTTGAACGTGCAGCAGGCCATCAGCCTGCCGAACTTCGGCAGCCGCAATGGTCCGACGGAACTGGAAAAGGGCCGCGCGCCGGCCGCCCAGGTCGAGGCGCTGCAAGCCATGGGCCATGAAGTGCGCGTCATCGAGCAGAACTCGGGCTTGCAGGGCATCATGCGCCTGAACGCGCATGGCCAGGATTTCTGGTTCGGGGGCGCGGATCCACGGCGTGAGGGCATGGTCAGGGGTGATTAGGGGACACCGGACCAAACCTGCTGCGCGTCGGCATACGCGGCCTGCGATGCTCACCGTACTGGAGTACGGTTGCGCTTCCTGGCCACCTCTCCCTGCCGCTCGCTACGGTTTTGTCCGGCGCCGTGCTGCCAACAATAGACCTGCAGGAACTGGCGTCTACCTTTCAAACTTTTCCACAAAGCATGTAAGTAATCCTTAATAAATTTTTATTATTTCCAGCTTCCATAAGCGGCGCGCTGCGGCGTTGCTCACCGCTAGCCGTGCTTGCACTGCGTCGCGGCGGGCGCCTTGTATCACATGCGCTTCTGTTCGCTATAAATTAGTAAAAATTTCCCAAGGGTTACTTGACCCTGCTAATCTGCCGGCATGGGAATGCAAAATAAAACAGGCTTGATACTCACGGGAGGTGGCGCCCGGGCCGCCTACCAGGTGGGCGTGCTGCAGGCGATTTCGGCGATTCTGTGGGAAGCGGGCTGGGCGCCGGCGCGCAATCCCTTCGACATCATCTGCGGTACCTCGGCCGGCGCCATCAACGCCACGGCGCTGGCCTGCCGCGCCGACAACTTCGGCGAAGGCGTGCAAAAACTGCTCGACGTATGGCAGCACATCGAAGTCGAGCAAGTCTACCGCGCCGATTCGCTGGGCGTGCTGCGCTCGGGCGCGCGCTGGCTGTCCCTGCTGTCGTTCGGCTGGCTGCTGCGCCAGTGGCACGCGTCGCCGCCCAACTCCCTGCTCGACAATACCCCGCTGGTCAGCCTGCTGCACCGCATGCTCGACCTGCCGCGCCTGGACGCGGCGCTGGCCGACGGCCTGCTGCATGCGCTGGCTGTCACGGCATCCTCGTATTCGGGCAGCCGCCACATGACGTTTTACCAGACGGCCGAGGACATCGCGCCGTGGGTGCGCACGCAGCGCCTGGCCTTGCCGGACCAGATCGGCGTCGAGCACTTGCTGGCATCGGCGGCCATTCCCTTCATTTTCCCAGCCGTGCCCCTGTACGTGGGCGGCCAGCGCGAATACTGCGGCGACGGCTCGATGCGCCAGCTGGCGCCGATTTCACCGGCCATCCACCTGGGCGCGAACAAGGTGCTGGTGGTGGGCGCCGGCCGCATGACGGAACCGGCGCCGGGCGCGGCCGAATCGGCGCGCTACCCGAGCCTGGCGCAGATCGCCGGCCATGCGCTGTCGTCGATCTTCCTCGACGGACTGGCCGTCGATATCGAACGCCTGAACCGCATTAACCTGACCCTGTCGATGCTGCCGCCCGAATTGCTGGGCAAGACGGCCCTGCGTCCGGTGGAGCTGCTGGTCATCGCGCCGTCCGAGCGGCTCGACGCCATCGCCAGCCGGCATATCGGCAGTTTGCCCCGTCCCATCCGCACCATGTTGTCGGGTATCGGCGCGGCCGAAGCGCGCGGCGCGGCGCTGGCATCGTATTTATTGTTTGAATCGACGTATACTAACGAGCTGATCCGTCTTGGACAGCGCGATACGCAGGCCCGCAAGGACGATGTACTGGCGTTTTTTGGTTCTTGAGACGGCCCCCGGACGCTTTGCCGGGAAATTTCGCGTTTTTTTGACAGGACGATTGTGCTGGTATTCCGACGTGCTTGCGATGTGGTGTTGTTATTCGGTCTGCTATTCAGTGGCTGGGCATGGGCGGCGCCTGCGCCCACCCTGCGTTTCGACCAGCTCAGCGTCGAGCACGGACTGGCGCAGGAATCCGTGCTGGCCATCGCCCAGGACCGGCAAGGCTATATGTGGTTCGGCAGCCAGTCCGGCCTGAGCCGCTACGACGGCTACCGCATGGTCGTCTACAAGAATATCGAAGGCGACAAGACCAGCCTGGCCGACAACTGGGTCGGCGAACTGCACGTCGACAGCCAGGGCCGGCTGTGGATCGGCACCGACAATGGCCTCGACCGTTTCGACGCCGCCACCCAGACTTTCATTCACTATGCGCCAGCCGAAAAGAGCAAGCGCGGCAATGGCAACCGGCATATCCATGCCATCCTTGACGATGGCGCGCGCGGCTTCTGGATCGCCACCTCGGACGGCTTGCAGCATTTCGATCCCGCCACGGGCCTCTTCCGCACCTGGCACCATGAAGAGGGCAATCCGCACAGCCTGGGCGACAACGAGATCAAGGCGCTGGCGCTGGACGCGCAAAAACGCCTGTGGATCGGCACCGTGACGGGGCTGGACATGCTGGCGCCTGGCAGCGAGCGTTTCGAGCACTATGCCGTCGACGCGGTGCCCGGCTCGAAGTACAACGTCATCCAGTCGCTGCTGGTCGACCGCCAGCAAAACCTGTGGATCGGCACCATGGCCGGCGCCGAGCGCTGGCGCCTGGGCGAGGCCGGCAAGCCGCCGCAGTCGCGCCTGCGCCTCAGCGAGCAGCAGGGCTTTGCCGCCATCCGCGTGGCCAGCCTGTACCAGGATGTCGACGCCACGGTCTGGCTGGGCAGCAATGCGGACGGCCTGTTCCGCTGGGTGCCCGAGACGGACACCTTCCGCCAGTACCGCCACCAGACGGGCGACAAGTACAGCGTCGCCGACAACCAGCTGTCGTCGCTGTACCGCGACCGCGCCGGCACCTTCTGGGTCGGCTCCTGGTACAACGGCGTGAGCCGGGTCGACCTGGGCAGCGGCGGCTTTTCGCGCATGGTGCGCGCGCCCGGCGACGTAGGCGCGCTGGCCGACAAGAAAGTGCGCGCCGTGGCCGACGCGGGCAACGGCAAGCTGTGGCTGGCCACCAAGGGCGGCCTGAAACTGTATGACACGCGCGACGGCAGCTCGCGGCTGTTCGATTTGCGCAGCGCGCCCGGCATGTCGCGCGACGAGCAGGTCACCACCCTGTACAAGGCGCCGGACGGCGTGCTGTGGGTGGGCGGCTCCACGGGACTGCACCGCTTCGATCCGGCGCTGGGGCGCTTCTTTACCATGCATTTCGCCGCCGGCGATCCGAACAGCGACACCATCCGCAACATCGTGAGCGACCGCAGCGGCATGCTGTGGGTCTCGACGCGCGGCGGCGTGCACCGCTACGACCCCGTGAGCAAGCGCTTCACCACGTTCCGCCACGACCCGGCCGACCCGAACAGCCTGTCCGACAACATGGTGCGGCCCGTGCTGGAAGACCGCAAGGGCCAGCTGTGGATCGGTTCTTTCCATGGGCTGGATTTGCTCGACCGCGCCAGCGGCCAATTCCGCCATTACCGCCACGATCCGCAAAACCCCCATAGCCTCAGCCACGACGAGGTGCATTTCCTGCATGAAGACCAGCGCGGCGTGCTGTGGGTGGGCACGGCGAATGGCTTGAACCGCATGGATGTCGATGCGAAGGGCGAGATCCGCTTCCGCCGCTACCTGCGCAAGGACGGCATGGCCGACGACGCCGTTGCCAGCATCCTGGGCGACGACAACGAACAGCTGTGGCTGAGCACCAACAGCGGCATCACGCGCCTGGACATGCGCAGCGGCTTGTTCCGCAACTACGACAGCGCCGACGGCACGGTGGAAGGCTCCTACTTCGATGGCGCGGCCCTGCGCGCGGCCGACGGCACCATGTATTTCGGCGGCTTCAACGGCATGACGGCGTTCGTGCCGCAGGATATCCACGACAACCGCGTGCCGCCGCTGGTGGCCGTGACGGAACTGCAGATCTTCAACAAGCCGGTGGCGATCGGCCGCGGCGAGTTCGCGCAAGTGCTCAAGACGGCCATCGACCACACGCGCAACCTGACCCTGACCAGCCGCGAAAGCGTGTTTTCGCTGGAATTCGCGGCGCTGCACTTCGCCGCGCCGCAGCGCAACGTCTTCGCCTACCGGCTCGAAGGCTTCGACCAGGACTGGGTCATGACGGATGCGGGGCGGCGCTTTGCCACCTATACCAATCTCGATCCCGGCAACTATGTGTTCCGCGTAAAGGCGGCCAACAAGGACGGCGTGTGGAATGAAAGCGGCACCACGCTGGCCATCACCATCCTGCCGCCGTTCTGGAAAACCTGGTGGTTCCGCACCCTGATGGCGGCGCTGCTGCTGGGCGCCGGCTATGGCATCTACCGCCAGCGCATGCGCATCGTGCGGCAGCAGCAGGCCAAGCTGGAAAAACAGGTCAGCGAACGCACGGCCGAGGTGTCGCAAAAGAACGCCCAGCTGCAGATCAAGGAAATCGAGGTGCTGGCGCAGTCCGATGAACTGGCGCGTGCCAACAGCAGCCTGAAGAAAAACGAGGAAAGCCTGCGCCAGGCCAAGCGCAAGGCCGAGGATGCGACGCGGCAGAAATCGGAATTCCTTGCCAACATGAGCCACGAAATGCGCACGCCGCTGGCCGGCGTGATCGGCATGCTGGGCTTTGCCCTGCGCGACGAACAGCTGCACGATGCCACGCGCGAGCAGATCCTGCGCGGCCAGGCCAATGCCCAGTCGCTGCTGGTGATCATCAACGACTTGCTGGATTTTTCCAAGATCGAGGCGGGCAAGCTGAGTATTGAAAACATCGACTTCGCGCTCGGCGTGACGATGGAAAACGTGGTCAGCCTGTTCGAGGAGCAGGCGGCCGCGCGCAGCATCGACTTTGCCATCGACTTCGCGCCCGACTTGCCGCCTTTCGTCGTGGGCGACCCGACGCGCCTGCGCCAGGTGCTGGTCAACCTGGTCGGCAATGCCTTCAAGTTCACCCAGCGCGGCAGCGTCAGCGTCAGCGTGGAACGGGCCGGCCTGGCCGCCGGCGGTGGCGGGCGCCAGGTCAACCTGATCCGCTTTACCGTCAGCGACAGCGGCATCGGCATCGACGCCGATGCGATGGCGCGCCTGTTCCAGAAATTCGAGCAGGCCGACGCCAGCACCACGCGGCGCTACGGCGGCACGGGCCTGGGCCTGGCCATCTGCCGCCAGCTGGTCGAGCTGATGCATGGCGAGATCGAGGTGGCCAGCACGCCGGGGCAGGGCAGCATCTTCACCTTTACCCTGCCGCTGGCCGACGGCGTGGCGCCGCCGCTGGTGCCGCAGGTGGCGCTGGCGCCGCACAGCCACCAGCTGCGCGTGCTGTGCGCGGAAGACTTCCCGACCAACCAGATCATCATCCGCGTCATGCTGGAGGACCTGGGCCACCGGGTCGACGTGGTGGCCAATGGCATGCTGGCCGTGGCGGCCTGCGTGCACACGCGCTATGACCTGATCCTGATGGATGGACGCATGCCGGAGATGGACGGCGCCACGGCGACGCGATTGATCCGCGTGGGCGGCTGGCCGGATCAGCCCGTGCGCGACCAGGAACTGATGATCGTGGCCCTGACGGCGAATGCCAGCGAAGAAGACCGCAGCCGCTACCTGGGCGTGGGCATGGATGATTTCCTCAGCAAGCCGGTGGACGAGGCGGCGCTGCATGGCTTGCTGGCGCGCGCCATCGAGCGCCAGCTGCAGCGCGGCTTCATGCTGCCGCGCATGCCGTCCAGCGTGCCGCGCAAGGTCTCGCGCGGCCAGGCCGAACTCGATGCCCTGTTTGGCATCGCGCCGGCCGAGCCGGCGCCGGCAGCAGCCCACGCCGGGCGTGGCGGCGATCTGCAGCGGCGTATCCGCGCCGCCTTCGTGGCCGACCTGGAAGGCCGGCTGCAGGAACTCGATGCCGCGCTGGCGGCGCAGGACCAGGACGGCGCCGGGCGTTTGCTGCATGGCTTGAAGGGCAGCGCCGCCTATCTGGACGAGACGGAACTGCACCTGCTGTGCACGGAAATGGAGGAGGCGGCGGATGGCGGGCGCTGGACACAGGTGGCCCTGCACTTGCCGCGCCTGCGCGCCTTGCTGGCGCAAATCGCCGTTTCGGGCACGGAAATGTAAAATATGCAATTTCGCCAGGGGGAAACGCGGCGAAACTGGGTAGAATACGTGCAGGCACCCGATAGTGCCGGCAATGGAGACTGGAATGAAAGTACTGGTGGTTGACGATGATGTCGTTTCGCGCATGGTATTGATGCACCTGATCGACAGCTGCGGCGTACACGATATCGTGGAAGCCGAGGATGGCGCGGCTGCCTGGGAACAGCTCGAAGGCGGGCTGCGTCCGGCGCTGTGCTTCTGCGACTTGCGCATGCCGCGCCTGTCGGGCATGGAACTGCTGCAAAAAATCCGCTCCGACAGCGCGCTCGATGCCATGCCGCTGGTGCTGGTGTCGTCGGCCAACGACCAGGACACCGTGCGCGACGCCGTGCAGGCGGGCGCCGCCGGCTACATCGTCAAGCCTTTCCAGCCGGAGCAGGTGCGCCAGCATATCGATGCCTGTTTCGATACGGACGTCCTGCCAGCCGAGGCGCCGCTGGCGACGGTGCAGCGCCTGGCCATCGACCATGAACGCCTGCTGGCCTACCTGACCGGCTTCCAGGGCCAGATCGGCGCCGCCGGCGCGCAGGTGGAGGCCCTGCTGGCAAGCGGCGAACCGGTACAGGCGCGCCAGCAGCTCGAACGCCTGCACCTGGGCTGCCGCACCCTGGGCTTGCATGGGGCAGCCGAAGCGATGGCGGCCCTGCTGCAGGCGGCGGTGCTCGATGGCGCGCAGCTGCCGCAGGTCCTGGCGCTGCTGGCGCGCAGCGCCGCGCAGCAGGCGCACTTGCTGCGCCAGCAGGATGGCGCCGCCGGCTAGCGCATCCCCGCGTTTTCTGCTTGCCGGAAAAATACTTTAGGTTTAAAGTATCTGCTTCCGGGGGCATTGCCATGCGCCCGCCACCAGCCAGGATGAGCATGAGCAGCGACCCTTCGCCTACCACCGCCACGCCCCAGGACGACTTTGCGCGCGCCCACCTGCCGCCACGCGCGCTGTGGCCAGAGCTGTGTTTTGACTTACCGCAGCTGCGCTATCCGCCGCGCCTGAACTGCGTCGCCGCGCTGCTCGATGCGGCCGTCGCCGGCGGTGGCGGCGCGCGCATCGCCATCCACGCGGACGGCCAGCGCTGGAGCTACGCCCGGCTGCAGCAGCAGGTGGACCGCATCGCCCATGTGCTGCGGGCCGACCTGGGCCTGATCCCCGGCAATCGCGTGCTGCTGCGCGGCGCGAACACGCCGATGATGGCCGCCTGCCTGCTGGCCGTGCTGAAGGCCGGCTGCATCGCCGTGCCCACCATGCCGCTGCTGCGCGCGCGCGAACTGTCCACCATCCTGGCCAAGGCCGAAGTGAACGCCGTGCTGTGCGCGCAGGGCTTGCGCGGCGAACTCGATGCCGTGCCTGGCCTGCCGCCCATGCTGTGTTTTGGCGGCGACGGCGCGGAACTGGAGCGGCGCATGGCGGCCCATGCCGCGCCATTCACGGCGCACGACACGGCGGCCGACGACGTCTGCCTGATCAGTTTTACGTCGGGCACGACGGGCGTTCCCAAAGGCACCATGCACATGCACCGCGACCTGCTGGCCATCTGCGACTGTTTTCCCCGTTCCATGCTGCAGGTGCGCCCCGACGATATCTTCATCGGCACGCCGCCGCTGGCGTTTACCTTCGGCCTGGGCGGCTTGCTGCTGTTCCCCTTGCGCTTCGGCGCGTCCGCCGTGCTGCTGGAAAAGCTCACGCCGGAAAGCCTGCTGCGCGCCATCGATACCTACGCCGCCAGCATCTGCTTCACGGCGCCGACCTTTTACCGCCAGATGGCGCCGCTGGCCGCGCAGCACGATTTGCGCAGCCTGCGCCTGTCCGTGTCGGCCGGCGAAGCGCTGCCGCTGGCCACGCGCGACGCCTGGCAGGCGGCCACCGGCCTGGCCATGACAGACGGCATCGGCGCCACCGAAATGCTGCACATTTTCATTGCCGCCACGGGCGAGGGCATCCGCCGCGGCGCCATCGGCAAGGCCATACCCGGCTACCAGGCCTGCATCGTCGATGACGCGGGCGAACCGCAGCGGCCCGGCGTGACGGGCCGCCTGGCCGTGAAAGGCCCCACCGGCTGCCGCTACCTGGCCGACCCGCGCCAGGGCGACTACGTCGTCAATGGCTGGAATCTGACGGGCGACACCTTCGAGATGGATGCCGACGGCTATTTCTATTACCGCTCGCGCAGCGACGACATGATCGTCTCGGCCGGCTACAACATCGCCGGCCCGGAAGTGGAAGAGGCGCTGCTGCGCCATCCGGCCGTGGCCGAATGCGGCGTGGTCGGGCGCGCCGATGCGGAGCGCGGCCAGATCGTCGAGGCGCACGTGGTGCTCAAGGATGGCCAGACGGCCAGCGACGCGCTGGCGGCCGAACTGCAGGACTTCGTGCGTCAGCAGATCGCACCCTACAAATATCCGCGCGCCATCCGCTTCCTGCCGGCCCTGCCGCGCACGGAGACGGGCAAGCTGCAGCGTTTCAAACTCCGCACGGACACCCCATGAATATAGTCTGCATCGGCGGCGGTCCCGCCGGCCTGTATTTCAGCCTGCTCATGAAAAAGCAGCACCCGGATCACCGCATCACCGTCATCGAACGCAACCGCCCCTACGACACATTTGGCTGGGGCGTGGTGTTTTCCGACCAGACCCTGGGCAACCTGGCGAATGCAGACGAGCCGACGGCGCGCGCCATCCTGCAGGCGTTCAACCACTGGGACGATATCGAGATCCGCTTCAAGGGCCAGACCGTGCGCTCTGGCGGCCATGGTTTTTGCGGCATCGGCCGCAAGCGCCTGCTCAACATCCTGCAGGCGCGCTGCGAGGAGCTCGGCGTGGAACTCGTCTTCGAGACGGAAGTGCAGGACGACCAGGCCATCGCGCGCCAGTACGGCGCCGACCTGGTGATCGCCAGCGATGGCTTGAACAGCCGTATCCGCACGCGCTATGCGGCCAGCTACCAGCCCGAGGTCGAGCAGCGCCATTGCCGCTTCGTCTGGCTGGGCACGCGCAAGAAATTCGAGGCGTTTACGTTTGCCTTCCGCCAGACGCCATTTGGCTGGTTCCAGGCGCATATCTACCAGTATGACGGCGACACTTCGACCTTCATCGTCGAAACGCCCGAACACGTGTGGCGCGCGGCGCGGCTGGACGCCATGAGCCAGGAAGAGGGCATCGCCTTTTGCGAGGCGCTGTTCGCCGAGGAACTCGATGGCCAGGGTTTGCTGAGCAATTCGCCGCACTTGCGCGGCTCGGCCCAGTGGATCACCTTCCCGCGCATCGTCTGCCGCCAGTGGGTGCATGTGCACGACGGCGTGCCTGTCGTGCTGATGGGCGACGCGGCGCACACGGCGCACTACTCGATCGGCTCGGGCACCAAGCTGGCGCTGGAAGACGCGATCGAACTGGCGCGCTGCTTCGGCCAGCATGCGGCGGCTGGTGCGGCGCTGGCCGCCTACCAGCAGGCGCGCGCCGTCGAGGTGCTGAAAATCCAGAGCGCGGCGCGCAATTCCATGGAATGGTTTGAGAACGTCGAGCGCTACAGCGCCATGGAAGCGCCGCAGTTTGCCTACTCCATGCTCACGCGCAGCCAGCGCATCTCGCATGAAAACCTGCGCCTGCGCGACCCTGCCTATGTGGCCGACTATGAGAACTGGCTGGTGCGGCGCGCCGCCGAACAGGCTGGCGTGGCGGCGCCGGACGGTCCCTTGCCGCCCATGTTCACGCCGTTCAAATTACGCGGCGTGCTGCTGAAGAACCGCATCGCCGTCTCGCCGATGGCGCAGTACAGCGCCGTCGATGGCGTGGCCGGCGACTACCATTTAATGCACCTGGGCGCCCGCGCCATGGGCGGCGCGGGCCTCGTGTTTGCCGAAATGACGTGCGTGTCGGCCGAGGCGCGCATCACGCCCGCCTGCCCCGGCATGTACAGCGAGGCGCACACGCAGGCGTGGCGGCGCATCGTCGATTTCGTGCATGCCAACAGCGACGCGAAGATTGCCCTGCAGCTGGGCCACGCGGGGGCGAAAGGCTCGACGCGCCCGATGTGGGACGGCATCGACCTGCCTTTGAAGGACGGCAACTGGCCGCTGGTCTCGGCCTCGGAGCAGCAGTATTTGCCGGGCGTGTCGCAGACCGCGCGCGCGGCGACCGACAGCGACCTGGCGCGCATCGAGCAGGACTTCGTGCGCGCCACCCTGGCCGCCGCCGTCGCCGGTTTCGACTGGCTGGAACTGCATTGCGCGCACGGCTATCTGCTGTCGAGTTTTATCTCGTCGCTGACCAACCGCCGCACCGACGAATTCGGCGGCAGCCTGGAAAACCGCTGCCGTTATCCGCTGCGCGTGTTGCACGCCATGCGCGCGGCCTGGCCGCAGGATAAACCCATGAGCGTGCGCATCTCGGCGCATGACTGGGTCGAAGGCGGCATCACGCCCGACGACGCCGTCGTCATCGCGCGCCTGTTCAAGCAGGCCGGCGCGGACCTGATCGACTGCTCCTCGGGCCAGGTCAGCAAGCTGGAACAGCCCGTGTACGGACGCATGTTCCAGGCGCCGTTCGCCGACCGCGTGCGCAACGAGGCGGGCATCGCCAGCATGGCTGTCGGTTCCATTTTCGAGGCCGACCACGCCAACAGCATCATCGCCGCCGGGCGCGCCGACCTGTGCGCCGTGGGCCGGCCGCACCTGGCCAACCCGGCCTGGACCCTGACGGAAGCGGCGCGTATCGGCTATGCCGGCGCTGGCGCGGCCTGGCCCAAACAATACCGGCCTGGCCAGCAGCAGCTCGAGCGCAATCTGCAGCGCGAACGCCAGCTGGCCGCCGCCAGCACGGGGCTGACCCCGCAACAGGTGGCCGCGCGGCTGCTGGAAGGATGAGATGAAGACGCAAGAATTAATCGACAGGCATGCGCTGGTGACGGGCGCCGGCAGCGGCATCGGCCTGGCCTGCGCGCGCACCTTGCTGGGTGCTGGCGCCCGGGTCACCCTGGCCGGGCGCGATGCTGCGCGCCTGGCGCGCACGCGCATCGCCCTGGAAGAGGCGGGCCACGCAGGCAGGGTCGCCATCTGCGTGCTCGACGTGGCCGTGGAAGCGTCCGTGCAGGCCGGTTTCGCGCAGGCCGCCGTGCATTTCGGCCGCATCGATATTCTCGTCAATAACGCGGGACAGGCGCATGCGGCGCCGTTTGGCAAGACGGATGCGGCCATCTGGCAGCAGATGCTGGGCGTGAACCTGACGGGGGTGTTTCACTGCTGCCAGGCGGCCATGCCGGGCATGCTGGAAGCAGGCTGGGGGCGCATCGTCAACGTGGCCTCGACGGCCGGCTTGAAAGGTTACCGCTATGTCAGCGCGTATGTCGCCGCCAAGCATGGCGTGATCGGCCTGACGCGCGCATTGGCGCTGGAAGTGGCGCCGCGCGGCGTCACCGTCAATGCCGTCTGCCCCGGCTATACGGAAACGGAAATGGTGGCGCAGGCCGTGCAGAATATCGTGCGCAAGACGGGGCGCGGCGAAGACGCGGCGCGCGCGGAACTGGCCGCCGCCAATCCGCAGCAGCGGCTGGTGCAGCCGCAGGAAGTGGCCGATGCGGTGGCGTGGCTCTGCCTGCCCGCGTCGGCCGCCATGAATGGACAATCGATCGCCGTCGCCGGCGGCGAAGTCATGTAGCTAACTGAATCAGGTAACGACGGAAAATCATGGATAAAGACAGCGCGAATGCGCAGGAAGAACCGGTGCTGGACCTGGCCAGCCGGCTCACGCAAGACCATCACCAGTCGCTCAAGCTGTGGCTGCGCATGCTTTCGTGCACCGTTAAAATTGAAAACGAGGTGCGCACGCGCCTGCGCGCCAGCTTTGGCATCACCTTGCCGCGCTTCGATCTGATGGCGCAGCTCGAGCGCTTTCCCGACGGCTTGCGCATGGGCGAACTGTCCCGCCGCATGATGGTCACGGGCGGCAATATCACGGGCATCACCGACCAGCTGGAGCAGGAAAAGCTGGTGGTGCGCGTGGTCGACCCGAAGGACCGCCGCTCGTACAGCGTCAAGCTGACCGCGGCCGGGCGGCGCGCGTTCGACGAGATGGCCAAGGTGCACGAGGGCTGGATCGCGGAACTGCTGCAAGGCGTGACGCCGGACGACAAGACGCAATTGATCGAGCTGCTGTCGCAGATGAAACAGCACTTGAATGAACACGATCGTGACACCATCGATAAATAAAGGAAGCACCATGCGCCATCTCCCCGGCCAGCCGCAAGACCTGCCTGGCAACCGCGCCAGCTTGGGTCATTACGCGGCGCGGCATTTCCAGTTTTCCGTCGACGCAGGCGTCGCCACATTGACCTTGCACCGGCCCGAGCGCAAGAATCCGCTCACTTTTGAATCGTATGCGGAGTTGCGCGAGCTGTTTCGCGCGCTCGCGCATGCGGACGACGTCAAGGCCGTCGTCATCACGGGCAGCGGCGGCAATTTCTGCTCGGGCGGCGACGTGCACGACATCATCGGACCGCTGACGCAGCTCGACATGCCGGGCCTGCTGGCCTTTACGCGCATGACGGGCGACGTGGTGAAAGCCATGCGCGCCTGCCCGCAGCCGATCATCGCCGCCATCGACGGCATTTGCGCGGGGGCCGGCGCCATGCTGGCGCTGGCCTCCGACATCCGCATCGGCACGCCGCGCAGCAAGACGGCCTTCTTGTTTACCCGCGTGGGCCTGGCCGGCTGCGACATGGGCGCCTGCGCCCTGCTGCCGCGTGTGATCGGCCAGGGCCGCGCCGCCGAACTGCTGTACACGGGCCGTTCGCTGGGCGGACCGGAAGCCGAGCGCTGGGGCTTTCTGAATCGCCTGGTCGAGCCGGAAGAACTGGCCGAAGCGGCGGCAACCTTCGCCGCCGGCCTGGCCTGCGGCCCCACGTTCGCGCACGGCATGACCAAGAAAATGCTGCAGCAGGAGTGGAACATGGGCGTCGACGAAGCCATCGAGGCGGAAGCCCAGGCGCAGGCCATCTGCATGGCCACCAATGATTTTCATCGCGCCTACCACGCCTTCGTGGCGAAAGACACACCACAGTTCGAGGGCAACTAGCATGCGTGATACCAGCTATCTGGACTGGCCGTTTTTCGACGCGCGGCACGCGCAGCTTGAGTCCGCACTCGATGCCTGGGCGACGCGGCACCTGGACGGCGCGCACGGCAGCGATGTCGATGCGGCTTGCCGCGCGCTGGTGGCGCTGCTGGGGCAGGGCGGCTGGCTGGCGCATGCCGCCAGCGCCGATGGCCGGATCGACACGCGCGCCATTTGCCTGATCCGCGAAACCCTGGCGCGTCACGACGGCCTGGCCGATTTCGCCTTCGCCATGCAGGGACTGGGCTCGGGCGCCATCGGCCTGTTCGGCAGCGCGGAGAACAAGGCGCGCTACCTGCCGGACGTGGCCAGCGGCAGGCGCATCGCCGCCTTCGCCCTGTCCGAGCCGCAGGCCGGTTCCGACGTGGCGGCCATGCAGTGCGCGGCGCGCCTGGACGGCGATGCGTATGTGCTCGACGGTGAAAAGACGTGGATCTCGAACGGCGGCATCGCCGACTTTTACGTGGTCTTCGCGCGCACGGGCGAGGCGCCGGGCGCGCGCGGCATCAGCGCCTTCATCGTCGACGCCGACAATCCCGGCCTGGAGATCGCCGAGCGCATCGCCGTCATCGCGCCGCATCCGCTGGCGCGCCTGCTTTTCAATCACTGCCGCGTGCCCGTCACGCAGCGCCTGGGCGAGGCGGGGCAGGGCTTCAAGGTGGCGATGGCGACCCTGGACGTGTTCCGCACCTCGGTGGCTGCCGCCGCCCTGGGCTTCGCGCGCCGCGCGTTTGACGAGGCGCTGCGCCACGCCACGGCGCGCCAGATGTTTGGCCAGACCCTGGCCGATTTTCAATTGACGCAGGCCAAACTGGCGCAGATGGCCACCGGCATCGATGCCTGCGCGCTGCTCACCTACCGCGCCGCCTGGCAGCGCGACCAGGGCCGCAAGGTGACGAAGGAAGCGGCCATGGCCAAGCTGACGGCGACGGAAACGGCGCAGCAGGTGATCGACGCGGCCGTGCAGCTGTTCGGCGGCATGGGCGTCGTCAGCGACCACCCGGTCGAACGCCTGTACCGGGAAATCCGCGCCTTGCGCATCTATGAAGGCGCCAGCGAGGTGCAGCAGCTGATCATCGCGCGCGAAGTGCTGCGCGAGGCGGGCCACGCATGAACCGCATGAACAACGAGGAGAACACGATGCAAGTGCTGCAACCAGCGGGATGGGCGCGGCCGCGCGGCTATGCGAACGGTGTGGCCGCCAGCGGGCGCACGGTATATGTCAGCGGCATGATCGGCTGGGATGCGCAGGGCGAGTTTCATACGGACGACTTCGCGGGGCAGGTGCGCCAGGCGCTGCTGAACATTGTTGCCGTGCTGGCCGAGGCGGGCGCCTTGCCCGAGCACATCGTGCGCATGACCTGGTACGTGCTGGACAAGAAAGAGTATGTGGCGGCGTATCCACAAATCGGCCTGGCGTACAAGGAAATCATCGGCAAGCACTACCCGTCCATGACGGCGGTGCAGGTGGCCGGGCTGATCGAGGACAGAGCAAGAGTGGAGATCGAAGTGACTGCTGTATTGCCGGATTGAATTCTTTTTTATCAATATTGCACTTTTTGCGACAAAATAAGGAATGTAAAAACATTATCTGTTATGTTATATTTAGCAACCGGAAAATACACCGGTTCCAAATACTGACAGTCGAGGTTGCAGATGCAAAACAAATTCAGAACGGCAAGTGTCTTCCTGCTGGCGGTGGCTGGCGCGGGTTTCTGCTTGAGTGCACAGGCCGCCTCCGGGCCATCGCTGCTGTCTCCTGCCTACCAGGGACAGCTGGAATCCTGGCTGGGCGAGGGGCGCCTGGCGCTGACGAACATCTACAGCAAGGCGGCGGGCGATACGTCGGCCGATTTCCACAAGGCATCCGACGGCAAGGGACGCACCTTTTCCGTGATGGAAGCGACGAACGCCCAGGGACAAACCTGGCTGATCGGTGGGTACAACCCGCAAAGCTGGAATTCCTCGGAAAACTTCCACCAGACGCCAGGCGATGCCGAGCGCACGGGTTTCCTCTTCAATCTGACCAGCGGTGCCCTGCACCGGCAGATGCTGAGCCAGGAAAACAGCGAGTCGACGGGTTCCTACCAGACCTATAACGCGGCCAATACGGGCCCCACGTTCGGCCTGGGCCACGACCTGTACGTGCCGGAAGACCTGACGCACAACGGTTATTCATGGCTGTACAGCTATAGCGCCGACCCGATGCAGCCGCAGCAGCGCCTGAGCTTGCTTGACGGCAGCGTCTACGTGACACCCGACATCACCTATGGCGCCATCCAGATCTTCACTATCAGCGCCGTGCCGGAACCTGCCACCTATGGCCTGCTGCTGGCCGGGCTGGGCGTGCTGGTCGTGGCGCGGCGCGGCAGGCGTCCGGCCAGTCTGGCGTGAACGTTCCAGCGCGGGCAGCTTGCCCTGCGCGGCGAAAAAGCCGGGTCCGGTCGCGGCAGGGCCGACCCTGACGGCTTGCCCTAGGGCAAACGATGCGGGCTGAACGGGATTCGCCGCTTGCCACGCTGTCAATGGCGTGCGCTTGTCTGTATAATGCCGCTGCGCGTGTCGCCATCGTACAATGGATAGTACAAGGTCCTCCTAAGACTTAAATGCAGGTTCGATTCCTGCTGGCGACACCACATTCCCACGCAACGCGCGCCGGTGGCCTGAGTTCATGCTGGCCGCAATGTACTGGTGGTGCCGAGTTGTCGGTACAATGCGTGCTTCATTCATCCAATCGGCAGCTGTTTGGCGCACCACGCGGTGTGCAGGGAACGGCGCCCGAACACCTTTACTCATTATGGCTGTCATTTCTCTTTCATCGGCGCAACTTGCGTTCGGTCACGTCGCGCTGCTCGATCACGCGGAATTTTCACTGGAAACCTCGGAGCGGGTCGGCTTGATCGGCCGCAACGGCACGGGTAAATCCTCCTTGCTGAAAGTCATTTCGGGCAAGTTCAAGCTCGACGATGGCTTGCTGGTCATGCAGCAAGGCATCAAGATCGCCTACGTGGAGCAGGAGCCGCAATTCGACCCGGAAATGTCCGTGTTCGATGCCGTCGCCTCCGGCATGGGCGAATCGCAGGCGTGGCTGAAGGAATACGATGCGCTGACGGGCCAGTTTGGCCAAGGCAATGACGACGAACTGATGGAACGCATGCACGACATCCAGGTCAAACTGGACGCGGCCGATGCGTGGAGCTTGCCGAACAAGGTTGAAACCGTACTCGACCGCTTGAACCTGACGGGCGACATGGCCATGAAAACCCTGTCCGGCGGTATGCAAAAGCGCGTGGCGCTGGCGCGCGCGCTGGTCTCGGCGCCGGACGTGCTGCTGCTCGATGAGCCGACCAACCATCTGGACTTCAGCTCCATCCTGTGGCTGGAAGGCTTGTTGCGCGACTTCAAGGGTAGCGTACTGTTCATTACCCATGACCGCTCCTTCCTCGACAATGTTGCCACGCGCATCATCGAACTGGACCGTGGCCGCCTGCTGTCGTATCCGGGCAACTTCACGGCCTACCAGGTGCGCAAGGCCGAGCAGCTGGAAATCGAGGAAGTGGAAAACGCCAAGTTCGACAAGTTCCTGGCGCAGGAAGAAGTGTGGATACGCAAGGGCGTCAAGGCCCGCCGCGTGCGCGACGAAGGCCGCGTGCGCCGCCTGGAAGCGCTGCGCCTGACGCGCAATGCGCGCCGCGAGCAGCAGGGGCAGGTCAAGCTCGATGTGTCGGCCGGCGAGCGCTCGGGCAAGATCGTGGCGGACCTGGAAAATGTCTCGAAGATCTACGGCGACAAGGTCATCGTCAAGGACTTCAGCGCCACCATCCTGCGCGGCGACAAGGTCGGCCTGATCGGCGCCAACGGCGCCGGCAAGACCACCTTGCTGAAAATGATCCTCGGCGAAGAACAGTCGGACACAGGCACCATCCGCCTGGGCACGAAATTGCAGGTGGCGTACTTCGACCAGATGCGCACGCAGCTGAACGAAGAAGCGAACCTGATGGAAACCATCGCGCCGGGCAGCGACTGGGTCGAGATCAACGGCCAGCGCCGTCACGTGATGACCTACCTGAACGACTTCCTGTTCGCGCCGGAACGCGCGCGTTCGCCCGTCAAGTCGCTGTCCGGTGGCGAGCGCAACCGTTTGCTGCTGGCGCGCCTGTTTGCCAAGCCTGCCAACGTGCTGGTGCTCGATGAGCCGACCAATGACTTGGATATCGATACCCTGGAACTGCTGGAAGAGTTGCTGGAAGAATACACCGGCACCGTATTCCTCGTCAGCCATGACCGTACCTTCCTCGACAACGTCGTCACGCAAGTGATCGTCGCCGAAGGCGAGGGCAAGTGGCGCGAATTCGTCGGCGGCTACACGGACTGGGAGCGCGTGCGCACCTTGCCGATCGCCACGGCGCCGGCCAGCAAGCCGGCCGTCAAGGTCGAAGCGGCCGCCCCTGTTGCCAAGCAGAAAAAGCTCAGCTACAAGGAACAGCGCGAACTGGAAGAGTTGCCGAAACTGATCGCCAAGCTGGAAGACGAGCAGTCGGTGCTGGCGGCCGAACTGTCGCATCCGGACTTCTACAAGAAGACGCCGGCCGAAGGCAAGCGCCTGAACGCCCGCGTGGCCGAGATCGAAGGCGAGCTGCTGGAAGCGCTGGAAAAGTGGGAACAGATCGAGGCGCGCGCGAACGCTTGATAGTTTTCCCCCTCTCCTGTTGTAATTAAGTTAGGATTACTTGCCACGGCAACGGTCCGGCTTGATATAATTATATAATTATATTTTTTACATCGGGGGATGCATGTTTGTTATGAAAAACACGCGATCCGGGCCTGTGCGTCCGGCGCGTCGGCCTGTCCCGGGCGCGCCGCACGATGTTTGACCGCGCAGCCTTGCCCCGGGTAGCGCCATTCCTGGCCTACCTCTCCTTCATTTTTATTGCCGACATGCTGGGCCGCGCAGGCTTTGCCGCGCAGGAACTGCGCTGGCTGTACGCCGTCAAGATCGGCGTCGTGCTGGCCATGCTGTTGTATTGGCGCCGCAGTTATACGGAATTGCGCTGGACCCCGATGGGTGCGCGCACCCTGGCCGTGGCGCTGGTCACGGGGATTGTTGTTTTTTTGCTGTGGATCAACCTCAGCGCCGGCTGGATGACGATCGGCAGCGCCGACGGCTTCGACCCGCGCAATGATGGCCAGATCGAATGGAGCCTGGTGCTGCTGCGCATCGCCGGCGCGGCGCTGGTGGTGCCCGTGATGGAAGAGCTGTTCTGGCGCTCCTTCCTGCTGCGCTGGATCGATGCGCCCAATTTCCTCGCCTTCCAGCCGCGCCTGGCCAGTGCCAAGGCGCTGGTCATCAGCGTGGTGCTGTTTGGCTTTGAGCACAATCTGTGGCTCGCCGGCATCGTTGCAGGGGCCGCATATAGCCTGCTGTACATGCGTAGCCAGAACCTGTGGTCGCCCATCCTCGCGCATGGCGTGACGAATGGCGTGCTGGGCATCTGGATTGTTTCCGGTGGACACTGGACTTACTGGTAATATTGCCAATCAACTGTTTGCTCTCTCAAAGACAATGCCCATGTTGAATTTTTCGCGTAAGAATACCCCCGCCGTAGCCCTTGCCCGCGCGCGCCGCGCCAGCCTGCGCCTGCGGCACCTGCCCGCCGCACTGCTGTTGCTCGGTGGGGCGGCGGCCAGCCAGTCCGCCTTCGCCGCCTTCAACGACACGATTTCACCGTTCATCGCCACCTCGTATTCGTATGACGACAACCTGTTCCGTCTCGATGACAACGCGCCCGGCTTCCAGGGCCAGCGCTCGGACACGTCGCGGCAGGTGCAGGCCGGTTTCCTGTTCAACCGTCCCATCGGGCGGCAGATCCTGACGGGGCAGGCGAAATGGTCGCGCGTGTATTTCGACCATTTCGACGAACTCGATTACAGCGGCAAGGATTACCTGGCCGACCTGGAATGGCATATCGCCAACCACCTGGAAGGCCACGTGGGCGCCAGCTATTCGCAAACCCTGACGCCGTTCAGCGACGTGCGCAGCACCGACCGCAATCTGCGCGTGCTGCACCGCGAGTATGCGAATGGCGGCTGGCGCTTCCACCCCAGCTGGCGCGTGCGCGGCGGTTTCACGCGCGAGCGCTATACCTATGACTCCGTGGCCCTGCGCTACGCCGACCGCACGGAAAATGCCACCGAGCTGGGGCTCGACTATCTGCCATCGACGGACAGCCGCATCGGCCTGCAGCTGCGCCACCTGAAAGGCAGCTATCCCTACCGCAACAATATCGCCGGCCTGGGGCTGGACACGGGCTATGAGCAGGACGAGGTGAAGGCGAATATCTACTGGCGCTTCAGCGGCATCACCCAGGTGCAGCTGCTGGGCGGCTGGGTCAAGCGCAAGAACCAGCTGTTCGCGGGCCGCGATTCGAGCGGCGCGAATGGCCGTTTGACGGTGTACTGGGCGCCGCTGGGCAAGGTGCGTTTCACGGGCAGCGTCTGGCATGAATTTGCCGCCGTGGAAAGTTCGCTGATTACCAGCAGCCTGAACAATGGCGCCAGTCTGGGCGCCACCTGGGATGCCACCGCGAAAATCCGCGTCGATGCGCTGCTGCGCCGCGAAAAGCGCGACTTCTCGGAAGTGAGCGGGCTCAACCTGCCGGGCGACGTCAGCGACACGACGCGCACCGCCTCGCTGGGCCTCACCTATAATATCCGCCCGAACATCCAGCTGGGCCTGAGCGCCTTCCGCGATTCGCGCACGGGTGCGCCCATTATCAATACAGGCAGCTACCGGGCCAAAGGTGTTTCATTCAATGCCAGTGCGCAGTTCTGAAGAGTCCCATGACGGTTAATGATATTCCCCTGATTTCCTTTTTCCAGCGTGTCCTCGATCCGCTCATCATCATGGGCACGCTGTACCTGCTGTCGGTGCTGGGCGGCACGCCCTTTACCGGCTATTCGCTGGTGCTGATGATACTGGCGTTCTTCATCTCGTCGTCCGTGTTCCAGTATGTCGACCCCTACCGTACCTGGCGCAGCGGGCGCATGCTCGCGTATGCGCGCGACGTGCTCGTCGGCTGGACGGTGACGGTGCTGATCCTGGTCTTCCTGGGCTCGGCGACGGGCCTGGCTTTTCATTTTGACCGCGACCTGGTGCTGGGCTGGTTCCTGCTGACGCCGTTCGTGCTGCTGGCCAGCCACCTGGCGGCGCGCCGCCTGATCGCCGATCCGGGGCGCGGCAGCGAGGTGCGTTCGGTGGTGATCATCGGCGCCAATGACGCCAGCCTGAAGTTCGCCGCCACGGTGGAGCGCAATCCCAACCTGTTCATGCAGGTGTGCGGCTTCTTCGATGACCGCACCGATGACCGCTGGCCGGAAAAAATGCGCGAACCCATGCTGGGACGCATGGCCGATATTGCCGCCTATGTGCGCACCCACAATATCAAGATGATATTCATCAGCCAACCCATTTCCGCGCAGCCGCGCATCCGCAAGATGCTCGACGAATTGCAGGATACGACGGCTTCCGTGT